>Ga0181567_10003855_pt1 | contig 11063 bp, 10 predicted proteins | sample 101ome_14_FD_133761 | JGI IMG/M metagenome (GOLD analysis project Ga0181567, IMG submission 133761) | Coastal salt marsh microbial communities from the Groves Creek Marsh, Skidaway Island, Georgia - 101403AT metaG (megahit assembly) | ecosystem: Environmental > Aquatic > Marine > Intertidal...
CAATTGTTCAAGATCCCATTGACCTTCAAGCAAGGCATGGTGGGCATCGAAACAGATGAGCCCATTTAGGTTCAGAGATTGGCCGGATCCTGATTCGGATCATCCAAATACTGACCAGGTGGGAGATCGCCATAGCCGCTAAAAAGATCCGGCCTCAGCGGGTCGGTAATGACCATTTCCTGGTCAAACCACTTACCGAGATCAACTAACTGACACCGCTGACTGCAGAAGGGGCCACTTACCTCCATAAACCACTGACCCTTTTTTCTGCAAGTGGGGCAAGAGACGGTGATAGACTTGTCCATGGGTGGCAAATGATGTCCTCAAAACGAGTCGGTCCGATACCGACTTTTTCAACTCAAAATCTACCCACGCCTGATTTCCGAGCCCTGAAAACGGATCGTGATTCGAAAAACCTTCTTCTGCCGACATTGAATCCTCCCAGACTCAGGATCGACGCATTCTGGGATTTCAATACGATGAAGATCTACAACAGCGTGGTAGCCACGTTCAGAAAAAATATCAATCAGCATGGCAAGGGCTTCACTATCATGCAGCAAGGTGTCCTCAATATTGACCGTTGCCAAACCGGAAATGGCATGCCTAACAACAACGGGCATGATTTTTTCTCTGATAAGCTGAATGACCTGATGAAAGAGCTCTGTTTGGTTGAGTTCATAAGCATCGAGTCGCTTGACCAAATCCTGGCGGGCATGAAGGATGATTTCACTCGCAAGGGGTAAATTACGCAGGCTGTCATAGGTTTGCGGGTCCAATTCGAGCAAACTTTGATACCGCAGCTCGTTGAGAATGTTGCGCTCTACCTCTAGAACTGAGCCCTGGGCATTAACAAAGTGATAAAAAAAGGTCTGTTTGAGGGACTGTAGGGCTTCCCAGGTCTGCTCCTTGAAAACACGATACCGCCTTCGAGCCGCCTCGGGGTCTAAATCGGTCGGACGAAGCTCGACGATTTCCCCAACCCCAGTAGCCCTCGCCTCATCATTGTGTACCTCAGCCAGACGACCTCGCTTGATCTGGCGCTCCACACTGGTTTTTTCATCCACGAATAACACCATGATGTGAATGGTCGGCTGTCGGAAATGAACCCTGAGAGAGGAATCGAAAAACTGGGCTCGCAACTCTTTCATTTTATCGACCAGCAACTTGAGACACTCAACCTGAACCTCTGTACGGGGAAAACCATCCAAAATGGCTCCATCTCGATATGCCGGATCAAGCAGCGTTCGAAAAATGATACCTACCACCTCGCGGTCTCCCACCATGAAACCAGCATTCTTGATCTTGTTGGCCTCAGGGGAGTTGAGCAAAGAACTGACGACAATGGATGGGCAGGTCAATCCACGGGTTTTTTGAATGAAACGGGTATGAGTTCCTTTCCCTGAGCCCGGGGCCCCACCTAGCAAAATGAACTCCTTAGGGAAGCGAAGCATTTCCAGCCCAAACTCTTGTTCAATCTCACTCCACACTGAGTTGAAAATGATCTGGGCATCTTTGATCTCCAGATCTTCGACCACAGGTTTGGGCCGTTTAGGGGGACGTCCTTGAGGGAGCCTAGACGCTCCCGATGGTTCCGAAGAAATGACCATGAGCTTATGACTTCATCATTAGCCCAGGCTGGTCACCGGCGCAAGGGAGGAAAGCAGAGAATTCGCAAGGATGAGTCATGACCAGATTCCCGGGATAAGCTGATTCGTGCATCTCCTTCACTGGGTCTCCGATTGACGAATCCAATGTGCCGCAGCCAGCAGGTCATCGGCGACATGAAAGGAGCCTCGAACCGCCAGCTCACCTCGCTCCAAATCCGCGCCATAACCGGTGCGCACCAAAACTGATGCTGCCACACCAGCTGCCCAGCCACAGTCGAGATCACACTGCTTGTCTCCAACCATGTAGCTGTGCTCAAGGCTTATTTGATAATCTCGGGAAGCATCCAAGAGAAATTGAGGCGATGGCTTGCGCCCTCGGGATGGCTCACCAGGGGCTTCCGGCGCAAAATAAATATGGGCTAAATTGATCCCATGGGACTCGAGGATGTGCTCCAGCTTCCGGTGAACCAAACGCATATCCTCCTCAGCAAAGTAACCCCGGCCGATCCCAGACTGGTTGGTCACCACAAAAAGCTGAAAGTTTGCCTGCTGAAGCAGCTGAAGACCCTCGATAACCCCGTCGATCAGTTCAAGTTCGTCTGGCTTGTGCAGATAATGACGCTCCACATTAAGGGTCCCGTCTCGATCCAAAAAGACTGCCGCCTTGAACGATCTAGTCATGACCTACCACGGACTCGAGCCATTCATCGATGGTATGTATAGCCGTGCCGCTTTTGCCTACCACCACACCTGCGGCATGGTTGGCCAGGATGGCGGCCTCCACAGGGGAAGCTCCCCCTGCCACGGCCACAGTGAAAGCAGCGATGGCTGTGTCCCCAGCTCCTGAGACATCATAGACCTCTCTAGCCATGGTCGGCACATGAAAAGGCTTGCAATCCCGCTGGCACAGGAGCATTCCACGCTCCCCCAAGGTGACAAGCATCATCGCAGGTGATGCCTCATTCATCAACTGACCAATGACTTCCAGGAGCACTGGGTCCTGAAGGGGATCATCCGCTCCTGGGACCTCCTGCCTCCGAGTGAGTGCAAAAAGCTCTTTACGATTTGGGGTCATCAGAGAAAGCCCCTTCAGATTGAGGGGTTTCACAGGTTTGGGATCCATGCTCAGCCAGATACCCCGCTCACGGCATAAAGTGGTCATCCTATCCAACAAAGGCTGTGTGACCACTCCCTTGCCGTAATCGCAGAGTATCACCGATGAAACCTCTGGTGTCAGATGTTGCTCAATACGCTCAAGTAGATCATGGGTCTCTTCGCACGAAATAGGTTCTTTTTGCTCTCTGTCTACACGAACCATTTGCTGACGCTGGGCAACAAAACGAGTCTTGAGGCCAGTCATACGGTGGGTTGATCGCAGGACCCCGTCACAGCCAACCGACCATTGCTGCAACTGATCAACCAATTGATCACCGGCACTATCTTGACCAATGATTGAGAAGATCTCGGTTTTGATTCCCCAAGCAGTGAGGTTGCGCGCGACATTGGCCCCTCCTCCTGGCATGTAGTGCTCATCCTGAAATTCGAGCACCGGTACGGGGGCCTCGGGTGAAATACGCGAAACCCGACCCCATACAAATTGATCCAGCATGATATCCCCTACCACCAGAACGCGCTGAGAAACCCCTTCTCTTAAAATGGATTGGGCTCGGTCAAGAGCCATGGATGGGATAGGTTGCATGATCAAGATGCCTCGAGAAACGCCGTAAGAGGACTCGTGGGCCGGGCAGTTTGTGACCTGTGCCCTACCCCCACCTCAAATGCCTCACGCCCTGATTCCACGGCCATGCGAAAGGCCTTGGCCATGCGCACGGGATCTTGGCAGACGGCCATGGCGGTATTGATCAACACAGCATCAGCTCCAAGTTCCATGGCTTCAGCGGCGTGACTGGGTGCCCCAATGCCGGCATCTACCACGACAGGGACCTCAGCCTGTTCGATGATGATCCGAAGCTGATCGCGGGTGGCCAGCCCTTGATTTGACCCGATGGGAGAACCTAGGGGCATCACTGTTGCCGTCCCAACATCCTGAAGACGTCTCGCTAAAACTGGATCAGCATTAATGTAGGGAAGCACCACGAAACCCTCCTTGACCAGCATTTGGGCAGCCTTGAGTGTCTCAACTGGGTCGGGAAGCAGGTAGCGAGGGTCAGGATGGATTTCAAGTTTAACCCATTTGGGAAGGCCCGCCGCCTCCGCCAGGCGTGCCAGTCGAATGGCTTCCTCAGCATCCATCGCACCACTGGTGTTTGGCAGGATCAGATAATTCTTAGGATCAATCCACTCAAGGATATTGGCAAATGGATCGTGCGACCCTGACAAATCAGCACGCCGCAGAGCCACGGTGACGATTTCACACCCGCTTGCCTTCAAGGCATCGCTCATCAATTCAGGGGAAGCAAACTTTCCTGTGCCCGCCAGCAGTCGGGAGCCAAAGCTACGACCCCCTATACTCAATCTTGAAGCATCCTCTGTAGTCATCTGATTTAGGTTAATCGCTTCGCTCAATAAATCCAGTCTGAGCTCATCAAATCATGAATTCGAGAATCCTTTGAGACAGCTGCTCTCTCCATCGTTCGAGAAAATTCCACCGATGATAAAGCTGCACTAGGTGAGCCACCTCATCAGGGCCAAAACAGCTGGGCTCATGGGAATCTGCATCCAAGCGCCGCTGATATGACTTGAGCTGAACCTCCATGCCCAGAAGATCCTCCTCAATGGCCGTCCTGAGAGCCTGACAGTGTTGTCGTTTCTCAAGCCCCTGCTTCATAAAAACAACTCGAGTCAATTCTGGAGCATCCTCTGCGGGCTTGTTAGCAAGAACCCGATCACACTCACCTAACAGGGCACCAACCTCCATGAATCGATCACCCAGGTCCTCAGGGACTATTTTGAGGGGAGAGCAATCAGCCTGACAGTATTCAATCAGGAAAGATTTAATTCTTGAAGAAACTCGCGAAAGAATCCCGTAGGCTTGGTGGAGTTCTGAAGCCAGCTCTGAGGTTTGATTGTCGGCTAGTTGATCCACATCAGGGCAGGTTTCGTGGTCGGGATGACACGATGCAGCAAGCTGTAAATACCGAGCCTTGAGGGAACCAAGATCCATCCAAAGGCTGGGTCTCAAGCCAAGCTGCTTAAATGGATCCAGCGAGGCACCGCTCATGCAAACCTTCTCATGGTTCAGGCACTAAAACTCTCACCGCAAGAACAACTCGAAGCTGCATTCGGATTGCTAACCTTGAACCCACCATCTTGAAGGGATTCCTGATAGTCTAACTCTGAACCGGTCACATAGAGGGCACTCTTGGGATCCACAACCACCCTCACTCCCTGGGACTCCACCAGAATGTCTCGGTTGACGGGCTTGTCTTGAAGATCCATTTTGTACTGAAGCCCAGAGCAACCGCCCCCAACCACAGCCACCCTGAGAATACCCTCAGGTCGTCCCTGTCTGGTGAGCAATTTCGACACCTTGGCCCCTGCACGCTGGGTAAGACGGATCAAGCGCTCATCACCTTGGCGTATCACCGCTTCCTGAGAAGCTTTTTGTGTCCTGCCAGAAATCATAATAGAGGACCCATCCTAAACGAGGCTTGCTCACTTTGCAATCCCAACGCGATAGTCCAGGATAAGTCAGGGTTCGTGCACCACTTTGATTTCATCCCAATAAGCAAAGTCCTCACTGAGGTTGTATGCGTGGTTCTCCAGCCGGATTGGGATGGTTCGCCCCGCGAAGGCGGTCAAATCAAGCTGTATCGTTTCCCAGTCATCCTCCGAGGCTTGAATGCGTTGGCGATGAATCAGTTTGGAATCAGCAAAGGCTCTTAACACCCATGGCCCACCCTGCTCGGCTTTGGCCCTGATCGCTATCCGAGTCGAACCCTGAGCAGGGATTTTGAGGTCTGCCGACAAACTGGCCGCTCGCTGATGCCCATGGGGATGGGTGACCAAGACATGGGCGGCTCCCTTCCATTCGGGGAGCACCGAAGGTGCCACTCCCTTTTCCTCAGAATCTATCCGCCACAGCGGGTTCCACAAACTGATGGATTCGTAATCCCGCCTGATTTCCTGTTGTGGCTCTCCGACCAATTCACGCCTCAAGGCAGCTGTCATGGGCCGGTTATCCTCAGGTGGGTTGAGCACATACCAGATGAGATTGCGAAAGTCCTGGTCTGGCATTTGTTCGAGACCCTCTGGCATGAGACTCGAAGTGGTTTTTTCCCTGATAACAATGTCTGCTTTGCGAATCACCTGTTCGGATGGGCCGGCCGCCAACAGCGTCACATAGGATTCGGTATCTTCGAGGACTCGCCCACTAAAAGATCGATCGTCTCGGGTTTCAATCACCACATTCTCATAGCCGGCCCCGATGATCTGATTAGGGTTGATCACATTGGCCAGCAGCGCATCCAGGGTGGAACGCCCTACCCCAGTCAGGTCAGGCCCTACTGAGGCACCCTTACCGTGAAGCTGATGACATATCAGACACGTGGTTTCTGCCAGCTCCCTACCTCGCTCAAGGTCCACCTCACCGTTGAGCACGACCTCTCTTTTGCTTGCTATGAGGCGATCCATGTCTGCATTGGGGGCGCGAAACTGGCCAATGCTTGCCTGAGCCGCCCTTTGTAAGGATTCATCCCGATGCTGCACAAGGCTCCGGATCACTGAGGCTGGCAGATCAGAGGCTGCCACTTTTCCTTCAGCAATGGCTTCAACAAGCCGGCTCGTCCAAGCATTGCGCGAAACCAACAAGTTGATCGCTTCCAGGCGCGACGGGCCTCTGAGAGAGGACCAAGATGCTATCATCGCCTCAGCCATCCTCTCATCTTCCTGTTCACGCATGGCTCGTATGAGCTCCGGGCTTCTCTGGCCCTTTGGCTCCTGACTGAACCGCTGAAGAAGGGCCTCACTGAGAGCCTGACTTTGAAACCGACTTGCCATGTCCAAGGCAATTTGAAAAAGCTCTGATCCCGTCTTCTCATCGGCTATGAGTTGAACAATGCGACCCTTGGTCGGCGCATCCCCCCACAGGACTCCAAGCTGCATGATCCATTGCCTGTGCGCGGGCTTTGCGTCCTGCAACATCCTCTGCAGCAGCCGCCCTGCTTGGGGCGGAGCAGGCAAACCATGGATAGCCTGACCCTCGGCTAACCCTTTCAAAGCCATCCCAAACATTGTTGGGTCACCATCCAACAGGCGCTCGACCAGATCTGTGGCCCGGACCAGACCAGTCTGATCGGCCTTGTCACAAAGTCGCCTCACCGTCTTGTAGGTGAGTTCACCACTCAAAGGCAGACAATCAGGTCCTTGAGCAATCAACCAATCAATCACAACCGAAGGATCGCTAGCTATCCACGGCTCCGCTGCCATCCAAGTCATGAACGGGATCAAGGGATCGAGGTCTTCAGCCGAGGAACGAATCAGTCCATCGAAAATCGGCCCCAGCTCTTCAAGGCTGACTTGAGACCTTGCAGGGGTGTTGATCGTCAAGGATCCCGAACTGTATTGCCTCAAGGCAGTCGCCACCGCAGCCCGCACAGATGGATTAGGATCCAGAGCCAGTTCCTGCAATCTGGCAAAAGATTGCCAGTGATCAGCGCTCCTCTCTCCAGTCAGCCGAGCGGCCCACATGCGAAGGGAGAAATCCTCATGATCCGCTGCCTGGTCCAGGATGGATTCATCAAGCAAACCACTGCCATGCAGGGTCCATAGGGCGGTGAGTCGACCCTCCTCTCGCGTACCCGCATCCATCAACGCCACCAGAGACGCCTTCGAATCGGGATCACGCCTTTCATGCAGAAGTCGCTGAGACGTTTCTCGGTGCCATACATTGGGATGATCAAGGAGCGAAACCAACTCTGAGCTCGTTAACCTGGCTAGGTCCATATTGGCAGCCGGGCGACTGGGAACCGACTTGCCGGGATGGTCTCCGGTGTAGACCACGCGCCATATACGGCCGTAGGATCGGTCCACCCCTTCCGGATCCGCCCTGGCATTTTGATAGCAAGGGTATTTGTCATACCAGTCGGCGATCCATACCACCCCATCCGGGCCTATCTGCTCACTCACCGACCGAAACCAACCATCGCTAGATTGCACAAAATTGTCCATTGCATGGGCCTTGAAGGATGAACCACGCGGTTCAAGAGAATCCATATTCACGGCATTTTCGTGAATATTCCCCATGAGGACGCGCCCCGAAAAAGCCTCGGGATATTGATGCCCCTGATAAATGGCGATGCCACTGTAGGCAGCACGGTAGTGACGATGATCCACGATGGAAGGCAACAGGCCGTAGCTGTAAGCAAACTCGGGCCGGCCGGCCTGTCTGACATAGAGGCCTCCTGGAGCCATGTGGAACAAATGATCGATCACGCAGGCACTCACAAAGGCATTGCCATAGCGGTCAAAATCCACATGCCACTGATTGGAGGCACCATCGGAAAATATCTCAAAGCGTTTGGTCAAGGGGTGGTAGCGGGCCACAGCCGCGTTCATGACCACCTCTCCCCTTTCGGGGTGGTCCGGATCAGTCACCTTAGAATGAGTGAAAACACCCTGGGTCATGTAGAGCCAACCATCAGGCCCCCAAGTGAAGCCATTGAGTAGTTCATGACGATCCTCAAGTCCGAAACCTCCCAGGAGAGTCGTCCGCTTGTCTGCCCGATCATCTCCATCGGTATCCTCCAAAAAGAGGAGGTAAGGAGCCTGCCCGACAAAGACACCCCCGTTGCCAAGCAATAGGCCAGTGGCCAGGTTGAGACCATCAGCAAACAAGGTGGATTGATCCGCTCGACCGTCGGCATCTGTATCCTCTAAAATCCTAATCCGATCTCGAGGTCGCTCGCCGCGTCTAGCCCCTTCAGGGTATTCAAAAAGCTCCAACACCCAGAGACGTCCCCGTTCATCCCAATCCATAGCAACCGGGTTGACCACCTCGGGTTCGCTGGCAAAAAGTCGCATTTCAAACCCTTCAGGGACAGTGAAGGTAGAAGGAGCCAGGAGTGGAGGCACCGGTTGACTGGATGCGGGTGCATGGGGTCCGCTGAGCTGCCGGCCTGCACCTTCTAAGCTCCAAGTCGCAAGCATAAGGGCAAGGGTTAGAAAGTGACCAAAGGATAATCGAGGCAAAGGTGAAAGCATGGGGCTCATAAGTCGAACGATCTATCCGTAGGTGAGTGATACACCAAGGAGGATATGAGGAGATTTTGAGCTAATCCGGGACAGCTGTCAAAATCACATTCTCACCTGTGGCAGCCCAAAAAGGTAGCATACACCGGTGCCAAGGGGTCAGCAAATTGGGCAGGTCGGCGAAGAGCAAACAACTCACGCCAGCAGAGAATGAATCACCTTCCCATGCACATCAGTCAGTCGAAAGTCTCGCCCAGCATAGCGAAAAGTGAACGCTTCGTGATCGAAACCAAGCAACCAAAGGATGGTAGCATGAAGATCATGGACATGCACAACATCTTCCACAGCCCTAAAACCAAATTCATCAGTCGATCCGTGAACGGTCCCCCCTCGAATCCCGCCCCCGGCTAACCACATACTGAACCCGTGGTGATTGTGATCGCGACCATTGATTTTGCCGGCATTGGCGCCAGGCTTAGGCAGTTCAACCGTGGGGGTTCGACCAAACTCACCACCCCATATCACTAAAGTATCCTCAAGCATACCACGCTGTTTGAGATCCCTCAGCAGCGCCCCAATGGGCTGATCGCATTCAGCAGCCAGTCGACGATGATTCTTCTCAATGTCATCGTGATTATCCCAAGGCTGCCCAGCCCCATGCCATAGCTGGACAAATCGAACCCCTCGCTCCAGCAGACGCCTGGCAATAAGCATCTGCCTGCCCTGAACCCCATCCCCATACATCTGGCGAATGAACTCTGGTTCTCGACCGATATCAAAGGCATCGGTGGCATCCATTTGCATGCGATAGGCCAACTCAAAGGATTCAATACGGGACTCCAGTTGAGGGTCCCCTGGCCGTTGTAAAAGGTGCCGTCGATTGATCCGCTCCAACAAATCCAGTTGATGTCGCTGATCGTCCGTACTGAGTCGCTGATTCTGAATGTGTTCTATGAGCTTTTCCACCTCACGATGCCTCGTATCGACATAAGTACCTTGGAAGACACCCGGGAGAAAACCCGACTGCCAGTTCTGGGATTCTTGGATGGGGTAACCGCCAGGGCACATGACGATAAATCCTGGCAAATTCTGATTATCACTCCCCAGACCATAGGTGACCCACGAGCCAACGCTTGGGCGTACCAAACGCGCTTCCCCGCAATTCATCAACATCAAGGACGGTTCATGGTTGGGCACATCAGCCTTCATTGAGCGAATGACAGCAATTTCATCGATGGATGCAGCCACATGAGGAAACAGTTCGCTCACTTCAATCCCGCTCTGACCGTGCCGACTGAAGGCAAAGGGAGAGGCAAAGGCAGCACCGGTCTGTCGTTCAGTTCGCAAGTTGCCAGTGGGCAGCATTTGACCGGCGCGCCTGGTCAAGGCTGGCTTAGGATCAAAGGTATCCACGTGGGAAGGCCCACCATTCATGAAAAGATGAATCACCCTCTTGGCCTTGCCGGGAAGATACGGGTGTCTCGGCGCCAGTGGCACCTGGTTCGAGGCCTCCGCTCTCGGCACACCAGAAAGTAAGCCCGTGCCCCCAAGCAAACTACTCAAGCCAAGGCTTCCAAAGCCCATACCCAGCTCAGAAAGGAACTGACGTCTACCGCGAGGAGTTGGTGGATCAAGATGAGCCATAAAAGAGGCAATTGGGATAAATTGTAGGTTACCTAATGCCCCATGCCATTCAAGCCAACACTCGATGGGGCTCAGTCAAAGCCAGGTCAACTCCATTTAGATTAAGGCCTAATTAAAATCTGGCTCTTTCGGTTCGGCCAGAGGAGCAGGCTCAATCCGGGGTGCCTTGCTCTGGAAGTTGTAAATTGCCCAAAGCCCCAACCCAACCATGAGGAAAATACCCGCAATACCCCAGGCAAACAGTTTCCCGAGCCATGGCGTGGGGGTGGATGGATCAGCCAGATGCTTTGAATCCCGATTTGTCATGTACAATCAATAGCCTGAACCGCTGATCATGCAACCCTAGGTCTGGGCACCTTCTGCCAGGGAAGCCAAAACCTCAGGATCACGGACATCAACCCATCGCCCCTTGATTTTCAATCCAGCCATCTTACCCCCTTGTTTGACAATGGCTGAAATGGCGTCCGTCAATTCGTATTCACCTCTAGGAGACTTGGTCAATTGAGCCATTTGATCAAATGCTCTGTGGTTAAAAAGGTAAATGCCAGCATTGTAATAAACTGGCGACCCTGGCTGGATTAATCCTTCCTGCTGGAGGGCTTGGAGTTGTTCGGGTGTGGGTTTCTCGATAAGCCGAGTTAGGCAGAAGGCCTCATCGAAGAA
>Ga0181567_10003881_pt1 | contig 11011 bp, 7 predicted proteins | sample 101ome_14_FD_133761 | JGI IMG/M metagenome (GOLD analysis project Ga0181567, IMG submission 133761) | Coastal salt marsh microbial communities from the Groves Creek Marsh, Skidaway Island, Georgia - 101403AT metaG (megahit assembly) | ecosystem: Environmental > Aquatic > Marine > Intertidal zone...
GCGCTCCCTATAGCAATATGGGAATAAGCGCTAAAATCAAAATAAATCTGAAACCCAAATAAGAATGCCAAAGTCCAAACATCAAGAGCGGACATCGTTTCAAGAGGCATTGAATAACCAGCATCAACCAAAGGTGCGATATTGTCTGCTAATACAACCTTCAAAAATAGTCCGTATAGAATTCGACGTGCGCCAACGAAAAGATGTTCTGTTGAAAATGCTGCACGATTCGCAAATTGATGAATCACCTCACCCGCACGAAGAACTGGCCCTGCGACAAGTTGCGGGAAAAACGTTACATAGCAAGCATAGAGAAAGAAATCACGCTCAGGCTCAATAAATCGGCGATAAACATCAGTAGTATAACTAATGGTCTGAAATGTATAAAAACTGATACCTAAAGGCAGAATGATTTTCAATGCGATGGGATCAATCTCTGCACCAAGCAAATTTGCTAAACCTACCGCATTGTCTGCAAAGAAAATCAAATATTTAAAGTAGAAAAGCAACCCAAGATTCACTGTGAAGCTAATCAGCAAAAGGTTGAAACGATTTCGCTCTGATTGACCTCGCATCTTTTGCGTAACCCACCAATCAACAAAAGTTGAAACCAACAAAACTGGCAAGAATTCAATTCGCCAAAATCCATAAAAAGTGAGACTTGCAGAAAAGATAAGGAGCAATCTTGCTTTATACGGTAGAACCCAATAGAGCGTAACGACAAAAAACAAAAGTAATAAATAGGTGAGAGAATTGAAAATCACGGCGATAACCTTTGTTTTTTCAACTCGTTATAGAGTGCCCTAGCCAAGAGTCGATGTCCGCCTGCCTGAAAATGCATGAAGTCTAACTCTTGCCCTCCTCCAATCGTAGTTGAATTTTTTGTTCCCCATAACTTTGCCGGCACCAGATTTTCCAGATCGACAAAAAAGGCCTTATTCTCTTGCACAATAGAAGTCATTTCTGACTTGAAAGACGCATACTCATGAATGTCATAGGGCACTTTCACGTCATTGCGTAACGGAGGGATATAAACAAGAACTTTCACTTGTCGCTGAACCGCCAAGTTTAAAATGGCCAAGAATGCATCTCGATTTTTCGCATACCTCCCCGGAATCATTTTACGTGTCGAAGAGGCATTTATGCCAAACGCCCAGTTTCTAAGTAGATAAAGACTCCCAAGTAACTCTCCTCGCAGCGTCGGGCGGGCAGCCCACAAAGACCAAGCCTCCTCAAGTATCGAATTGAGCACCTTTTCCGAGTGTTCTTGAAACGTATCTTGAAGCGCGTTCATATCATTACCAGCCGCATCCTGATCCCCGTGATTTGCAATCAAAATTCGACCAATTTCGGAGCTTCTCAGAGAGTCTGCTGTCTTTTGATCTTTAAATGCATCGATCAAACTCGTTCTTATCCCATCTTCTCGCATATCATCAAAAACGACCGGCAATACCAACTCCTTGATTGGCAACCTGTTGAGCAGATAGGCAAATAGCAAATAATGCTCTTGCAAGCTAGCATTTGCCTGCGAAAGTGTTAAAAAATATTCGCCAGTGACTTGAAACTTACGATGCAGTTCAGGAACAGCCGTTTCCTCTCCTGGTTCGAACTGATTTATTGCATGAACCTGCGAGTTTCCCAACCAAAGAATAACTGACTGTCCAGAACCCGTCTTTTCATAACCCTGCAAACATTCGACTAAATCCGAAAGGCCTTCACAGTGAACTGTTAAATCGGAAACCTTTCCAAACGTAGTAGTAGTTTCTTTTCCAAGCGCGAGATCTTCAAATCGCTTAGCGGATTGTTCTATTGGAAAAAATTTATAGAGCAAAACAATTCCTAACAAAACCCCAAGAAAAAGTCTTATATCGATTTTCTTAAAAGTAAGCATTTGGTTTTTTCAATAAAAAAGGGACTTACCAACCTAATCTCGACGTATCGTCCATCCACCCATCACCAACAAATCCATCTTGGTTCGTAGGAAAGTTTCTAGCGCTTCTTCTGGCTTGCAAACCACGGGTTCATTTTCATTGAATGAGGTATTCAAAACCATCGGCACCCCAGTTAGCTCATTGAAGGCAGAAATCAGCGCGTAATAGCGAGGGTTGGTGTGCTCAAAAACCGTTTGTAAACGTCCAGATCCATCCACATGTGTTACAGCAGGAATTTGCCCGCGCTTTTCTTCACGTATTTGATAAACCTGCATCATAAACGGAACATCATCGTCTTGCTCAAACCAGTCCGGAACCGCTTCCCGCATTATGGATGGAGCGAAGGGCCGAAATGATTCACGTCGTTTGATCTTAAGGTTGAGGATGTCTTTCATGTCCGAACGACGCGGATCACAGATGATACTACGATTACCTAACGCGCGCGGGCCCCATTCCATACGCCCCTGAAACCAGCCAATGACCTTTCCATCTGCGACTTCGGTCGCCGTCTTTTTGGCAAGATCAGCAATATCGCTGACATACTCAATCACACAACCTTCCGTTTCAATACGCGACCTTTCATTCGCAATCAATTGGCCAATTTGTTCATCATTAAACTCAGGACCCCAGTACGCATGATCATGAAACGGCCCACGCTTCTTCGAAACTTCAGAACCAAGTTGATGCCATACCATCATTGCAGCACCAATCGCACCACCAGCGTCGCCTGCAGCAGATTGCACATAAACTTTTTTAAATGGCGTGCGCAGTCGAATCTTGCCGTTCGCGACAGAATTCATGCCACACCCACCGGCAATTGCTACCGCATCCATTTGATGCTTAGCATGCAAGGTATTTAGCAAGTGGAAAAACACTTCCTCATACATCGCCTGCACGGAGTGAGCGATGTCTTTATGGTGCTGCGTCAACGGCTCATCCTTGACACGAGCCACTCCCAACAACTTCTCCAAAGTAGGAGCAAACAAGGTGCCAACAGAAGGCGAACCATTGTCCCATTCGTACTCAATTTTTTCGCGATGATGCCGAAAGTAGTCCAGATTCAACTCAAAACCGCCATCAGCCTTCAGTTTCACAATTTGGCGCATTTGATCCAAGTACACCGGCTTCCCATAAGGTGCTAGCCCCATTACCTTGTATTCATCTCCGTAATTCGGAAATCCAATAAACTGGGTAAGTGCTTGATAAAAAATACCTAAAGAATGCGGAAAATAAACACGCTCCTCAACGTTAATATTAATACCACTCCCAACACCCCAAGCTGAACTGGCAAAGTCACCAAATCCATCAACAGACACAACAACTGCCTCATCAAACGGCGAAGCATGAAAAGCAGAAGAAAGATGCGCAGCATGGTGCTCAATCGCATGCACAGTTCCTGCAAAAGTAACTTCGGGGAATGCTACAGCTAGATGTTCGGCGACACCCGCACGCACACGCTTATTACGAAAGCGATCGAACAACATCCCGAAATCGGGTCGCTTTTTTAGCATATAAGCGATTTTTTTACTGAGGTTCGCCTGCGAATCTTGGTTCAATGCAACATGAGCCACATCTTCAATTGAGATATCAGCCTCTTCCAAACACCAGCAAATCGCCTCAGATGGAAACCCAGCCCAATGTTTAACACGGCGAAAACGTTCTTCTTCAGCAGCTGCAATTAAAATTCCGTCTTTAACTAGACAGGCAGAAGAATCTCCGTGAAAGGCGTTAATCCCTAGAATATACATAATGCTCTAACCAACTTAGAAATAAAAAAAATAGACCTAATTACAACTATCAAGTAAGCGACGATACACAATGGCAGTCTCTTCAACTACACGCGAAATTTTCCATTCAGGTCCAACACAACTTTTCTTCTGAATCTCGTCTTCAAAATCAATCCGCAATTGGGTCTCTTCAATCGCCTTAACCAACTCTCGAACGCAACCGGCTTCAAAAATAATGGAATTAGGACAATTCCCCAACATTGCTCGGACATCACCAACGTCTGCTGCAACTATTCTGCAACCAATAGCCATGGCCTCAAGAAGAGCAACGGGACAAGCCTCACTCAGCGATGGTAAGATAAATATATCGCAACTCGCTAATAAGGCGCGAACTCTCTCTTGGCTTTGCCAACCTAAAAAATCAACTCGACGATCACAACCAGATCTCTCAAATATCTGCGCTTTTTCAGTCAAGCTATCCACAAAGGTTTGGTGAGTTTTAAGCTTCCTTCCAACAATTTTTAAATTGAAACCACCTTTGGAAGCTGATAATGCATCAATAAGAACATCTGCACCTTTGAGTGGATTTAGATTACCCACCATAAGAACTCTAATGGAAGACCGGACACTACCTGGCAAGTCCGACCAATTACACTCAATACTTTCGGTATTTGTGACAGATTTAGACATCCAAAACGATTCATCAACAGAAGCAGGTAAAAATATGGCATTAGACAACCCATACACAGCTGCTGACCGTTTAGATACAACTGCAATGTATGAATTCTTATTCCCAAGAATCCATCGACCAACTTTAATTAAAAATTTATAACTTGGAACTGTCTCGTGTATTGTCCAAAGAACGGGGATTTTTAAAATACGCGCAGCAATAATAGGAGACAAACTTGCACCGCCATGTATATTGAAGATTATATTCTCGCGTAAGATACGACCGGAAAAATAATCAAATAAAATTAAGAGCACATTCAATATAATTTCTAGAGGATATAATGCACGCATTATGTGTCTTAAATTAATTAATGCGCGACCGGGAAAATCACCTTTTCCTGAAGTATAAAAAACCTGAAAGAATTCGTCTTTAAAGTAGTTAGTCTTGTTTAATACATATGCATGAGGCCCACCTGTACGAGCATCTAAAAAAAAGTGATAAATATATTCTGACTTCATCTCATAATCACAGATGAGTAACATGTTTCGCGATCTTAGCACGAACCTCATAGCCTTTCGGAAAAAATCTCCTCTCCCAAGAGTACAAGCTTTCAGCTACCGATTCATCAATATAATATGAGCGATTCACAGCTGGAATATACTTTTCAGTATCGGAGATATAGATCTCATCCAAATAAGAATATTTTAAATGATAATGGGCATACGTATAGACTCTAATTGAAGCCATGCTAGCTGCTAAATCCAAAAATTCAGGCGAAGAACTCTCTAAATGATGATCTTCTGACAGAAGGTCATAGCATTCAGAATACCACCTAACATTATTTGTTGGAGACAGGAACCAAGCGTCATAACCTGCAATATCTATATGTTCGAATCCTAAGAGCAAAGCAAGACCAAGAGCAGCCTGAAAGCTGCCACTAAAATCACCATAAATTGATTTTTCCCTGCCACATATAAAACGATTAGAGGATAGATAAGACGGTGAATAAGATCGAAAATTATGCAGAAAGAGACGTGAATAGCTGTGAAAAAATGGGTGCACATGCCCCTTGATTTTGTTTAATTGAGACATAACTATCGGCCGCGCATCACACAGTATCTTAGTTGAAAGAAATGAAGGGGCTAAAAGTCTTGGATCGATATTAATGTAATATTCTGGGCGTCGATCAATTAACAATCTATTCAATACAGATAAATTTGTACAAATTATTTTTTCATATGTATCAAAAAATTTCGATGCGTGTATTGCAGAAACTCCGTCACCCAGAACTAGAACCCTACTACTACAAGTAGCCGAATCAAGGGCGGCAGGACTAATATATTCAAGAGAACACGCGATGTGTTTTTTAAATCTATTTAATATTTCCATCTTTGACCTCGATTAATCCGACCATTAAAATGATATTTTGCTGGAAAATAATATATCAGCGAAAAAAACATACTCATCACAAAAAACACCTTCCCAGTAGAAAGAACTTGTGTTATTAGCACCAAGGAATAAAAAAATAATGCCGCATTAAAATATCTAAACGAAGGATTAAGCTTTCTGTATCCGTTGATTTTGAAAAAAATAATGAATAGCGAAAGACATAAAGCTACAACATAGAAAAACCCATACTCAAGTAGATACGATATATAACCAGAATCAATAGTCCCTTGATTTTCTATAATATAAGATAAATCTGAAGCCTTCAATCCTTTGATAGCAAACTGAGGTCCATATCCAACAGAATATGTTCTCAAGTCAGAGATTAACGCCATGATCACTTCGTAAAATATATCAATCCGCACAAAAAGTGATGCAGTGTTATAAATTTTTCCCAAATCTACCGATTCATTCGCTATGAAATTAATAAATAGTATAAAAGCGACGACGAATACGAAGTAAATAACTTTCGATTTGAACCTGGAGTCACTGATTAACAACAATAAAAATACAATCAATATAGAAAGGAGTGCTGTCTTATTAAAATAAACTAAAAGTGACCATAAAAAAACCAAAGGAGCAACCCAAGAAAGTTGCCTGTAAAATATTGAACAACAACCACTTATTGACACAAAGAAAGCCGCACCTAAAATATAAAAAATATTTGCATAAAAATAGGAACCTTTAGCAAAATGCAATTTAAGGTCATTGCCATCAAGAAAATTATTAAGATTGATGTTGGCGTAATATGCATAAATAATTAATAGTGCAGATAAAAAAGCCGCACCTATTATTGCCCTGAATGCTCTTGCGCCCACTTTTTGATCAAAAAGAATAAACTTTATATAAAAGTGCACTATCAACACAAATAGCGCAATTATCATACCATTAATACCTTGTAACAAACTTTCTGACAGCACCCATGACAAAAAAACAATACAAAACATAAAAATTTGCACAAGGTCATAAAGTGTGGCGGTTGAATAATGAATAACTCTAGTTGACACAACTTTTTTCAATAGTTCATAAGTGACAACTATTAAAGCTGAAACTAATAAAATCTCGTCTAAACTAGTACTAATGAGTTTTACTTTATGAAGAATCGGTCCCAGAATCAAAATATATGGGAGAGCAAGAAATGCATGTAACCTATTTGTCAGTGAAAGAAGAGCCTGAGTAACAAAAAACGAAAAGGCCATCCACTCCGTAATCTCAAAATCATTGAGGACGAATAAACCTGTCAACGATAACCAACTAAGGAAATTATAGGCAAAATGGCGGTCTAGCCCTCTCATTGATCTAGTCATAACTAGTAAATGCAAAAACCTTAATTTCTAATTTCATCTGCACAATTCTACTGCACTATTCGCAACGCTTTAAATCCAAAAATGCCAGCTAATATGAGCATCGAATAGCATACCTTTTCAATAAGCGATCATTTATACACAGTACCAGTCGCAGAACATTCAAATATAACTAGATTGTCGGCAGCTGGGGGTAGCTTTTTTCACCAAATGTCTGGAGACATAGCCACGCTCTTCTTCATAAGCAAAAATAGGGCTCGAGGGGTGCACTTTGTCACGACGCTAAGAAGATGGTCAAACCAAGATCGCAAGAACTTGGTGGATTGGAAATTTCGTCGATTAAAAATGTCGCTAAGTTCTGTTGGAAAAAATACTCGGCACCAAGAAAGAAATTACTAAAAACATCCGATAGAAGCTTCGGTTGAACACTTTTCTACAATCAAAATAGGAAATAACATAGCATCGGATGCTCAAACTCTTCAAAAAGGCCGCCGATTGATACTTTAATATCTTACAACGCAAACAACCAACATTGGGAAAAAATAAAAAACATCCATCAAAAGTAGCATGGCGGGATGATTTGGAAGTTCCTACCCAACGGCTGTGATAACTGCCAAATCTCACAATCCGCGTTTAAACGAATCCATCGCTCACAATCATCTGCTCACGAACCGTATGAATTTTTAACATGACATTAGATATATATCTAAAAAATCGAGAAAGAAACTATATTTTAACTAACATCAAGACTAGCCGTCGCCTCAATTGTCCTTGATTATTAGGCCGGGCTATTCATTAACTCAGCATACCAGTCAAGTTCATCATTGAGTGTTTTGGCGTAACTATAGTCACTGATAGCCCTGACAAAACCATTTAGTGCAATTCGCTCTCTTTCTTTTTTGTCCACTATCAGCATTCTCACGATTTCATAACATTCTTCAATAGATTCGTAACAAAGAATTTCTTCACCAATCTCAAAAATTTCGGAAATACCTGAATACTGACTCTTGTCGACAACTTGAGTTAGCCCATTAAACGGCAGTTCATACAAACGAGCATTACCGGTTTCCAAATTTGGCTGCGAAAGATGCATGTTTATACCGATTGAATACCTTGAATAAACCTGACGCAGAGTTTCTGGAGAGAGTGGTCTTACTCTGCCTATTATAGTTCTTTTATCAACTAAAAAAGCATGGAGCTGTAACATCAAACCATACAATGGCTGGCGTCCATATATGCTAAAATCATTTTTAAGATTCTTTTTTAAATAGATTAGACGTTTCGCCTTGCCTGAATAATACCCACCGACATAAATAGATTTTCCATTTCGCAGTGCTAAACTAGCCACAAAATCGTCAATATTAAATGCTTTACCTGTATTGCTAACCGTATGTGGTAGCCACTTTATTCTAGAAAATCCTACTAACCTTAAGATCTCCGCCATTGACGAATCAACATTGTATGAAGGTGATATGTATGTTGCAGCATTATATGCCCATGCCTGACTGAACCCATAAGAGTAACTTAAATGAGGATCATCAATAAAATGAAGCACTCTCAATTTGTTGTTAAAATGTCTTTTTAAGAACTCAGGGTGAACAATATCCACACCTGGGTTTATAACAATGACGTCACAATCAACAAAAACTTCTCCTAAATCATCCAGATATTTCATATACCATCTTTCTTGATTTAGATATAAAGACTGGATATATGAAGGATTTGTCAATCTTGCATGAAAATGTCCGCCACTGATTCCGTGTTTTAAGAAATCTAATCTAGATATCTTTCTTTGGATAATATAACTGTCATAAGTTAAGTGAACAATTTCATGTCCATTTAATTCTGATGGGTCGTACCCAGAAGCAATGTGTTTAAACACTCTCATTCTAAATTGCTCATAACTGACATAAAACCATTAACCACTTTAGTTTTATACCATTGCGAAGCATCCATTCCTGATTGAATTATGCGCGGTTTATTCTTGCATAAAAAATACATGTGATTATATATTTCCTCAGCACTCTCAGCTTCAAATAAAAATCCATCAGTATCAGCATCCTTGACTATAGAAGAAGTTCTACCAGTGATTAGGGGCTTCCCCATCGCCAAAAATTCTAGCTGAGCACCCCCCATAGAAATATCAGAATTATAAAACTCACCTAATCCAACATTTATTTCTTTAATTAAAATAAGTATTTCTTTTCTGGAGAGCAAAGGGGACCAGTAGACGTATTTCTCAATACCCGTTTGTTTACAATATAATTTTGTTTCCTCAACATCTGGCCCATACTCAAAAAAAATTAATAACGGATAAACTACATTTTCACTTATTAATCTACTAAAAGCATCGACAATCCAGTTATTATTTTTTGATCCTCTAGAGCGCCATTCTTCTGCATCTAATCCACCTTTATTAATCCAATAGTGTCTAGAGTGCGACATAAATATAGTTGATTTAATATGACTCGACTTAACTGATTTTATTATTTTTAATATGTCCTTGAGGGGCTCCGACTAATCTAGGTGACTTGGATTTTCATATGGATAAACTATTGGAATATAAGTGTTTAAAATATTTATATCTAATACCTCAAAACTCTTTTGGGTTTGATGTGAGTCGTTTATAAATGTTAATTTATTTTTTCGTAGCCCTTCGCATTGTGCATTTTGAATAATTCCTGTAATAAACCTAGTTAATATATTTTTAACATTTAAAAATTTAGTGAATTCCGGATCCTTGTAATATTCCCCTCCGATTGAGTACGGAAAGTATAACGAGCATGAGCGATTTATTTTATTAAGAACCGCTGGCATCTCACCAGAGCAAATTAGTACAGAATAATCAGATAGTATTGACTTTATTTTTTCTCTGTTACAACCAGGCAGCCATAAGTAACTATTTTCATTCTTTCCAAATCTTTTTGCTAGGTAGATGAAAAATGCTAGAAAATTATATATATAACCCTTACATGAAAGTATCATCCCGAGACTCATCGGAGTAGAAATGTATTTTATTTTTTCTAAATACTTATCTGGATACCATGTGTCTTCTGTTGGCAAAAAATGCTTGCTTGATTTTCTCTTTACATCTACTGGCGTCAATAATAGGTATGCGTCTTTACCAGTATCCAACAAATGTCGCAATAATGCGAAACCGTTATTGTTCATATTCCCGATGATTGCAATCTTATTACTTTTTTTTCTGTTCATGGTTTCATATATGACGAAGCAACTCACTAAAATTTATCAAAACCCCCATCCCCTTCTTCTGAAAAACCACCATGCTGCCCAGCGCTACTGCTGAGGCATTCGCCTCCTTGATAACTCGCGCGATGTGCTCAACTGTTCCGGCGCCACCATGGGCTATGACGGGGACCGAAACAGCATCAGTGATGCTCTTGACTAGTTCAAGATCAAACCCCTCCCAGGTACCTTCACGGTCGATGGAGGTCAGCAGAATTTCGCCCGCCCCCATTCTTTCAACATCCACGGCCCATGTGACAGGGTCGCGGCGGGTGTTGCACTTGCCACCAAGCGTGCGCACGGTCCGAGTTCCGAAAAGACCTCTCTTAACATCTATAGAAGCAATCACTGCTTGGCTACCATAATGGCTGGCGATCTTTTCGATCAATCCAGGATTTTCAGATGATTGGGTATTTATAGCGACTTTTTCAAAACCAATATCGAACACCGCTTTAGCCTGGTCCAGACTACGAATACCGCCACCATAGCCTACGGGCATGAAACACTCGCTTGCAATATCTGCAAGCAGCTTGAGATTGGGACTGCGATTTTCGCGCGAGGCGGTGATGTCAAGAAACAATAATTCGTCCACTTCCATCTCGTTAAATATCCTTACGGTATTGGCCGGGTCACCTACATATGTGAATTTGCCAAAACGTAAGGTCTTAACTAGACTTTCGTTGCGCA
>Ga0181567_10003886_pt1 | contig 11005 bp, 11 predicted proteins | sample 101ome_14_FD_133761 | JGI IMG/M metagenome (GOLD analysis project Ga0181567, IMG submission 133761) | Coastal salt marsh microbial communities from the Groves Creek Marsh, Skidaway Island, Georgia - 101403AT metaG (megahit assembly) | ecosystem: Environmental > Aquatic > Marine > Intertidal...
ATCATAAAGCGAGAAAGTTTGTTTTTCCACCAACTTTAAACTTTTAATATTTTGAAAAAGTTTTATTGGATGGAAATACTGAACAATAGTATCTTGAAACTTTCTGTAGTTCTCATTTTCACTTTTTTCAAATAAAGTAAAAGTTGTATGCAATTCATTGTTTTTAAACGTTGCATCAACATTTAAAAACTCTTCATCAGTATCGTTACTCATACTTCCCTCAGCGACATCAGAAAATCCATAAAGAGTGTTTATATCTGCAATGAAAACACCATCTTGATTCAAACAAGATCCAACTTTTTCTAAAAAGTCAATCAAAGTATCTTGATCCATAAAATTTAAAACATCAAAAATACTCACAATGGCATCAAATTGATCATCAACTGAATCAATATCTATACATTGAGTATCAAGTCCTTGCTCTTGACACTCTTGAATCATTAAAGCACTCAAGTCAATACCTTTACACTGAACACCATCACTGATCATACGTTGCATAAAGCCACCACGTCCACAACCAACATCTAAAAGTGTTTGGACTTTATATTCATCAAGTTCTGATCGATACAAATCATATAAAGCTTCTGTTGCTTCTTCAATACCTAAAAGATGCTCAGCCTTGGCATAAAGATCTAAATTCGTCACAAAAATTTCTTATGGATTGATAATACTGTTGATTTTTTCGTAGATATCTAAAACTTCATCTTTTTTGGCAATATATGAGTTTTTATTCGCTATCAAATATGTTGAAGATGTCATTATATCTTCTACAACACTGAGACCATTTTGTTTCATTGTTGCACCTGTTTCAACAACATCCACAATCATATCAGCAAGACCTATTAAAGGTGCTAATTCAATAGAGCCATAAAGCTTTATAATCTCAACAGATACTGCTCTTTCTTCAAAGTATCTCTTAGTTATGTTTACCATCTTAGATGCTACTTTCAAATCAGGTTTATTAAGATCAAATACTTCACCATTTTTCATCCCTATAGAGACTTTACAAACACCTTTTTTAAGATCAAGTAAACGGATAACATCTAATCCTTGTTCTTCTAAAGTATCTAAACCAACTACACCAATATCAGCAGCTTGGTGAAAAACATATGTTGCAACGTCCTGGTTCCTAACTAGTAAAAAACGAAAAGATGGAGTTTCTAAAATTAATTTTCTATCATCAAATTTAAACTCATCTCCAAATATTTCACCAAATATCTCTAGTGTATCTTTTGCGATGCGACCTTTTGGAAGTGCAACTGTTAACATCGATAAAACCTTTTATCTTTTTATTTTCGCAATTTTATCTAATTCTTTCTCAAAGTTTCATTTAGAACTATCTTCATGAAAGAATCAACTCTGTGATCTCTGCTGTTGATCCTAGTCGCATAGGAGGACCCCAAAATCCAGTTCCTCTATTGACATAAATCTGTAAGTCATCATTATGTTGATAGAGTCCGCTGATATAAGGTTGTTGCAGATGTACTAAAAATTTAAAAGGATAGAGCTGGCCACCATGCGTATGTCCACTAAGCATTAAATCAACACCAGAGCTAAGTTCTTTAATAAATCGTGGTTGATGAGCTAAAAGAACTGTAGGAGCATCTAAACAGTTTTCTAAGGCTCTATAAATGTTAGGAACAAATTTTTTTCTTCTATACCCAATAAGGTCATATACACCAGCAAGATTAAATCCTTTTCCCTCTTCCCCAATATATACATTTTCATTTTCTAAAACTCGTATCCCAAGTGATTTTACTTTTTCAATAATAGCTTCAACACCATGAAAATACTCATGGTTTCCAACAACATAATAGGTCCCATACACTGACTTAAGATTTTGAAGTGTTCCAAGTTCTTTATCTGCTTTTTTTAAGTCCACATCAACAAGATCGCCGGTTATAACAACTAGATCAGGTTTTATTTTATTAACTCTCTGTACTAATATATTCATAAATTCAAAATTGATTAAGCCACCAATATGTATATCACTAAGCTGCACAATTTTATATTCTTGGTGAAGACCTTTTATCTTTACATTGATTTTTTCATGTTCCAACAGGGTTGCTTCATACATTGCTCTAGAACTCACACCTGCTGCAATCATAAGTGAAGATATATCTAAAGAACGCTTTAAAAAAGTTCTTCTACTCTCAGTGATCGGTGCCTTAGAAACAATAAATGAGAAAAGATCATAAATAAGTGCTGTACAAAAAAGTAAGAACAAAACACCAATAGGTAAAGATAAAATAAAGTAAAGCCAACTAGGAAAATCTACAAGGTATCGCCCAGTTACATATCCAATGATTCCAAAGAAGTTAATAAGCAAAAAGTAACGAAAATAAAGCTTATATTTTTCATCAATATCAAGTCTTTGTACGAAACGTTTTGATATATAAATATTTAAAAGTACAAATACCGCTAAAAAAACCAAGAAAAATATATAGACTGTCATAATAACTCTTTTTTACACAACAAAGTTTAACTACTCTAAACCAACTTTTTTAATAATTTTTTTCATACCTTTAAATAGCAATTTACCTTTCTTTTCTGCATTGGGAAAAACTTTCTTTAATTTCCCTGCATCTCCACCTGTTAAAAAGATTTCTAAATTTTGAGCAGACACTTCTGTGTACAATACTTTTAAGTAAGCATAACTGATTGCATCTTGAGAGTTTCTAGGTAATGTCAAGAAATCTATACCAAAATTAAAACGATAATCGAGTGCAGTTGAAACTTCTGTATACGCATGTTTCATTGCTTGTAGACCAGGCAAGATAAAACCACCCTCAAATTGTCCATCCCTAACAACATCTACAGTAATAGCACTTCCAGCATCAACAATAACACCATTGTGAATTGCTTCACATGCAAAAACCCTATCTATCCCCATAGTCTTATAATATTTTTTGATCTTAACAAACTTGGCGAGGTTAATCCAATTTGGAAGTTTGTTAAGTTTTTTTGAGATCTTAGGATTTACACAAATATAATATACTTTTTGTGAGATAGTACTTGGGTCGAAATCAACACAAGATTTTTTATACCTTCTCTTCCCATGAAGAAAATGGTATGAAGTGTTTCCTATGTCGCAAAGTAGCATTATTGTAAACTCCAACCTTTTTCTATGAAAGCCTCTTTTGCTTTAGAACATAGTGGTGCATCTACAAAAAGAGTTTTGTACTTAAAGTTATGGTCACTATGTAAGACAAGTTTCATATAAATCTCTTCAAATTTGTGAACATCTTTCATTAGAAGTCTACTCTTTTGAGTCACTGCGAAGATAGCCCAAAAATATCCTTTTGGATCAGTTGCTTTAAAGATCTTTATCTTATTTCGTATGCCTAATTCTTTAGGGGAAACTTCTTGCATTTTTTTATATACCTTCCCTTTTTTAGCAAGAGAATCAACGATTGTTTGCATATCGATTGTGTAATCCTAATTCATAAATGATGGAAATATTTTTTTAATAATATAATAAATTTGGCATCCCAAACAATAGTTTATAAATACATCAAGTAAAGAACATGCTAAGAAAATTCCTGCAACAATATACACCATCATTGTCATATCAAGAAAGTCAAAAAAGCTCAAAAGAGAAACAAATAAAAGTCCAAACATTCCAGCAAGTCTCTTTGCCCCACCATCAGTAAATTTTTCTTCCATTTGAAAAATTTTTCTTAATTTATGCCCCATGACTGAAACAAAAGAATATTTTTTTTCTACAAATAATCTAAGGGAGAAATCAATTACTAAAAAATACAAAATAAGCTCAACAGACGTAATTAGATAGATTATAATAAGCGTTGCAACAATTAAAGAACTTAATCGAGATGCATATGAGACAACTTGAGTGAAATTTAACGGACATGAATACGACATATAAAAACAGAATCCCCTTAATAAAGTAACGAAATTTTAATCATATTTTCTTAAATCTTCGTTACCATTTTGTATTACTCAATTGATACAAATTATTTATCTAAACTCTTTTTCTTAGGGATGTATTCTATAAAATCAGAGCTAACTTCACATTTTTTATATCGAGGTGGAAAAATTTGTAAAACTTCTTTTCTTCTTTGCTTATTATTTTTAGAATCAAAAATATATCCATATGGCTTTGAAAACATATAATTTTCACCAGCCATTTTTGAAATAGAAGCAGTTCTCACCATATTTTTGAAAGTTGTTGAGGGTAACTTTGTCATTCTGTCAAAAACAGAACCACTATCATCTATAAGTGTAAACATATTGTCATTTCTAACTTTAAAGTAGTAGACTATTGATTCTGAAAACCTTCTGCAATCTTTAGTTTCAAGGTATTTATGGATGTATGCAACTTCTTCTACAAGTTCTGCATCACAAATTTCATCATTCTCACCTCTTTCTAGGTAACATAGATCATGTCTTTTACATGCCTGATCAACAACATCAATAGGTTCGATTTCACTCAGTAGTTTATATTCATGTTTTTTTGAAGTTGCACTCACGTTTGGAATATTGTCTCCACAGAACTTACCATGGAATTCATATTCGTATTCACCAAAACTAATTGCAAAAGCTGGTAATTGAATCATAACAATGATAATAAATTTAAAAAAGTAATTATTTATATAATTCATGATTATGATTTTATCATAATTTATTTAGAAATACTCTTAGTAAAAAAATTTGAAAGAAAAACTTTATGATAGAGAAGAAAAATCTTTTGTAGTATTGCTATAAAGAGATCTAATCTTATAGATTAGATTCTTGCGTAGCTAACACTTTTACACGCATCTAATGAAGATAACTCGCTTAATGTGTCTTCATCCACTGCATCATCTACAAGAATGACAGCAAGTGCTTCTGAGTTACTATTTCTTGCAAGTGAAAAATCTGCTATGTTCACATTATGTTTTGCTAATGTAGTCCCTATACTACCAATAACACCAGGCACATCATTATTTTTAAATAAAATCATGTCACCTTTAAGGGCAACTTCGATATCAAAACCATCGATAGCAACTAATCTTTGTACACCATCATCAAATATTGTTGCACTAATAGTTGTTGTCCCTTCTGCTGTTGTAAGCTTGATCGTAATAAGGTTTTTAAATACTGAAGAATCACCACAGTTTTCACTTAAAATCTCTATACCTTTCTCTTTAGCAATAAAATCGGCATTAACATAGTTGATAGTATCACTAGAGTTTTGACTCATTGCACCAACTGCAACAAATGTAGAAAGTGAATCAACATAGCTTCCGATCTCTCCATATCCACTCACTTTAATAGAAACGATTTGAGACTTATTCATCTGAGATTCTAAGAAACCAATCTTTTGCCCCATCTCTAAAAATGGTTTTACAAAAGAAGGGATAGTAGTTTCATCGATAGGTAAGTTCATTGCATGCGGATATGCGATCCCTTTTGCTGCAGAAATTGCATTTTCAGCGGCTTGAGTTCCAATATTGTACTGAGATTCAAATGTATTTGCTCCCAAGTGTGGTGAAACAGTAACATTATCAAGCTCAAGTAATGGGTGATCAGTCGCTGGCTCTTTATTAAACACATCAATACCTGCAAAACGTACTTTTCCATTTTTTAGATTATTGTAGAGTGCTTCTTCATTATACAGTCCACCACGTGCACAATTAATTACGACTACACCATCTTTCATCTTAGCAAACTCTGCTTCATCTATCATACCAATAGTTTCTTGATTTTTAGGTGTATGAATGGTTATAACATCGCACGCTAAAATATCATCGAAATTTTTTGTATATGTCATATCAAGGTCAGTAACTTTGCTTGGATGAATATATGGATCATACGCAACAATATCCATCTCAAATGCTTTAGCTCTCTTGGAGACACGACTTCCTATATTTCCAAAGCCAATAACACCAAGCTTTTTACCTTTGAGTTCATGACCGTACCATTTCTCACGCTTCCAAATTCTTTGATTTTTTAAATGGTCATGTGAATATGGAAACATTCTCATACAAGATAACATATGTGCCATTGTAAGTTCTACAGCTGCAATAGTATTAGCTGTTGGTACGTTCATTACTATAATACCCTCTTTAGAACAGCCTGGAATATCTACATTATCAACACCAACACCAGCCCGAACAATAGCTTTCAGGTTCGTTCCATGTTGAATAAAAAAATCATCAACATCAGTAGAACTTCTAGTGATAGCAACATCAGCTTGAGGTATAATCTCTTCAACAAGCTTTTTTTTGTCTTCATCTGCAGCCATAATAAAGTTAATATTTTCATCAGACTCGAGCATTTTCAATCCAGCTTCATGAATGTGATCACATACTACAACAGTGTATTTTTTCATAAGTATTCCTCTTTGTAAGGCTCAATTAAAGCCGTTATTTGATAGTTTTTAAGTACTTTGACTAAAGAATTTAATTTTTCAATATTTTTAGAAAAAATAAGTAACTCTACACCATGTGTATCTTTCTCTAAAAAATACTTTAAACCATGTTGCTTAAGCTCCTCTTTTAAACAAAAAAGTTGATATGGGTCTAAAAGTGGTGCAGATAGTTTATAGGTAATAGTTTTAGTTATTTTTTCATCTAGATCTATTTTCACATATACTTCATTAACTGGGTAAAAGTAACCCAATCTTTGTGTTTGTGAAAAATGATCCAACCAAACCTTTTCTTGTTTAGTTTGAGTTTTCTTTTCTTTGAGAACAAGAGACTCTGTTTCTATAAACTCATCTTGAGAGTTAATAGAAATTAAAAAAAAGATTATAAAAACAGCTACTCCAATTCCTATAACAGGAGTAAACCATTTTAAAATCTTTTGCAAAATTTACTACTTCATTTGATCTTTTATTAAATCACCTAAAGAGTGAGATGAATCATCATTAATCTCATCTAAAATAGCTTGATTTTTTATATAGTCCAATTTTTTCACAGAAAGACGAATTCTATCTCTTTTTGTATCTATAACAGCTATAGCAGCTTCAATTTCTTGACCATTTTCTAACTCTTCTTTTACAAGTGGAGCTAAGTCTTCATCACGGATAAGTGCATCAACACCATCTGCCAATGAAACAAAAACACCAAAATCTTTAATGTCTCTGATTGTCCCTTTAACAACTGAATTTACTTTATTATTCGTTGCAAATGTATCAATTGGAGATTCTAGAAGAGTTTTTCTGTTTAAAGAAATTTTTTGATCATCTGCATTAATTTTTGCAATCTTGACTTCTACTTCCTCACCAGATTTTAATACATCTTTACACTTTGTATTTTTATCCCATGAAATATCTTGATTATGTAACAGACCTTCAACACCAGCTATTCTAACAAATGCACCAAAATCAGTTAATGATGTTACAGTACCAGTAACAACATCACCTTCACGATAGTTTTTCATAAATTCATCAAATGGCTTAGGTAAAAGCTTTTTAAGAGAAACTCTTAACTTGTGTGTTTTTGAGTTGATTTCGATTACTTCAACATCAATCTCTTGACCAACAGTTAAGTAATCGTTTGGATTCTTAACATTTTTGTCCCAAGTGATTTCTGATATATGTAAGAAACCTTCAATATCATTTCCAAGATCTACAAATACACCGTATGCTTCAATATTTGAAACAGTTACAGTAATTGTATCGCCCTCATCTAATTCAGACTCTACTTCTACCCATGGATCAGGCTGTACTGCTTTAATTGACAATGAAAGATGTCTCTTTTCTTTATCGTAAGAGATCGCTTTTACGGTTACAGTATCACCCTCTTTGTAAAGTTTAGAAGGATTCACTGGACCTTTGTAAGATATCTCGTTATAGTGAACTAATCCATCTACACCACCAACATCTACAAACATTCCATAACTAGTAATTTTTTTAATTGTACCTTCAACAACAACATCTTCAGCCATAAGTTGATCAATTATCTCTTTTTTCTTTTTTCTTTCTTCATTGAAAAGCTTTCTACGAGAAAGAATGATAGAATTTTCAGCTTCATCAATCTTCACAACTTGAGCTTTGATTTTACGCCCAATAACATCATCAGAATCTTTAAAAGCAGCTAATGAACGAGGCATAAAAAATGAAACAGCATCAGCTTCAACAACGTATCCACCACGGTTTTTCTTAACAACAACACCTTCAACAACTAAATTTTCGAAATCGTCTTTATTTGCATTGATAAACTCAATAGTTTTTTGTTGCTCAAGTACTTTTTTATAAGAGATCTTAGGACGTTCGTTGTAATATCCCGTAACCATTACATTGATTTTATCGCCAACTTTAAATGCAAGTTTTCCATCAATACTTAATTCATCTAAACTTAAAATACCTTCAAGTTTATCTCCAACACCAACTAATGCTCTGTTTTCATCAGCCTGAATTTCAACAATCTCGCCCTCTACAACACGACTAGTTTCTTGTTTTTTTTCACTTGCTGCAAACATCTCTGCAAAATTTTCTTCTTCTTCGAATGATTCGTTATCGAACGCCATTACCTATCCTCTGTTACATAAAAATTTCGTGATTATATCTAAAAGTAAATTATATGAGTATTAATTTTTTGAAGTGTTTTTGAAGGATGCTAGAAACATCAAATAGTTGTGAAGCTATTGAACATTTTTTTTGATTGAATCAATAACATTTTGTATAATCCAATCTGGAGTTGATGCTCCAGCACTAATTCCACATAGTTTTTTATTTTGAAACCAAGAAAAATCTAAATCTTTCTCATCTTCTATATGATGGCTATCTGCACAAAAATCATGTGATATACTTGCTAATTGCTTTGTATTTGAAGAATTTTTACCACCTATAATTATCATTACATCAGCTTTTTTAGAGAGTTCTCTTACAGCATCTTGATTCTCAAATGTGGCATTACAAATTGTGTTAAATATCCGAACCTCTTTACACTTCGGGATAAGGTAGTTTGCAAGCTCCATGTACTCTTCAACTTTTCTAGTTGTTTGAGCAATTAAAGCGATTTTATCTTGAAGTTTTAAATTCATAAGATCAAATACATTATTTACAATGAATGCACCATGTGTAGCATATGATTTCACTCCCTTTATCTCAGGATGTTTTTCATCTCCAAAAATAATGACACAATAACCCGCTTCGCTCATTTGCTGAGCTATCTCTTGTGGCTTTGTAACATAAGGGCACGTTGCATCAACAACATTTACACCAGTTTTTTTAAGTTCTTCAAGTTCTTGTTTTTGAATTCCATGAGTTCGTACTATTGCTGTATCTCCTGGCTTAAAAGTTTTAAAGTCTTCTGTCAAACCAACTTTAAAGTCTTTTTTCAGCCTTCCTATCTCCTTTGAATTGTGAATAAGAGGTCCGTAGGTTAATGCATTTTGATTCTCTTCAGCAATTTTAATTGCACGTTTTACACCAAAACAAAAACCATAATTTTCTGCAAGTTCAATTTTCATACTTTCCCCCTTCATAAATTCTTAACTAAATTCAACTTTAGTTATTTTGTTTAATAAATCAAAAAAGTTTGGAAAAGAAGTATTTATACAATCGATATCAGTCACTTCCATACCACACCTAAGTCCTGCTATAATGAAACTCATTGCTATTCTATGATCTCCATCACTATCAACTGAAGCACTTTGTAATGTACCACCTCGAACTGTATACCCATCTTCATATTCAGTTGTTTCAATACCACAAGCATTAAGACCATGTACGACTGTTGAAATTCTATCAGACTCTTTCACACGAAGCTCTTGAGCATTTTTTACAACACTTACACCTTCAGCACAAGCAAAAGCTATAGATAAAGCTGGCAGTTCATCAATCAGCCATGATATTTTTTCATCAACTACAATTGCATGTAGAGGTGCATATTCGACCTCAATATTGCCTATTGGCTCATATTTATTAGAAGTCATGTTATATGAAATTTTTGTACCCATTCTCTCTAAAGCTTTAAATGCTTCAATTCGTGTTTCATTTAGTGTGACACCCTCAAGAACAATTTTAGAACCCGGAGTAATGGCAGTTGCAACTGCAAAGAAAAACGCACTCGATGGATCAGATGGAACACGAATGCTAAGAGGAGAAAGTAGTTTTTTCATTGGTTCGATAGTTGTAGTTAAACCATCTACAGCGATACTAGCACCCATACCTTTTAACATTCTTTCAGTATGATCACGCGAAAGTTCTGGCTCTTTGTATGAGCATACTCCATCAGCATGAAGAGCAGCTAAAATCATACATGATTTCACTTGTGCAGAAGCAATTTTAGATTCATAATCAAATGCTTTAAGAGAAGATCCTCGAATACTTAAAGGGGCTAAATTAGCATTATCTCTTCCATCAAATATAGCTCCAATATCTTTAAGCGGTTTTGTTACCCTTCTCATTGGTCTTGAACGAAGATATTTATCTCCAGTAAGTACGAAATGACCATCTGCAGAGCTTAAAAGTCCACAAAAAAGTCTCATTCCTGTCCCAGAGTTTCCACAATCCAATATCTCAAATGGCTCCTGTATCCCCTTTGAACTTATTTTAATAACTTCACCATCGTCTTGAACATCTGCACCAAGGTTTTTAACAATTTGTAATGAGTTCAAGGTATCTTCAGCACGTAAAAAATTACTGATCTCACTTGTACCAGAAGCTAACATTGAAAACATTACTGAGCGATGTGAAATCGACTTATCTGCGGCAACATTATCAATATTTAACGCAAATTTATCTGCACAAAAAACCTTTACTCTATTCATCTCAAACCAATTCCAAGTTTTTTGTTAAGCAAAGTAAGGACACCATCCATGATTGTATTAATATCTTCTTCTTCTAAAGTTTTTTCATTAGATTGTAAGATAAAACGCAGAGATAAACTTACATTATCCCCTAAACTTTCATCACTATATCGATCTACGGGATAATAGTTAATCAACTCCTTAGGAGTATTTGAATCAATAAGCTCTTTTATAGTTTGAAATTTCATCGAAGCTGGAATTATAAGACTTAAGTCTCTATTGACAGCTTGATACTTTGAAGAAG
>Ga0181567_10003898_pt1 | contig 10991 bp, 11 predicted proteins | sample 101ome_14_FD_133761 | JGI IMG/M metagenome (GOLD analysis project Ga0181567, IMG submission 133761) | Coastal salt marsh microbial communities from the Groves Creek Marsh, Skidaway Island, Georgia - 101403AT metaG (megahit assembly) | ecosystem: Environmental > Aquatic > Marine > Intertidal...
AAAATAAATTTTTTGGGCGTATGCTATCGCCCTTTGCAGGGCTTCGCAATCTTGCATGGCGGCGCTGAATTTTGATGGCCTAGGCGCGGATTGGCGCAACAGGAAATCACTTTTTCGAAAAGATATGCTAGTCTGCCTGTCAAAACCGCAAGGGCATCTGCCGTGTCCCCGGTGTCGTCAGCTTTTAGAGGTCGCGTGTGCAACAGTCTGAATTAAAGAGCCAGCCTCATCAGTCAGATTCATCGGTGCTAAGCACCATACTAAAGCTGTGGCCCTATATTTGGCCGCGCGACAAACCTGCGCTGAAACGCAGGGTGTTCATTGCGCTGATGTTTCTAGTTGGGGCAAAGATGGCAACTGCACTGGTTCCGTTTTTCTTCAAATTTGTCACCGATGCGCTGGTCGGTGACGATCTGGATGTGCCGACAGTTCCGTTGTTTTTGCTGACGCCTATGATGTTGATTGTCGGTTTTATTGTGGCACGCGTGTTGACCAACGCACTGAACCAACTGCGGGACGCACTTTTTGCCCGTGTCAGCCAATATGCCGTCCGTAAATTGTCGCTACAGGCGTTTTCACATATCCATCGGCTGTCTTTGCGGTTCCATTTGGAACGCAGGACAGGCGGGCTTTCCCGTGTCATTGAACGCGGCACCAAAAGTATTGAAAGCATTGTACGCTATACGGTTTTGAACACGCTTCCAGTGATTTTTGAATTCACCCTATATGCTGGTATCTTCTTTTATTATTTCGGCATTTTCTATGTGCTTGTAATTGCAATCACTGTTCTTGTCTACAGCATATATACAATAAAAACAAGTGACTGGAGAACAATTATAAGGCGTGAGATGAACCGGGCGGACACGGCAGCGCATGCGCGCGCAATCGATTCAATGTTAAATTATGAAACGGTAAAATATTTTGGTAATGAGCAGTCTGAGGCGGTGAGGTTTGACCGGTCGATGCAGCAATATGAAATCGCCGCGGTTCACTCCTCAACCTCACTTGGCTGGCTGAATTTTGGTCAGGCTGCTATCTTTTCGGTTGGTATGATGGTGTCGATGCTGATGTCGGCTCACGCGGTACAGTTGGGCACACAGACCATTGGTGATTTTGTCCTGATCCACCTGTTTTTGATGCAGCTGGCTCAGCCACTGGCGTTTATTGGTGGTGTCTATCGGGAAATTAGACAATCACTGACCGATCTTGAGGTGATGTTTGGCCTGTTGGAATCACCGGTCGAGATTGCCGACCGGGACGGGGCAAAGGCGCTGGATATTCGCGCCGGTCATATCCGGTTTGATCATGTGCATTTCAGCTATGGCGAGGATCGCACGATTTTAAATGATTTGTCCTTTGAGGTGCCTGCCGGCAAGACGATCGCAATTGTTGGTCCGTCCGGCGCCGGAAAATCGACTATTTCTCGGCTGTTATACCGGTTTTACGACATTCATTCTGGGACGATCACTATCGACGGACAGGACATCAAAACAGTTCAGCAGGATAGTCTACGTGCCGCCATTGGTATGGTGCCGCAGGATACGGTGCTGTTCAACGACACGATCGGTTACAATATCCGGTATGGTCGTCTTGATGCCTCTGATGAAGCCGTGATGGAAGCTGCGCGCCATGCCCAAATTGACGGGTTTATTGCGAGCTTGCCGCGCGGTTTTGAAACAGAGGTTGGTGAACGGGGGCTGAAACTGTCTGGAGGTGAAAAACAACGTGTTGCCATCGCGCGCACCCTGTTGAAATCACCACCAATTCTGATCCTTGATGAAGCCACATCAGCACTTGATACGCGAACGGAACAGGATATAAAGGCGGCGCTCGATATTGTGTCAAAAGGACGGACAACATTGGTTATTGCGCACCGCCTATCAACGGTAACCGATGCTGATGAAATCATTGTTCTTGATGAGGGGCGTATTGTTGAACGCGGGACGCATGAAGTGCTTTTGGAACGGAAAGGGCTCTATCATACAATGTGGAATCGCCAGCAGGCTCTTTCTGATGCCCGCCAACGGCTTCAAGAGCTGGGTCAGACAGCCTAGGTGACTGTTCAAGGATAATGGCTGGCAGGAGCAAACAATGGGTTATGCAGGTGCAAAGCTGGATCGAAACTGAGCCGCCCATCTGCCATCCTTTTTGCTAATCACCCAGATGGATTTAAAGGACGCAATCAGTTTGTCCTTTCGATCATAACGATCAATTTCAACAGCAAGATGAACTTTTATGGCGTCTGCCTGAGTGACCTCCACTGAGCGCCATTTGGTGTAGGCCCAGTCACTGCCAGCACGGGTCTTGAAGTCATCAAGATAGGTTTCCGGACCGACCCACATGGCCAATTCGGTGCCGACCAATCGGTAATGGGGGAAATGTAATGTGGCTGTCAGTGCTGCCGCATCCTGTCGGTTCAATGCGGCAAGGTGCGCCTCCATGACGGACAGTGCCTCGGTGATTGCGATGTCAGTTGTGGTCATCTGGTGTCTCATTTCTCGTGGCCGATGGTGATTGGATACGGCACTGATGCCGTCATATTAGCGCTGTGACAAGAATATAGCTGCTGGCGAGCAACTGGGTCAGAAAGATGGCGACTGAAATAAAATGAAAAAGAGCGAATTTCTGTTTGGCGGTAAGGTCATTGTCCAGCATACGGTCACGATAGCGGTTGATGACTGGCGTGATAATGAATGCATTGACGCCAAAACCAGCAGCTATCGCCAGTGACAGAACAGCCACGGCACCACTTGACCCGTTATAAAGTGCCACCCCTGCCGCAACCAACGCCAGAACCAGCCCAAAGACAAACATGCGAACGAATAGCACCCGCAGGAATGCACCAGCCGCATTTTGCGATAGTGTTTTAAAGACCGATGGGGCAACGACTGCGCTAAAAAACACCATAAAACCGATGATGGCGGCATGAAAGATAACCGATATATCCATAAAATTGTTCCTTCACGTTTCTTTTGCCAGATTGGCTGGCGGCTGCCCTTTGCTGGCCTGTTGGTCGCGACGTGTTTTGTCCGGTTTTTTACTTGGTTCGGTCATTGACGTTGGCGTAACAGGCCGGTAATGAAGCTGTCGGCTGCGCCATAATTGTTATGACAATATGTGATGTTTTTCAGCCGGCTTTTGATTGTAATTTCCGGAAATTTTGCGCCAGCCATCCCGGTTGAAAGCGCCTTTGACACGCTGGCAAGGTTGATGTTGTCGCTGGTAAATTCGTCACGAATTCGAAGAATGGCAATACAGTCGGCAATGCTTTCCGCCATCATGTGATCAGGGCTGTTACGCGGTGGGTGTGGTCGGTCTATGTCGCCTGTTTGGTGATGGGCGCATTCATGAAGATCAATAAAACGCTGTAATGCAGGTGGCGCAGTTTGATAATGAAAGCGATAGACCGTTGGTGTGCCGTCTTGATCGCGCCGTGCCATACCAGCTGCCAATTTTGCGTCGGTCGAAGTCACCGTTTCAAACGTTACGATCTCACCAAGATCATTTTTGCAGGCGGGAGCCGCAATGACGCGATAGGTGGTATTATTTTGCGTGCCAGTGGCAAATGTGGCTTGAATCAGCCCAAGGGTTGCTAGAAAGACAACACAAAAAACAGGGATATTATGCCTCATGAAGCTGGCTCGCCAGTTTGATTTTTGACCATACAGACACAGATTTGCGGATAGCCCAGCCAGTGATGATCCGGTTAATCCACGCTTCATAGGCCTGTGGTGACAATCTGTTGATCGGTTGGTAATCCAATTTGCTGTAGAAACCATAGATTTCGATTTGCAGATCGTTGACCTGGCCGTCTGCCAGCAAATCTTCGATATCAACGCAGATCGTGTTGCGGAACCATTTTTCCAACCGTCTGTTCAGCCGTTTTTCAATCCAATACATGTGTTTTTGACGATAATCATCCTCAATGATGCTTAGGGCATCATCCTTGTCATCGTTCATAGTCTTGCTTTCCTTATTTATAAACATGCCGTCTGTCTGAAAACGCCCTTACGCGGCGGCGCCATGCTCGATAGCTGCCCGTTTTTAGATGTTTACGCATCAGTGCTTTTACTTCCGGTTCTGTCAGTCCGTAAAGATAGTTGATCTGACTGAATGTCGTGTGGTCAGACAAGGCCATCTCGATGACCTCATCAATATCGATAGGTGCTGTCTGCGGTTTTGATGTGTGCGCTGGTTTACCCATCTTTGTTGAGCACATATTGAATATCAGCCTTGAGTTGTCGGAGGCGTTTTAGCAATTGTGCATTTTCCAGTTCTAATGCTTTTACACGCTCACTCTGACTGCTGTCTTCATGGCCTGCAGATCCGGTGGCAAGATCGTTTTTACAGAAGTTATAGGCAGTAATATCGGCTATATCGTTGCTTTTTAGAATGCATTTATGCGCCATGGCAGGGGGGCTGAACATTCCAACTAGAACAGCCGCAACAAGAAACCTAAACATGAAAACACCTCTTCGGGTCACTGACAGTGAGATTGACTGTTATGATATAGGTGGTCTTCTGGCAAAAAAAAGCCAGCGCGAAGGCTGGCCGAGTTTAGGGAGTTTAACAGTTAGATAAACGACAGAGATGCAAACAGGTTTAATTCGGTGACTTTTGACAGAGCTTGCACGAGACAGCAGAGCATAACATCGGGTCAACTGTGCAAGGAGATACAATGGCGGAGAGGGTGCCTGACCGATAATTTACTGGCTGTAACTGACAGGAGTTAGCGCTTATGGATCGGCCAGCATTTTATGAATTTCATCAGCGCAATAAAACCTTACCGTTTTCAGACGTTGAATATGAGACGCGGATAAACAGGTTGCGCCACACCATGCGTGAGCAAGGACTGGACGCTTGCCTATTCACCTCCATGCATAATATCGCTTATTTTTCTGGGTTTTGTACTGCGCTTTTGGGCGTTCCTATAGGTTAGTAGTAACCAACAATGATGCAGTAACGATCAGCGCAGGGATTGACGCTGCACAGCCGTGGCGGCGGAGCTTTGGTGACACTCTAACCTATAACGATTTTTATGACGCGGTAAATTTTCCCCCAAATTTCACCCCGCAAGACGAACGAGTTACTTTTATTTCATAAAAAAATCAATAATATAAAAATCGTTTTAAAATACAAAACTTAACTCAAATTGAATCTAGTGCTGCAGATAGATCCGCAATGATATCGTCACTATGTTCAATGCCTATCGAAAGTCGTATCACGCCATCGCCAACACCCGCGGCGTCACGTTGCTCACTCGTAAGTTGTCGATGTGTCGTTGAGGCAGGGTGAACGATCAACGTCCGTGTGTCACCAATATTGGCAAGATGTGAAATCAAGTTGCAGCTTTCCACCAAGCGGCAGCCTGCTTCATACCCGTCCTTTAGCGTTGCGGTAAATACTGACCCGGCGCCGCCAATCAGGTATTTTTGTGCCAACTCATAATAAGGGCTGTCAGGAAGCCCGGCCCAAGACACCGACAATATTTGGGGGTGATTTGCCAAAAATTCTGCAACTTTTGCAGCATTCTGATTATGTTGTCTCATACGAAGGGGAAGTGTTTCTATGCCGGTCAGTGTCAAGAATGCATTCATAGGTGACATTGTGGGGCCAAGATCGCGTAAAACATTCGCATGGCAGTAGGTTACATAGGCGTGTTTACCAAAAGTTTCAGCGAAAGTTATGCCATGATAGGCAGGGTCAGCTGTGTTCAATGATGGATAGCTGCGCCCTGAGAACCAATCAAAATTACCCATATCGACGACGGCTCCGCCGAGTGCATTGCCATGCCCAGATAGAAATTTTGTCGTTGAATAGACAATGATATCTGCTCCATAACGGCCTGGCTGGCACATCACTGGCGTGGCCATGGTGTTATCAATAATCAATGGAATGCCAACCCTATGGGCAATATCTGCCAGCGCCCCAATGTCAGATACATTGCCATCGGGATTGGCGAGACTCTCCGCAAATAATACCGCGACCTCCTCGCTCTTAACCGCCTTTTCAACGGCTTCTAGGTCATGAACATTTACCAATTCTGCTTGCCAGCCAAATTGCGAAAAGGTGCGCGTGAATTGTGTAATCGATCCGCCATAAAGTTTATTGCTTGCAACGATTTTTCTGCCCGGTGCCATGAGCGGGTATAGAGCAACAAGCTGGGCGGCATGACCCGACGCTACACAGCAAGCGCCGATTGCGTTGTCCAAGGCGGCGATCCGCTGCTCGAGCGCCGCTGTCGTGGGGTTGGAAAGCCGTCCATAAATATTTCCCGGTTCTTGAAGATTGTAGAGGCTGGCCGCGTGATCGGCATCATCAAATGCGAAGGCAGCGCTTTGATAAATGGGGGTTATACGCGCGGAAGTCGATGAATCCGGCCGACTACCTGCGTGAATACTGAGCGTTTCAAAGTGGCTGGATTTAGCAAAGCCACCATGACGCGTTGGCGTGGGCGGTTGAGGGTTTGGAGCGCGGCGAGAAGATAGCAGCCCCGAATAAAAACCACCTAGTCCAAGTAGCCCTGATAATCGGGAATGCTCTATTTTTGGGCATCTGTTTTCGACAAATCGGATTTGATTATCGGCTGCTATCTGTTTGGCAGCATGGCTAACGACGCCGATTTGCAACCACAATGTATCTGCACCGATGCGTGCGGCTTGTTCTGCTATTTCAGGACAGTCTTCTGGGCGCCGAAAAACGTCCACCATATCAATCTGATCAGGAATTTCGGTAACACTTCCATAGACCGTTTCCCCATTCAGGGTTTGTCCCACCAACCCCGGATTGACGGGAATCACGCGAAAACCGTGTTTTTGCATGTATTTCATGACGAAGAATGAGGGGCGCTTCCAATTTGCGCTCGCCCCGACCATTGCAATTGTTTTTGTGGTCGACAAAATGTCAGCAATGAGAAAATCATCATCCATCGTCAAGCTCCCAAACCTGTTTGGTTGGCAAAATAGATTTGCCACTAAAATAGATGCAGAGTATTCGCGCCATACCGAACGTCACACAAATTTGACGCAGGATCATATGGAAGTCCAGCAGCGGGACGGCCGCCTTTGCTCTTTCGTGTCTCTACCAACTCCACACAACTCCGTAAGTGTTTTCGTACCAAAAGGCAAATAACCATTCTTCTGAAACGCTGGGGTATCGCGTGATGAGATCCACTGTGTTTTGTGCTGCGCGTTCTTTTGCAGATCTTCACGCGGTTCATTGGCTTTATTGGCAACATCACAACAGGATATAGCTCATCCTTGTCACTGACGTGGTTGCAATAAGGGATCACCCGTCTGGTCGGGCAATAGTTTTGTTAGAGAGGACAAGTTGTCTGGCTTCAAACAACGCACGGCCCCATATCATGAAAAAAACAAGGGGATAACAGCCAGTTAAAGGCAATTAAAGCTTGTTTATGCTAAGGGAGTATGGCGGAGAGGGTGTCTGCCCAACCTGCACTTAACTTATTGACTGTGTTTCTTTTTTCAGTTGGCTATGAAGCTCACCCCACATTTTATCCCACAACGGTAACTGAAGCACTTTTGCTACGCGCTACCGCTGGAACTCTTCAAAAGAAAGTCTGTGTTATGCGATCTCGGAGGTTTTTGCTGTTGCAGCACTAGATGCACGCAGACGCCATTGCGAGGCCGGGCTGAAGGGCAATGGCCAGTGTGTAATGGAAAAATCTGAACCCGCATAAAAGTCAAAAATTTTTAATTCAAAGCAATTGTTACGGCCCCTCATCGGACGGGGTGCGCAGTTTCCGCGCCGGATAAACCTTTGCAGGAAAATTCTTGAGCGCCTCCTCATCTACGTCCACGCCGAGGCCCGGCGCGGTCGGTAACTCAATGTAGCCATCCTTAGGCTTGAGCTGGTTCGGCGATATTTTGTCGCAAAAATCGACAAACGGTAAAAAGTATTCTGTTATAATGAAGTTGGGCATCGTGGCTGAAACATGCACAGTAGAAGCCAGCGCAACCAGCGTTGAGTTGTAATTATGCGGAGACATAGCTACCAGAAACGACTCAGCCATGGCTCCGATCTCCTTCAACTCCAGTATGCCACCAACACAAGCCACGTCAGGATTGAGGATGTCGGCAGAGCGCTTCTCAAGCAAGGGGCGGAACCCAGTTTTTGTATAGGTCGCCTCTCCGATCACCATCGGCACCCCGATTTCACGCCGGATCGACGCTAACTCATCGGGATATTCTGCCTGACAAGATTCTTCCATCCAATACAGATCGAATTCAGCTAACTGTTTGTCCAATCGGATTGCATGCATCGGCGCAAGGCGACGGTGTTGCTCGATGAGGAGATCCACATCTGGTCCAACAGCATCGCGAATGGCCTTCACCACACGTATCGCATGCTTCTCATGTTCTTTAGGAATATAAGTCCGCCAGGGAGCAGGAAGAGGATCGAACTTCATCGCTGTAAAACCGGCCTTAACAACCTTCTCGGCCGCCCTTGCGTAGTCTTCGGGTTCCTTCATGCCATAGCTCCAGCCGTTGGCATATACGCGGATTTTCTCCCGGTATTTCCCGCCGAGCAGGTTGTAAACTGGCTGGCCGCAAGCCTTGCCAACGATATCCCATAGCGCCTGCTCAATCCCACTAATCGCGCACCAAAGCTCGACAGAACCACGTCGGGCCGCATAATCATCAAAAGCGAACTGCGTGAAATGTTTTATATCGAACGGACTGCGTCCGGTTAGATAAGGTCCAAGCGCGTTCAACTGTGCCATCACAGCCGTGTCACGATCATACTGCGAATAAGCCTCACCCCAGCCATATATCCCCGTGTCAGTTTCCACCTTGACGAAAATCAGATTCTTGCGCCAGCCCGGATGTACAGGAAAACTTTTCACTGCAGTAATTTTCATAGCAATTCGTCCATCGCAGTAAGTCAGGAGAGTATGATGATGCTAAGCGGCGCGCCGCGCGCCTGTCAACAGAGTGACCAAATGTAGTCGTGTGCAACCGGCGAGAGCTCTCGCATTTGGGATTTTTGTGTCGGCCTATTAGAACCAAAGTTCCAAGTTCTCAGTTACGAGGGCGCGGTGAAGGGGCTAATAGATCACTTTCCTATATCAAAATAATTTTGTCTGAGGGGAGGGGAGCCTAGATTGGATTGAGCGCTACGGGCTGGAGATCGGGGCTTGATAGGTTATCAAAAGCGATGGCTTGTGATTTCATTAACCGAGCGTTGTTCCCAACCCTAACCCCCTGAAACGGTATATATTTTCAGCTTAATCCTTCATTTTGAGATTAATCTTTTACCCTCTTTTTGCTGAAATCCTTTATAACGCTCTGCTGAGTGAAAGTGGAATTGGCGGTTTATCGATACGTTTCGAACGTCTCCTTTTTTCAATATTTACGATTTTGGGGAAATGAAATGACGATACCACCAGAAGACTGCGTTCAACTGAAGATATCGATAGACAGAAAAATTTATTTTAATCTAAAGCGATACCACTTAAGCTTCTCATCTGTGGGTTAAGGCAAAGGCAAAGCTGTCTTCAATGATTATCTTCCAGAATGTCGGTCTCCAACTTGGAGGCGTACAAATACTTGAAAGTCTGGATCTCTCGGTTCAAAAGGGCGAATTGGTTTGCCTTCTTGGACCGTCAGGTTGCGGTAAATCAACCATTCTAAGGCTAATTGGTGACCTGCTTGCCTGTACCTCTGGCTCGATACAGGTGGCGGGAGGATTACCCAATGCAGCATGGAATAAAATAGCATATGTTTTTCAGAGTCCAAGGCTGCTGCCTTGGAAGAACGCTCTTGAAAACGCTTCCTTCGGGTTGGAAATGCGTTATCCGGATTTAAGTGCGAAGGAAAGACTGAGTATTGCTTCAGAACAACTCACAAAAGTTGGACTGTCAAACGACATGCAAAAAATGCCTATCATGTTGTCGGGGGGCGAAAAGCAGCGCGTTGCCATCGCAAGAGCACTCGCTCTCAAGCCAGAAATAATCCTTATGGATGAGCCTTTTTCGGCTCTCGATCCAAATACTCGCAGGATCTTAAGGCTTCAACTGATTGACCTTTGGAAAGAGGCTGCTAATACAATCATTTTCGTAACGCATGATATTGATGAAGCACTGGAATTGGGTGATCGCATCCTTGTTTTGGGAACAAAGCCAGCCTACGTTCGCAATATCATCAATCCAGACTCGTGCCGACCTCGTGAAATTGATACAAATGATAAATTGCGTAAGATAAAGGTGAGTTTAATTCAGGAATTCAGAGACATTTCTGAGACATAAGGGAGGGATAATCATGAGAGTCATTTTTGCTCTTATATTGAGCTTGTTTTTTGCCGGTGGTGCGATGGCTAAAGAAGTAGTCAAGTTTGGATATTTGGCTGACCCGAGCCACGAAGCGGTGATGTGGGCTCTTAAGAATGGTAAAGTAAAATCTGAATCAATTGAAGTTCAGGCTGATGCACTGCAAATACCAGCGCTTATCCAGGCAACAATTGCACAAACATACGATGTTGTTCAGACTGCAGGGATGGCAATTCCAAGAGCGCGTTCAAAGGGTTTGGATCTTCGGATTATTGGAACAGCACTGCGGTATCACAAGGCTGGTGAAGGTGCAGATATTTGGGTTAGAAAAGACAGTCAACTACAGACTGCAGAAGATCTAAAGGGTAAAAAGCTTGCTGTATATTCGCTTGGATCCTCTGGAATTACACTTATCAGGATCGCTCTTGCAAATTCACACGGGTTCAATGTTTCTCTAAAGGCTGGTGATATAGAGTTCGTTGAAATGCCTCCTCCTGGCATGCCCGCGGCACTGGAGTCAGGCACAATAGATGCAGCCACACTGATCCATTCACAGGCCTTTAAGGCACAAAACACCAACTCCTTCCGTTCAATTGTGTCTACTGCGCCTGATAATTATAACAAATTCGGAGTACGCATGGTTTCTGCTGTACTTGCAGGCTATGGTAAAAAGCTAGATGCCAAGCCAGAAGTTCATCGAGAG
>Ga0181567_10003906_pt1 | contig 10981 bp, 18 predicted proteins | sample 101ome_14_FD_133761 | JGI IMG/M metagenome (GOLD analysis project Ga0181567, IMG submission 133761) | Coastal salt marsh microbial communities from the Groves Creek Marsh, Skidaway Island, Georgia - 101403AT metaG (megahit assembly) | ecosystem: Environmental > Aquatic > Marine > Intertidal...
ATTATTTTTCATTCCAAATCACCCAAAAAATAGCTACAAAAAGAAATATGTAAATTGTTAATAAAGGTAGTACAAACATAACTTAGTTTTTAATAGGTGTATAGGAAGTATAACTTCCATTAACATCTGTATGGGTTACCTCAACACAATAACCTAAGCCATCAATCCATACTTTTTCATTTGTTCTTTTGTGTTCAATCATATCTTTAATTTTCTATTCCTACTAATTCAAAGTTTTCATCACCCCTTACAATGTTCACACTTACCCAACGAACATCTTTTCTCCACTCGTTGTTGAACTTGAAGGTATTGTTCAAACTTTCTAACCTCATCACACTTTCGAAAGGTTTAATCATAGTTACTTTCCAAAGAGCCCCATGCTCATTGATTCTACTTTTACCTTTTTTGGTTTTACCTTTCAATCTTAAAATTTTACCTGTATCAATCATAACTCTTAATCTTACAATACAAATATGGTAAAAAATTTTGTTATATACAAGCCACTTTTCGAACAAAATTGTTAGAAATATAACAAATAAAAAACCCACCGAATTGGTGGGTTGATTTTGAATTATTGGATTCTTTCGAATATCCAAGCCCGATTGGGTTCATATGGTTTCATTACAACCATCGTATTTCCAGAAGGTGAAAAATGATAATCCAAAGTGTATTCATCCATTGCTGGTAATTGTCTTTTGATTTTCATTTCACCTTCAAGGGTTTCGTTAATGTACCCTTGAGATTGCATTGCTCTTGTCAATCCATCTACTCTGTAAAAAGTTACTGAGAAATCATTTTGTCTTGATATTTGGATAAACTCTCCATCAAGACTTTTCCAAACTCCAAAAAAGCGATGGTCAACATCACCTTCAACGGGATTTGTTGTACCCATTAAAAGTGGAAAAATAAGTAATAATAATAATTGTTTCATTTGTATAATTTAATCTTCAGTATTTAAGTATAATCAATTTTTGAAAACACTTATATTTTAACCTAAAATGTAAAGTTTGTACATAAATTAGGTAATATGGTATATCTTAAAAGAATGAGTGCAGTATTATTGACTTTTTCTTTTGAAATGGATTTGGTTCTTTTATCCATTTTGATTCTTTTCCTCTGCCTTCTCTTTTCCAAATTTCAATTTCAGATTTTGGAATTTCGATGTAAGTATTCCATATTTCTTTACATTGTTCAAATGTGAACCCTTTCCAAGTATAACTTCTTGTATATGGTAGATTGCCTCTCTTTGTTGGTGATTTTGTATATTTTTTAATTGTATCACTTGAAATAAAAACCAATTGTTTCCAGCTATTATCAACCCATTGGATATAATCAGTATCTTTATCATTCCAATATTGACCAATTATTGATTTTCTATATGGTATTGATATTGGTTTATTTCGAGTTAATGGATTATATTTCTGAGCATCTTCAACATCTGCCCCATAAGTAGATTCACTATCCTCTATATCTCTACCAAGTTCGGGTCCATTTACTACCGTTTTTCTTCCTTTTGCATTTATAAGAAAATGTCTACCCCAATCTCTATCTAACTTATCATCGTAGCCTTTACTCATTTTGTAAAATTATAAGTTTGTTTGATGTTGATATCTCTCAAGGTCATATCTATTTCTGGTCTTTCAAGTTTGATTCCTTCAAAATTATTGATATAATTTCTAAGCAAGATTTCAGGATTCAGTTTAGACCTACATTCTTTCATTAATCGTGGAAACGACCTAAATAAATCTGAATAGACATTTATAACTTCAGAAGTTCCATATGCAAATAGGTCATTTACACCACCACTCCAATCCCAACCTTTTGGAATATAAAGTGTATTATTTTTTGGCTTTTCTAATATGATATCAGATTCCAACCTTAAATCGGGCCTTGTTTTGATAACCAAGTCATATTTTGTATTCATTGTAAATTGGTATTCATTTTTAAGTTCATTCACTCTCCAAGTTTTGTACCACATCGACATGCAGTTGACCAAATTTACATTTGACTCTTTATTCTTTTCATATGGATTTGTTATGGACTTCCATCTGGTATCAAATCCTCTATTATAATCTTGAACATCCATAGCTACTGGATTATAAACTGAACTTACTTCGGTAAGTTTATCATGCTTCCATGTACTCAAGAATACATCTACATCGTATAAATCTAATAAATGTTTTTTAAAATAGACATAGTGAATAATCCAATCCCTCATGTCCCCACTTAATAGTAATGCTACTTTCATATCTAACTTGCTATTTTTTTACCTTGGACTTTACTACCCCACATTCTCATTTCATAAAAGTTTGTTTCTGGATATTTTATAAGACTTTGTAAGTTGGACTTATCGGTATCATTAAAAACATAACCTTTGTATTCTTGAGGTAAATTATGTGGCCTCATCAACTGTTTCCAAAGTCTCGGCCATTCCGACTGACTTTTTTCACTATTATGATAAACAACAACTTGAAATTTTCTTTGAACAGGTAAACCTTTCATAATTCGTTCATATTGTGCTTCATAATAATGCTCAAACCATCTATATAAGTGAGGGTTACCACTCGAACACTCTATAACAAATGTATCATCATTTTTTCTGAAACTATCACCAACCTCTCGTAAGATATCTGCATGTGTAGTTCTATAATCATAAACTATTTTACCAGCCTTTTTCCAAGCCTCTTTAGTTAAGGTATCATCAACTGTATTGAAAACTGTATTTTTTACTTGACTTGATGTTAATCCTAATCTCATAAATCTATCAACCATTTCGATTGTTTTCCAAGAATGACCTCGTTTTTCGTGTTCCAAACATTCTTGTACAGCATCACCAACTGAAAATGCTTTTCCAATACTATAATCAGCGTTTAGATTATTTCCCAAGATATCCATTTCTGATTCTTGTAAAGATTGACCTATTTCTTCTGAAATTCTAACACATTTAATTAATGTATGTTCAGTATGACCTTTATTTTCATCTTTGGTTTCCCACATTGCAGTTCTTGTATGATTTCCACTAACAAGTAGTTCTTCATAAAAGTTACCTTTATACATTACATTCTCAAAATAAACTGGCATATCGTAACTACCAATTGTATTTCTGATTTTATCTATAATTTTATTTAGATTATCTTTGTCTATTTCAAGTTCTCTAACTTGAACCTTTGCCATTTCATAAACATGCTTTACAGTATGTTCTACAATACAATTAGTTAAATCAAGGTGAGTTAGTTGTTTTTGATTTCTAAAAGTTCTTACATCATCAATCTCATCAACTAATTGATTTGTTAATTCAAGATTTAATTTTTTAATACCAGGTTTCCCATTCCATTTATTGTAGTACATAGGATTGGATGCTGCTTTAACATCATTAAGTAGTTCATACTCATGTTGCTCACACTCTTTTACAGAACCCCAAAATACAATTTCATATTCTAAAATTCTATTTGTTTCGGTTGCTAAAACTTCTTTAAAATCTTTGTTAGTTGAAGATGTTGTGTAGATTTCTGCACCTTCTTTGTGATATCCAATATACTTCATACCGTTTTCGGTATTCGTAATTTCATAAACATACGAGGTACAACCTATTGGTTGCCTCAATTTTCCTATTGGCGTTTTAAACGGAATAGGGGGATTGAACAACATTTGCTCAATATTCCAGCCGGGAGCCGAACTCTTCTTTTTTCGCATATTACATTATTTTAAAATTAGTTACCACACCTCTGGAGCATGGATTTTACAAATATAAGAATAATTTTTTAATTATCCAAATATTCTATAATAAACTTTCAACAAACTTGTTTTGTTTCTCTATCAATTCATCAGATAATGTGAAACAAGATTCGGGTGATTTGAAGTATTTCTTCGGCCCGATTCTATCATGTTCTGATAGTGGAAAATAAAGAAACTTTTCATTTAATATTTCTACTAAATCTTCTCTAATAGTTTCAACCTTTTCTTGATAAAGTTTTTCGTAAAGATTATACTTGGTTGAAGAACTAATTACGAAATAAGGAATTTCAATTCCTTTCTTTAAACAAATGTTAAACACTTGAGTTGCATTCTGAATTGCTCGACCAAGAAAACAAGAATCAACATATGAGGCCTTGTCCTCTTCAAGAATGACTATTTTATCTCCTTTTTTAACAACCGTATCACAGTTATAGGATGACCCAAAAATCTTTCTACCATTACCAATATTGAATCCATAAGATTCGTAGTATTTTTCTCTGAAAGATTCGTATTGTTCACCAGTAATATCTTTACCGGCCTTCTCTTCATCAATTCTCCATCTTTTATAAGACTTATCATAGAATTCTGAATTGAATAACTCTTTAAATTCTGAAACATTCATATATTCGGGTTTTAAACTCAATTACATAGTAAACATACGAAAAATATTTGACAATTCCAAATTTTTATATGAATTTTTTCTTATCTACCTCAACTTTTTTTCTAACATCTTTCAAATATTCCGTAAGGTAGTGTTTTGCATACTCTTCCATTAGAGTATCCAACATTGTGTAATGAGAAAATGCATCTGATTCAATAGGTCTATTTTCCCATTCATTTTTATTTAACCATTCCTTAGCGTTCATTCTTATAATGATTTTCGTAATAATTTTTAGACATTAAGTGTCCACACAACATCGTATTTACAATAGTTGCTTCATTGAATGAATCATAATTAAATACATTATTCTCTTTTACAATAACCCAATTTTTTTCGTGAGTTAATTCTTTTCTATCTTCCATTATTCCAATGATTTTTTATGTAAAAATATAAGAACCAAGATAACATTAAAGGCCATATTAATAAGAAAACTGCCCTTTCTAAATTAGTAAATTGGCTTTCAGTTCCTTTCAAAATCATATCAAAAATGAGAGTAAATAATATTCCCCAAAGTATATAAGTTATCATTTCAATAACCAACTTGAAGATTGAACTTTATCACCTAACCCATCGATTAGTTCAATACCCACCCTTTCACAAGTTTCTCTTTCTGGTATTGTATCGTTATTTTGGTCACCACCATTTGCAAATGCCAAATGATATTGTTCACCAAACATTTCAGAGAAGGTTTCCAAAGTTTGACATTGAGTCTTGTCTTTGTCTTGAGAAATCAATGCATAATCTACATATCTAATAGATTGTACAATTTCTAATCTTTCCAACTCATCCATAAATTCTTTTGAACCTTTCAACTCTCGTTGTAGGTCTGAATTTACAATCACCCAAAGTTTATCAGCATATTCTTTTGATTTTCTGAATAACTCCAAATGTCCTTTATGAATTGGATTAAAGTATCCACTAACTATAATTGCTTTTTTCTTTTCCATTTTAATATCTTTTTGTGTTTTCCGCTATATCCAACAACTTTTTAAGGTCACTAATTTGTCTTTTGTAGGTCATTTCTTTACGATTTTGACCCACAATCCACTCTTGCATGACCTTTATATGGTCTTTTAACTTTTGATTCTCTTTTTTGAGACTTCTATTTGTCCTAAACCATTTTATCATAAAAGGTGTGGTTTTGCCTCGTTTTGTCCCGCGTTCGTTACTACTACATAATCAGGATTATAATTTTTCAAATCATTTGCTCCTGCATAACTCAATGCAGACTTAACCCCATCCAATAATCCATTGATAATGAATCTAACTCCACCTTTATATGGAATTGTTGTTGATTCACCTTCAACATTTCTTGCTGCCTGACCATGAGAAACTTTTGTTTCTAAAGATGCTGAACCTCTATACCTTTTATATAATCCTTTCGGTGTTTCCAAAATCTTACCAGGTGATTCATCAGTACCGGCAAGAAGTGAACCCAACATCACACAATCAGCACCAACTGCAAGAGCCTTTGAGATATCACCAGAAGTTCTCAAACCACCATCTGCCATAATAGGTACATTTGAAACTTTTGCAATATCCTCAAGTGAAGTTACATTTGGTACACCAAATCCAGTTTTGATTCTCGTTGTACAAAGTGAACCTCCACCAATACCAACTCTCAATCCATGTGCTCCATAAGTTTGGAGTAATTCTGCTGCCTCGGCCGTTGCAATATTTCCAGCTATGATATCTACATTTTGAAAATCATCTTGAGTTACACACCAATGAATCATATCTAACACATTTTGGTGGTCTCCATGAGCCACATCAATCAGTAAAACATTTGCACCAGCATCAACTAATGCCATAGCTCTATCCCTATCTTCATCTTGAACTCCAATCGCAGCCATAATTGGAACTGCTTTGATTTCAGCATGCCAATCATCATTCATCACTCCCCAATGTTCTGCAAGTGAACCACCCAACCCATCTTGGTAAATATGATTGTACAAAGTTCTCACTATTTTTGCTTGGTCTTCAATACTCATAAATCTATGAATACATCCTACCCCACCTAACTCAGCCATTTTGTAGGCCATCTCTAATTCACAAACTGTATCCATTGGTGAAGCTACAATTGGATTTAATAATCCATACCTTTCACTCAACATTGTGTGAAGTTTGATATCTTGTCTTGATTTGATATTCGAAAAAGATGGTACTAATTGAATATCATCGTAAGTTAATGCTGTTTTTATCATAATTTTAATTTTTTCATTGTTTCTTCCATGTGCCCATCCATGTAGTGTTGAATTGCAAGATGAGATTTTGGGTCTGAAATATCAGGTATTCCTATATTATGATAATCATCAACTATTTTTTTATACTTTGATTCAAAGTATATTCGTGAATCATGTAATACTGGTACTCTGTTCTCCCACATCGCTCTACCTAAAACCCAATCATCTGCTTCAAATTCAATTTTTTGTAAAATTTTCATTTTTTCAAGGGCTATCTTCATTGCATTTCGAGATACCATATACCCACACCCAGCAGCAAAGTGCATAGGTCTGCATATAAATTGTCTATGTAGTTTATGTGGATTGTATCCAAAATTTGGATGACAACATCCCATATAATCTACATCTGGATAATCTCTGATGTTTTCCTCTAACATTTTTTTAAATCGATGAGGATGGACAAATGAATCTGAATCTATTCTAAAATAGTATTTGTAATTCGTTTCGTTTAAAACCCACATTGCTGGTAGTTTTATACTCTTATCATACAAACCTTGTTTAGAATCAAAAGTTCTAAATTCAATTATATCTTCTTTTGGAAAACTGAAATAATTATTAAAATCATTTGCAGTTATTTCTCCAAAATTATCAACTCCAAGATTACCCATAGATAAAAGAACATTAAATCCCAACTCTCGAAGTTTTGGAATCCAAGTTCTCTCACATTCTTTCATATTTTCAGGCCGTAGGTGTGAACCCGTGACCATCACTACAACCTCTTTTGTTACATCCATTACAGTTTGAAAACAATTTTGTCCTCTAACAATTGAGGTGCATTCATAGTTTTTTCATAAACATAAACCCTATGAGATTTAGCTCGTTCCTTATACTCTCTTTGAGCATATTGTTTTGCTAAAATCAAATTATCACAAACCCCAACAGGATAAAAGTCTTGTTGGTTAAATGCTATTACTATGTAAATTTTCATAATACCTGATTTTTAAATTGTATTACTACAAATATACGAAAAATATTTTACTTATCCAAATCTTTGTACTCTGAATATCGTAAATATCCAGATAAAAGTCCTCCAATCACAATAATTACTATAATTGCTATATCACCCATTATATCCTAATTTAGTTACTATTTCAGATTCTTTTAGTATTTTTTCTAATTTTTTAGGAATATCTATTTTTTTAGATTCGTTAAAGTTTTTAAAGTCTTGGTTGATTTGCCAGTATCTATATTTACCTGGATTTTTACGAGGGGTAAATTTTTCTGGAAATGTACCATCGGATAAACTTAAATCAAATGAAAACTCATCACCAATTGAATATAATTTTGTTTTCTTTTCAAAGATATTATCATTGTACTTCAAACCAATCTCATCCATTATAGATTTTATTTTAGAATTATTATCTTCAAATAAATCTTCATACTTTATACAGTACACATTTTGTTTCTTTGAATTTAAAAAAATCTTTGCAGTATTCAAATAATCTTTGTATGTATGTAATTTGGTTTTGAATGGGTCTAGCCCTCTTTGTATTTGTGATGTAAAAACATAATATGGATTCCGAATAATCATAATAGTAATATGATTCCGCTCACCTCGGTTTCTAACAATTGGGTCTTTCCAAATAAAAAATTCCTTATCAGATTTATTAAATTTATCTAAATCATTAGGATATGGGTTTACACTCTCATCTATTTGTTCATATACATTAGTACACTCACCCAATTTTGTTTTTAAAATACTTGTACCACAATGGGGAAATCCAGTTATCAACAGTTTCTTTTTCATAAGTCAAGATTCAATTTAAAATCTGAATTTATCATTGAATAATTAAATAGTTTTTCTAACAAATCAAAATTAAAATCACTATCATTTTTTATTTCATCTCTAATCTTTAGGTGTTTATCAGTCCAATGACCACCTTTATCGATTTGTATTCTACTCAATAACATTATAAGTTCAAAATGTACATGAGGAATTACAACATTTGAGCGAGTCTTTACATATTTGAATAATTCATCGGTAAATGACGGATTTAATTGTACCCCATCTTTCCCTTTAAAGAAAAATAAATCATTGTATATATCTAACTGAAAACAATTGTTTGGAATGTGATGTCCATCTAACCCAACTGTACTATATGCACTATACAATAGATTTTTATTTGGATGGTTATATTTGGTATTCGTATGATTGACCGTAAATAGTCCATCGGAAACAAATTCATTCATAAGATTACAAAATCTTTCATAATCATGTGGATGAATTACGATATCCAAATCAGTATCAGGTCTCCATGGCATTTTTCTAAATCCTCTAATAGTTACCCATCTTATTGCTTTGTTTTGTAACTCGAATAAAAACTTATATAATGAGTTCCAATGAGATTTTTTTCTTATAGATAAGATATCATCTTCAGATATATGAGGTAAAAATTGTGCAGCAACTGGTTCTGTCTTTTCATCCACAACTCTTACAAGAAGTTTTCTATCACCATTGAAGTAACAAACAGAAGATTGGTGCATACCATCTACTGTTACATAATAGTCACCAAGTTTTGCAACTTTTATTGAATCAGAAGTTCTGTCTTGTCCATACCTACTCATATGATGGTGTATGGTTTTTTCTCTTACATTAAATAGATGTGATTGTCTGAAATATGCATCTTTATTACCTTTTAGATATTCAACAACTGGTGAATTGGATATGTGTTCTATTTTAAAATCTCTATAAACATAACACTCTTCATGTGTCATTGAATGTCCATGTATAAAGTGATATAAATCTTCAACATCAATTATTTCTAAATTGGTTTTATAATCAATTCCAAAAACTTCTATTGCAGTATTACATTCGGTTACATTATCACTACAATGAAAATCTATGTGACTAAACTGAGCCCTATATCTATTTTTGAAATCTAACAATACTGTATTACATAGCCTATAACCTTCAGTTCTCCACATCATTTTGTGTTTATTTGGTAACTTAACCAAATATAAAGTTATGTCTTCAGTTTGATAATACCTTTCATCATCTCGTTGTGGCAATATTGGATTATATAAATCATTAATTTTTTTAATCCTCTCTTCACCCTTTACCGATATTTTTGTTTTTAATACAATTGAGTTTCTAAAAGTTTCTTCAATTATATTCACCAAATCTGGATTTGATTTCCATAAAATAATATTACCAATATCAAGATTGGTTAAATTCTCTGAATCTGAATTAACTTTGAACTCATCCGGCATTATATAATTTTGTATATCTAATGTCTTTACATTCATTTCAAAGTAGGGATAATATGTATATGATTCTTTTGGGGTTAGGTGTTTTAATTTTTCATAAGACCAACCATTTACTGCATGGTTGTATGCAGTGTCACCCCACTTATTTCTATAAACACTTTCACTTATTTTGTGATATTTAGTGGATAGTAAATGAAATTCATCACCCCTCACAAAACCACTATCAGTTAACTTTATTACATTATTTTTTTCTCTATTGTGTAGTCTTAAATGTACATCATCATTAATACTACACCCATCTTTGTTATACAATAATTGTCTTAAAAAATAATCAGCCTCTTGATATCCAATGTTAGAAAATCTCTCATCCCACAATCCAACTTTTTTAATTGATTCTGGTGTGTAACTAATAAAGTTATCACCAGCACCTTGTTGAAGAAATGAATAAGTTTCATGCCATTTTATTACATTTCGGATAAAATCTCCTTCGAAATAACAATCGTTTTGGGATGTAATTAAAATATCACAATCTGGATTTTTTAAATCTTTGAAACCATGTAATATGGCTTGATTCCAATTTCTCGATAGGTGGCCGGTTGAAAAATCTGGTCTTAACTCATTGTGTATGACCTCTACATATTTTTCAAACTTTGAATCTATCTTAAAGTTGCTGTGATTGTTTATGATATAAACTTGATACTCATCTTTCGTGTATTTTTCAAATACAGTTGAAAGTGATTCTAAACAACCGTTTAAAATTTCTTCGTTGTTGTAAGTAACTATGTAGTGTTTTATTCGCATCTACTATTTGAACCAACCGATTTTTTTACCCTCTTTAACTCTTTTATCGTACTCCTCAACCGAGCCAGGATATCTAAATGCCCAAATAATAATTAATATAAACGTAACTGCGGCATATCCCACAACTCGAATTGGAACTGTGAAATACATTGAGATAAGTGATAAACACATTACACCTACCATTGCCCATCGACCTCTATATGGATAGATTCGTTTGGTTTCCCAATTGGTTAGGTACTTTCCGAACAATGGATGTTCGTGTAACCACTTATTAAACTTTTCAGATGATTTACTAAATGCCCAAGCGGCAAGAACTACAAAGAATGTAGTTGGA
>Ga0181567_10003911_pt1 | contig 10979 bp, 9 predicted proteins | sample 101ome_14_FD_133761 | JGI IMG/M metagenome (GOLD analysis project Ga0181567, IMG submission 133761) | Coastal salt marsh microbial communities from the Groves Creek Marsh, Skidaway Island, Georgia - 101403AT metaG (megahit assembly) | ecosystem: Environmental > Aquatic > Marine > Intertidal zone...
ATCTCAAATGTCATCGGTTATACAGCGGTCTTGTTGTTGCCAGCAGCCCTTCTTGGGGTTCCGTATTCGGTGATCGCAGTCTTAGGCCCCTTGCATTTATTCGGACAGTTTTGGTACCATACCCAACATATCGGAAAGCTCGGATGGCTGGAGTACATCCTTGTCACCCCTTCTCAGCACCGGGTGCATCACGCCATTAATCCGGAGTACATTGACAAAAATCTCGGTCAGATTTTTTCGATCTGGGATCGCTTGTTCGGAACCTTTCAAGAAGAGTTAGACGAGGTGCCTCCCAGATATGGGGTGCTTAAACCGGCGCGAACCTACAATCCACTGTGGATTAACTTTCAGCATTTTTACAACTTATCAGTAGACGCCTGGCACGCGGAGCGCTTTGTTGACAAACTTCGCATCTGGTTCATGCCCACCGGATGGCGCCCTGCCGATGTTGCAGCGCGCTACGAAAGGCCTATCATTGAAGACGTCTATACCTACGAACGATACGACCCGAAGAGCGGTGTATTGCGAAAGCTTGTGGTGTTCATTCAATTCTTGCTAGCGATCAGCCTTTTGTTTTACTTCTTTGCCATCTTTCCTGACCTAGAAAATGCTGAAAGAATGCTGGTGGGCGGACTCATCTTTTTAATGGTTATGGGGTACACCTCGCTCATGGACGGATCAAAATGGGCACTGGCCTTTGAAGCCTTACGAGTGGTCTATTTGGTGCTCATATACCTTACATATCCCTCAGTATTCATGGCATTAGGACTGCCTTATGCCTTACTTATTGGCCTTAGTGCTGTGTCGGTTATGGCAACTAAATGGGCCTTGACCGATGAATAAACGCCTTACTTCGGGTACCCTGGGACTTGTTTTGGGGCCTTTGCTTTTTGCCTTTGTACAATTCGGACCCTCCGCTGAAGGACTCTCAGCAGAAGCCACTGCTGCACTAGCGGTTGCGCTCTGGGTAGGGACCTGGTGGGTCACCGAGGCCGTTCCGATTGCGGTAAGTGCCCTCTTGCCTATCGTGCTCTTTCCGCTTACCGGCGCACTAGATTTAGGGACTACCACCGCAGCTTATGGCCACAAGTACGTCTTTTTGTACCTCGGGGGTTTCTTACTGGCCATCGCCATTGAAAAGGTCAACCTACACAGGCGCATCGCACTGTTTATTATTGCCTCGATTGGCACGCGGATGCGCATGATCGTACTCGGATTCATGGTGGCCACCGCCTTTTTGTCGATGTGGATCTCAAATACGGCGACTTCGGTGATGATGCTTCCGATCGGCTTGGCCATTATTGCGCAGTACAGAGATCACCCTGACACGCCAGAGAATGAACATACGCAATTCGGGAAAATGTTAATGCTGGCCATCGCTTACAGCGCCTCGATTGGAGGGATAGGCACTTTGATTGGTACACCGCCTAACTTGGTTTTAGCCGGGATTGTGAAAGAACTTTACGGCGTAGAAATAGGATTTTTAGAATGGATGCTATTGGCGCTCCCGTTCTCTATTTTGTTGTTAACCCTTTGTTGGGTCTATCTTACGCGTTTTGCTGTCAAGCTAAAGGCGGATGACTTTACAGGAGGAGTAGAAGAGATTAAAAGGCAAAGAGAAGCACTTGGCCCTATTCATAGGGATGAGAAGAAAGTAGGAATCGTTTTCTTGCTTACCGCCGTGGCTTGGATCAGCCGTTCTTTTTTGCTCTCCCCTATATTGCCTGCTATCGACGATACAATCATTGCATTGAGTGCAGGGATTGCCTTGTTCGTGATTCGAGGGTCAAATGGTAAGGGTGCAATATTGAGCTGGGACGATTCTAAACGAATTCCTTGGGGCATTCTTATTCTTTTCGGTGGAGGCTTAGCGATTGCACAAGGCTTTAAGGATACCGGACTCGCTCAGTGGTTTGCCGAGCAGCTTATTACGCTAGAATTCTTGCCCTTAATCGTGATGACACTAGTGCTTGTGGCAGCTATTAATTTCTTGACAGAAATCACATCGAATTTGGCAACCACGGCCATGATATTGCCCGTATTGGCGCCGCTTGCTGCTGCCATGGGAGTACATCCTTATATCTTCATGATTGGAGCAACTCTTGCGGCCTCTTGCGCCTTTATGCTGCCCGTAGCCACCCCTCCGAATGCTGTAGTGTTTGGTTCTGGATATGTGAGCATGAAAGACATGATCAGGGCTGGATTAGGACTGAACCTGATTTCAATCCTATTGATAACCGTTTGGGTCTTTTACCTGCTGCCTATTTTCTGGAACCTAGCCTAGTTAAGATTTAGATTTGACAGATCTGTCAAACGGCATTCCTAACTGCACCCATAGATTTTGATCGTCTTTGTGATCGGCGATGTCTACCCCGTAAACCACTTTTGAAACATCTCCGTAAAAAAAGGTGCCAAACAGTCGGTCCCATACTGATAGCATGTTGCCGTAGTTTGAATCGGTCCACGGCAGCTCGTTATGGTGGTGGAACTTGTGCATATTCGGAGTGACAAAGACATACGAAATGGCTTTATCGACGGCCAAGGGTAACGCGATATTTGCGTGCGTAAAGTAGGTAAACAGCACACTTAATATGCGATAGAATAGATAAAAGGATATAGGCATTCCCGTAATGGCAATCGCAATGAGTGCGAAGGTTTCTCTAAGCAGAAAATCCAACGGATGGTGACGTGTTCCGGTAGTCACATCTACCTTTTTATCACTGTGATGCACTAGGTGCAGCCTCCACAGTGCAGGCACTTTATGGAGTAAAAAGTGTACAAAGTACTGGGCAATGAAATCCAGTATGACCAAGGCGATAAAGAGTTCTGCCCATACAGGCCAATCGATCATCTGCAGCAAACCGAATGAACTCGTATCTAACCATTGATAAAGCAATGCGGTTAGTGTACCAAAACCTACGTTAATGGCCATAACCATCAACAGCAGTGAACCGTTAACACGAGCATGCCGCCACTTTTTGTAATTGAAATTTACTTGAGCGTAATAGCCTTCTGCAATCCAGAAGACAGCGAGTACGATAAAGATCCATGCCGCCTTCATCCAAACCGGCATGAGTTCAAAGAAGTTTAAAAAAGATTCCATAGCATCACGAATATACGCAATATGAAAAATGATCTAACGCTCTTTAATAGGGTGGTAACTTCTCACCGCGTTCTGTAATACGTCTTCGCGATCGAACGACATCGGCTTGGTTTGAAAATTTTGATACAATTTCATTTGATCGTCATAGTGTAATCCGTCTTCGCGATTGCTGTTTCCGTATGAGATGACCGATTGATACTGCGTCTTGTTCTCTCTAAATTGAATGAGCGCGATATACGATTCGCCGTTGGTGATGCGGTAACGTCCGTCTTGGTATGGCGCACCGTGCATAGCCGTAACCACGTCAGGCAGTCCCCAAATAGGAATGTTTTTGTCGCCACGCACAAGCTTCTGAAAGTCGCCAAGGGTAATGTCTTGGCTGCTGAAATGCTTGTCCATATAGCGGCTTGTTTTCTTCAAGGCCTTGTGAATGGTAGCCGTGTCAAAGGTCTTGTCTGGACCTAATTTTGACCAGTAGTGGCGTAATTGATAATACAAGATGGCATAGGCCGCGGCTCCCTTTGAGTCTGCTGAGGCCACCCGATCCCATGTCTGTATTTTGCGCAACAATCCTCCCACACCAGGGAAATCAGCAGGGTTCATGTCGAACAAAGCGTTGAGGTTGACATAATTGTAGTTCAGCGGATCGGGCAAGGTGTGATCGTATTTGATTTTCTTAAAAGTTTGAAAATCGATGGTTTTATGCGCTTCGAGTAGTTCAAAAAGCCTCGTGCTTCGGTTGTTGTCGTAGCGCTCGTAGCCCATGGCCTCAGGATAATCGTTGGGATCAGGATTATCGGCCAATGACGAAGATTTAAAAGGACTGTGATTCGCGTTATATACATAGCCTGATTGGGGTTGTACGACTTGCGGAAGGTCTTCGGTGTCGTAATAAGTGTCCCACAAAGTGGCATAAGTGTTTCCGGGTACAACTCCCTTCCAATTGTATCCTTCTGCACGAATCGGCATCTTACCATTAGAGATGTAAAAAATGGTATCGTTGCGGTCGGCATAACCGATATTGTAACCGGGTAGCGCATTCATTTTCAAGGTGTTGTAGAATTCGGTAAAGGAGCGTGCCTTATTCATCCGCCACCACTGTTCTAAGGCTAATATGGTAGTGGTACTTGGGGTGCGCACAGCATAAAATCCTTTTGAATTTTTCAAGGTTGGCCCGTAGATGCTAGAGTAGAAGGTGCGGTTGATACCAATCTTTAACCCAAAGAGTTTTAAATACACTTTTGCCTTGTGTTTCTCTAAGGTCAGTTCGTCCTCATCGACCTTATAGGTAAGTGTTTTTTTGTCGAGCATTTCAAGTTTGTACAAGTCTGCCTTGTCTTGAAAGTTTACGGTATGGGTCCATCCCAAATATTCATTGGCACCCGTGAGTATACATGGAGCTCCAGGAAACAAGGCTCCTATGATATTGGTGCCTTCTTCACTTACTAAATGCGCCTCGTACCATGAGGTGGGGCCCTCTAGAGGTTGGTGTGTGTTAATGGTCAGAAAACTGGTATTCTCACCCGTTTTGGCACTAGACAAAGCGATCAGATTTGAGCCCTGGACGTCTTCATCTGGAATGTTTTTTGGCGTCTTATTGCTCACAATTTGCTTGACGAGTTGATCGGCGGCATTAGAGACAAAAAGCTGCAATTGAGAATACGCGATCATTTTAATTGGCGTCACCGGAAACAGCTCTTTTAAGAGGACCTCTTCTTCATGGGCCTCGGCATAGGCGTTCAGGCCTTGGGCGTACCCCTTGATGACGCCCATAAATTCATCGCTTAAGGTGTGCACCTGTTCTCTGGCTGTTTTTTCTGCCTGAATAAGCTGTTGCAAGAAATCTGCGGGAGCTCCTTTAAGCCCAATGGCTCTTGAAAGCTTTGCATCTCCGGCCAAATAGCTCAATTGAATCGTCTGGAAATCGTCTTCTGCGTGTGCCCACGCAAGCCCGTAAGCAACCTCAGCGTCGGTTTTAGCATAGATATGAGGCACACCATAGGCGTCTCTAATGATTTCTATATTTTCTGGATTTATTTGTGCGAAGAGCGAAAAAAGAGGAGCAAAAAGCAACCCTAGAAGAAGGTGGTTTTTCATGGTATTTATTTGCAACTTGTAAGTTATGAAAAGATTGACTGAGCAAGAGCAACTAAAATGGCTCAATGAAGAACTTCATTATCCTTGGATATTGAAGGAGGGGCGAATAATATTGAAGGTCTCGATGCATTCAATGCAAGAGGTTCACGAATTATTGACGCGCCTTTCGAGGGTTTCACATGAACTCAACCACCATCCAGACACCCTCGTAAATGCCAAGGATATCGAAGTTTCGTTGACTACCCATGATGCCAACGGATTAACGCTACTTGATTTTCAATACGCCCAAGAGGTTGAGCAGATTTTAGACAACATCAAGCGCCTAAGAGCTATCTAAATTTCTGCTTCAAGAAATGTTGAAGGTCTTTGTTTGCCCCGTAGAGCACCAAAATGTCACCTTCTTCTAAAACGTTTTCTGCAGAGGCAACTCCCTGAACCTGGTTTTCAACCTTGCTGTTTCCGAGAAGTGAGGTCACCTCTACTTTCTTAATGATGGTAAGCACTAAGAGGTTGTATTTTGACCTGAACCCAACTTCTTTCAAGGTTTTGCTAACATACTCTTTCGGAACGGTTGCCTCGATAATACTGAAATCGTCATTGAGTTCAAACGAATCAACCACATTGATGAGGCATAATTTTTTGGCCCATCTCTCAGCGGTTTCTTCTTCGGGTCGAACGATCTCGTCAACCCCAATTGCTTCAAGCACTTTTTCGTGGAGTGGATTGATGGAGCGGCTGATCAAACGCTTCACTTCTAAATTTTTGAAGAGTGCGGTAGCCATCACATTGGCCCCTTGGTCTTCACCGATACCAATAATAACGATGTCGGTGCTTTTTAATGGCAAGCCAGATACAGCGAGTTCATCGGTAGCGTCCATCTCCATGGTGTAGGTGATTTTTTCGCGATAGGCCTCGACTTTAGCGGCACTGGTGTCTATTCCGATCACCTCGTTTCCTTGACTAGTGAGTTTCTGACCTAGGGAGGCCCCAAAATTTCCGAGTCCGACAATGATGTATTTCATTTCTTAGTGAATGGTTATTTCTTCTTTTGGATATCTGTAATTGCGCACCACCTTCTTTCTGAAGATAGCAAAAAGAACAGTTAGGGCACTTACTCTTCCAATAAACATGAGAAAGATAAGTACCAGTTTGCTTACCGAACTTAGACCTTCAGTGATCCCCATGCTAAGCCCTACGGTGCTGTATGCCGAAATGCATTCGAAGGCAATTTTAAGCATTTCTATCTCGGGTTCTTGGCTAGAGATGAGTACAATTCCGATGCTGATGACAATGATAGATAGCGAGATCATGGCAAAGGCGCGCTTAATAGTAACCTCGACAATCTCACGTTTAAAGATTTCGATACGTGAGCTTCCTTTCACCAAACTCAAAATGTTCAACACGGCTATCGCCAGAGTGGTGGTTTTGATTCCTCCTCCGGTTGATTTTGGAGAAGCTCCCACCCACATTAAAAAGAAGAGGAGTAGGGTAGTCGGAAAGAGCAATGAAGCAGTATCTACGGTATTGAATCCAGCGGTTCTAGGGGTGACTGCTCCAAAAAAGGCGGTGATCAGCTTGCCAGAACTGCTGTGACGTACCAGTGTATTGTTAAATTCAAGAGCGTAAAAAGCAATGAATCCTCCGACTGTTAGCAAGGCGGACGTGATCAAGGCAATACGGCTATTGAGTGTCAGCACCCAGGGTCGGTGATTGGGGGTCTTGGCAAACGAAAACACGCGTTGGGTTTTATACTTGAAATACGAGGTAATATTTTCTACGATCGGAAATCCAAGACCCCCTAGAATAAAGGTCAACGCAATAATGATTTGCAATCCGTAATTGAATTCGAATGCTCCCTGTTGCAAGGAGTGCTCAAGGGTTGAAAATCCAGCGTTACAGAAAGCAGATACCGCATGAAATACTGCGAAAAACAGTTGGTCTCCAAAACTGGCAAAACTCGATCGATCAATGCTGTAAAAGATAAGCACCCCTGAAAGCGCTTCGATGAGTAAAGTAATGATGATAATGTGTTTGAGCAGGGTCAATTCTTTTCCGATGGTTGCATTGGAGTTAATTGCGCTCATCGCAATCTGTTTCTCATAACTAATTTGACCTTTAAAGAAGTAGCTGAAGTAGCTTACAAAGGTCAAGATTCCAAGTCCCCCAATTTGAATTAGTAATAAGATGATCCCTTGTCCGAAAACGGTAAAGTCTGTTGCCGTATTCACCACTACTAGCCCTGTAACGCATACGGCACTCGTTGCTGTGAATAGGGCGTCTAACAGCGAAATGCCATTGTGAGTGGCGCTTGGGAGTGAGAGAAGCAGTGTTCCGAATAGTATGATCGCTACAAAGCTGATTAAAAACAGCTGGGCAGGGTTGAGGTCGGTGCGCTTGTACTCTACCTTGAGATCGAGCAAACCTTTTAAGAAGAGAAGACCAGCCGAATACTTTTCAAGATGCAAGCGAGCCATTTCGCGCGTGAGTGCTGCAGACGGATCTCCAAAGAAATGCACCCCCAATAAAAATAGGGCGAAACTTACCCCTAACAGGTCGATCAGCGCTATGTTTTGCCGAATCCGCTTTCTGTCAAGGATATACGAAAGCGCCGTAGTGACCACCCCGACAAGTAGGGCGTAGAAATAGTAATTTTCAATTTGCAGTTCGACCTCAGCCGTTTGTTTAAAGCCAAAATCTACCAGTAAAAGAATGAGTATAAAGAGACTCGTCCAGAATGAAAACCTGTACAGGTATTTAGGATTAAATAACATGGCTAGCGCAGCTGGATGGCGTTTGGTGAACCACTAAAGACACTATTAAATCTTTGAAAACGAATGGTATAGCTCAGATTTGTTAGGTCAAAGGTAGAATAAACGCAGCATTCAGCGCGAAAAAGATCAATTTTCTACTGCTACCTCAGTTTTTCTGGCGGACTTTAGAAAGCTTATTGGATCCCACGTTTGGAGGTGTCACAATGCTACTAGATGACACATCTTCTGTTGACATATTCTTAACAGATCCACAAGAAATCAGAGATATACTCAGTATAGCGGTGAGTATCAGGGGTATAATTGTTTTATTCATAATTTTTTGCTTACAAATTTACGAATAAAACAATATTTAATCCTGTACAATATACTCTTTTGGATCCTTTTTTTGGAATTCGGGCTGAAGCGTTAGATGATTAATGCCATAACGCTCAAGTAAAAGCACTTCAATTTCTTGTTGAAGTAGCGTAAAATCAGAGATATTGAGATCCTTTTGAAGATCGATATGTGCCTCAAGATGTATTTCGGTGTCATTCAGCTTCCAAATGTGGATGTGGTGCAGCTTTTTGACGTGGTCAAGGGCATGTACTGTTTCAATCACCGCCTTTAAATCAACTTCATGAGGGGTGTAGAGCATTAAAATTTGAGTAGAGTCTCTGAGTAGTTGGTATCCTAGAAATATGAGGTAAATCGATATTAGAATACTGAGAATGGGGTCGATGAGTTGCCAATCGTACAGCGCTATAGCAATCGCTCCAATGAGCACAGCGACACTGGCCAAGAGGTCAGAGAAGAGGTGCACATAGGCAGAGCGGATATTGAGATTGTTACCCTGCTGATTTTTTAAAAGCAGCACGCTAAGACCGTTCCCTACAATCGCGACCAAGGATAAATAGATGACGGTTTGCTCTTCTATTTCGTTGGGCGTTACAATGCGTTGGATCGATTCGTAGATCAACCAAAACGCAATGAGTATCAACGATATCGCATTGATGAAAGCCGCAATGATCTCAGCCCTTTTGTACCCAAAGGTTTTGTCTGTAGTGGCCTTCTTGTGTGCTAATCTGTTCGCGGTATAGCTCACAATCAACGAAATCACATCGCTCAAGTTGTGGACTGCATCTGAGAGCAGTGCCATACTTCCTGAGAGTATCCCACCGATGAACTGGCCGACGGTGATACTAATGTTCAAGACTATCGTCCAAAAAAGACGTGTTCCTGATACTGTTTGGTGATGATGATGGGCGTGCTGGCTCATAGTATAAAAGTAACTAAAGAAGTCTAGCCTTTACACTACTACTTTAACCGATAAAAGAGGCGCGCTTCAGCTTGTCGTTTAGGGTTCGGCCGAGCCCCTTGTTTTCAAACCATTCGGCTACAATGAGATCTACTTTAGCTTCGTCAAGCGCGTAAAGGCCTCGATATAAGTTTCTTGAGGCCTCCTCTAAATCCTTTGTTTGAGAAAGTTCAACCACCGTCGTTTGGCGGGTAGTTAGGTTTTCATGGCCAAAAGACAGTACTCCTATTTTCTCACTCCCAGAGTAGTGGGTTAACAATGCTTTTAGATCTTCAACGACCTTAAGCGGTGTACTAGGGGCATAATGTTTTTTGGTGCTTCCGGGCGAATGAGCGGGGCCTGAAGGAGGAGCTTCGAATAAGACAGATTCTTGAACAACTGACTGAAGGGATTCTAGCGTTATGGCTCCTAAACGATAGACGAGCGGACGGTCTTCTGAATCGAACCCAACAACCGTCGATTCAAGTCCCTTTTCGCAAGGCCCTCCGTCAAGGATAAGGGGAATGCGTTCTCCTAAGTTTTGCAGCACGTGCTCTGCAGTAGTCGGACTAACCGTGGTGTAGCGATTTGCACTCGGAGCGACTAACGGAAAAGAGACGGCCTTCAAAAGCTCAAGCGCTACGGGGTGTTTGGGCATACGAAGAGCCACATAGGGACTATTGGCGGTAACCTGGTCGCTTACACGATCTGATTTCTTTAAGAGGAGGGTAAGGGGTCCTGGCCAAAATTGCTCGGCTAACTTTTGAGCGTTTGGACTCATTTCAATTACCAATGGAGCGAGCTGATCAAGCGAGTGAATATGCACGATCAGCGGGTTCGTTGCAGGGCGCTCTTTTACGGCAAAGACCTCTGAAATCGCCGATGGATCAAACGAATTAGCCGCTAAGCCATATACGGTTTCGGTGGGCATTGCGACCACCTTCCCTTCCTTAAGAAGTTGGGCCGCCTTGGCGATATCTTTTGAAATCTTCACGACACAAAGATAAATGCTAAAGCGTGTTACGACCTTCAGAATACGCTCCCTTTGTAACTGGGGTTACCGATGTAAAGAAATTCACATCTTACTTTTCGCTACATTTAGTGAACTAACCTTTGCAATAAAGATGCCATCAAAGAAGTCTAAACAAGAACTTGAAGTACTCATTAGTAGACTTTCAAAGACTATAGCAAAGGCCGGATTGACCTTAGTTCTATTAGTGTCCCTCTTATTGTTTGGGACCTTTTTCGTCGACGTGCCTCAAGTTAGAATGATGAGCGCTCCTGCTTCTGATCTTCAAGAACTTCCAGAAGAAAAGTTGCCCATCTTTGATGCGGTGGCTCAATCTGGAGACGAGCAGCTACAATTTGGATATGCCCTACTTACCCAAACCGATGAGTTATTAGGCCCCTTAGCCAGCAATCCGAGCAAACGTTACACCGGAAACGCACTTCAATGCACCAGCTGTCACCTCAATGACGGGGCTAAAGATTATGGTATTTCATTAGTAAGTGTGGATCAAAGATTTCCTCAATACAGAGGGAGAGAGGATAAAATGGGAACCCTGGCGGAACGGATCAACGGATGTTTTACTCGCAGTATGAACGGAAGACCGTTGGAGGTTGACCAGCCCGAAATGCTCGCTATGATTGCCTATATCGAATGGCTCGATGATTACCTAGAGGTTGATCTTTCTACGGTTAAAAAAGGCTTGAAGCCCATAGAACTTCCGAATCG
>Ga0181567_10003923_pt1 | contig 10957 bp, 9 predicted proteins | sample 101ome_14_FD_133761 | JGI IMG/M metagenome (GOLD analysis project Ga0181567, IMG submission 133761) | Coastal salt marsh microbial communities from the Groves Creek Marsh, Skidaway Island, Georgia - 101403AT metaG (megahit assembly) | ecosystem: Environmental > Aquatic > Marine > Intertidal zone...
AATTACGGGGTTGACTTTTGCTCATAGTGGAGGAGAAATTATTGCAGCCGCCCCTACTTTTTTAGCTATGATGGATTATGCAAAACAATGGGGTGCAACAATAAATTGGGTTCCTGTGGGTCAAGATATGGGTTACGACCTTGAGGAAATTGAAAAGCGAATTTTCTCGAAAACAAAACTCGTTTTTTTATGTAATCCTAACAACCCAACGGGTACCTTGGTTCCCGCCAAAAAACTAACTGATTTTTGTGAGGCGGCAGCCAAAAAAACTCTTGTGTTTTCTGATGAGGCCTATTATGATTTCATTGAAGACCCAAATTATCCCAGCATGATCGAAGCTGTAAAACGAGGTGAAAATGTAATTGTTTCTAAAACCTTTTCAAAAGTATATGGAATGGCTGGTATGCGTGTCGGTTATCTAGTTGCACCACCTGCAATAGCTGCTGAAATACGAAAAAATGTAGTGGCAATGAGCAATGTATTGGCTGTGGAAGCGGCCAAAGAGGCCTTAGTAGATCATGAATTTTATCGCTTTTCTTTAGCCAAAAATAAGGAGGCTAAAACGCAAATCTATCACCTTTTAGATCATTTGGGGCTTTATTATGTTCCTTCCCATACCAATTTTGTTTTTTTCCGTTCGGGGCGTGACATTCGAGAATTAGGCCCGGCAATGCTTCAAAAAGGCGTTAGGATTGGCCGTCCTTTTCCACCCTTTTATGATTGGTGTAGAGTAAGTACGGGTACGATTGAAGAAGTTGAGGTATTCCGAAAAGGAATGCTTGAAGTGTATAATGGCTAGTTATTTTTCTTTGACTATAATGTAAGTTGCCTTTACTCCGGTGGCTAAGTTCCATCGGTTGGATCCCACTAATTTTCCTTCATCATCAAAAACACGAATTTCTGCTGTATTCGGCCCTGAAGCACCTTGGTTTAAGGCAACAAAATCAATTTTGTTAAAGCCCATTATTAAATTAATAGAGATGGTTTTAAACCGTTCTTCTAAAAGAACACGGGGCACCACTTCTTGATCATTTAACATGATGCGTATTAGATCTCCATCAGGAGATTCATGATCGCGGACAGCAATTTGAACGTATTTTCCATTATTGCGAAAATCACCTAAATACTGATCAACCCTAAAATTATTCGGATTTTTTTCTTTTTCAGGTTGTCGGTTTATTTTGTTAAGGTATTGGAGTCCAGGGTCCAAAAACTGTTCATTTTCACCAAATGAAATCGGAGGTGAATTCAAGTCGTTTTTTGGATCTTTAAATTCAATTTTGGGAGTAAAAAAATCTTCAGACAAAAACCCTTTTTTGGTTTCGAGCTGTAATAAACTAGGGCCTTTTTTCTCGGGAGGCGGAAGAGTCAACTTTGGTTTTTGATTCGATTCCACGGGCAATTGACTCCAAACCCAAGTGGATTGCATTACAAAAACGAAAAGAAATACCCTCAAAAGTTTCATTTTAAAATGTAAAATCTAAGCAAACGTAGTAGGAATTACGCTGAATCTCAAAGGATTTAACAACAATTTAATGCGCAAAGAGTTTTTTGTTACCTTTAATCAAACCAATTGAATTCAACTATGGAAATAGCAATGCTAGACTGGCTCATTATTTTTTTATTTTTTGGAATTTCACTAGGCGTAGGAATTTATGTTTCTAAAACATCGGGTGAAAGTGCTAATGCTTTTTTCCTCTCCGGGCGAAGTATGCCTTGGTGGATGTTGGGACTTTCTATGGTGGCGACTACCTTTTCAACTGATACGCCGAACTTGGTCACTGATTTGGTTCGTACCAATGGGGTGTCGGGCAATTGGGTATGGTGGGCGTTTTTGATTACGGGCTTACTCACTGTATTTGTCTATGCCAAATTGTGGCGAAAATCCAACGTAAATACTGATTTAGAATTCTATGAGTTACGTTATGGAGGAAAACCAGCAAGTTTTTTGCGCAAGTTTAGAGCCATTTATTTAGGGATTGTTTTTAATGTAATTACCATGTCTGCAGTTACGTTGGCCGCGATTAAAATTGGGGGGATAATGCTGGGCTTAGAACCATGGCAAACAGTTGTCACTGCAGGGTTGGTAACCGTAACGTTTAGTGCAATTGGTGGATTTAAAGGAGTGGTTTACACTGATATGATTCTCTTTTTTGTTGCTATGGGAGGTTCTATAGGAGCCGCGTACTACTTGGTTAATTTACCAGAAGTAGGCGGGATAACACAACTGATTGCCCATGAGAATGTGAGTGATAAAATTTCCATTTTACCTGATTTTAGTAATCGGGAAGCCTTAATTACCCTTTTGATTATCCCGTTGGCTGTCCAATGGTGGAGTTCGTGGTATCCAGGAGCAGAACCCGGTGGAGGAGGCTATATTGCTCAGCGTATGTTGGCTGCAAAAGATGAAAATCACGCAATAGGGGCTACCTTTTTCTTTAATATTATGCATTACGCTCTTCGTCCGTGGCCCTGGATTTTGGTGGCTTTAGCCTCGTTGGTGGTTTTCCCAGATTTAGAGAGCATACAACAGGCATTTCCAAGCATCACGGCTGATAAGCTTGGCAATGACCTAGCTTATCCGGCCATGCTTACTAAATTGCCTACAGGGTTATTGGGACTGGTTCTGGCGTCACTAATTTCGGCTTATATGAGTACCATTTCAACTCAATTAAATTGGGGGTCTTCCTACATCGTCTATGATTTTTATTTGCGTCAAATTAACCCTGAAGCCTCTCAAAAACGGCTAGTTGCTGTTGGACGTATTTCTACAGTTGTTCTAATGGTTTTAAGCACCCTTCTTGCCTTGTTGTTACAAAATGCAGTACAGTTGTTCAATTTGTTATTGGTTTTTGGTGCGGGAACCGGACTCATTTTTATTCTTCGTTGGTTTTGGTGGCGCATCAATGCTTGGAGTGAAATTGTTGCCATGTTTGTTTCGGGTATAATTTCGTTGCTTTTAGCGATACCTAGTTTTGGCATTAAAGCGGCCCTATTTGGACCTGAAGCCTTACTCCCCAGTTGGGCAGAATTTCCTTTTGTAGTTGTAATGACTACCCTATTTTGGGTCATTGCCACTCTTTTGACTCCTGCAGAAAAACCAGAGGTGCTTCACTCCTTTTATAAAAAAATACAACCGGGTGGACCGGGATGGAAAACCGTTGTTGACAATGCAAAAGCACAAGGGGTTGAATTGGAAGATAATCAGCAAGGCTGGAGCGTGCCTTCAGGCGTTATTGCCATGCTTTTAGGCTGTATACTTATTTACAGTTGTATGTTTGCCACCGGATATTTTATTTATGGAAACTACAGTTGGGCAGTTACCCTTTTGGGTGTTGTCGTGATTTCTGCGTATTTCTTAATTAAAACCTGGAGGAAAATTAAGGTTTCTGTACTTTAATCTTAGCCGAGAATAATTCCTGCAATTGTTGCCGACATTAAGGAAACAATTGATCCAGCAATCATAGCTTTAAAGCCTAGCTCAGTAAGGGTTTTTCTGATTTTTGGGGCAATTATCCCAATGCCTCCCACTTGAATCCCAATGGAGGCAAAGTTCGCAAAGCCACAAAGCATATAGGTTGCCATTACTACCGATTTTTGATAGCTAAAATGCAATGCACTGGATGCGTTTTTCATATCAACCAACTGTGTATATCCTACAAATTCACTAGCTACAATTTTGATTCCAAGCAGCTGCCCCATCAGCGCCATATCTTCCTTTGCCACTCCCACAAGCCACATTAAAGGGGCAAAGAGGTAGCCTAATATAAATTCTATGGTAAACGCCTCATAGGGAGTGTTTTGTGCAACCCAGGCATTAAGACCTAAAACATCACCCAGTCCAGAGAATATGCTATTGACTAAGGCAATCAGCGCAATAAAGACCAAAAGCATTGCAGCTACATTAACAGCCATACGAATACCCTCTCCTGTTCCAATGGAAATGGCCGATAGAAAATTCTCGCCAATTTTATCATGTGAAATTTCAATATCAGTTTTAATCTCTTCGGTTTGCGGGTACATGATTTTGGCAATTACGACAGCCCCAGGAGCGGCCATAACAGAAGCCGCTAATAAACTTTTGGCAAATTCTAAGCGTTGAACGGGGTCATCTCCGCCTAAAAAACCAATATAGGCCCCGAGTACGCTTCCCGCTACGGTTGCCATTCCTCCCACCATGACAAGAAAAAGTTCAGAGCGATTCATTTTTTCTAAATAGGCCTTTATTAATAATGGAGCTTCGGTTTGTCCTAAAAATATATTTCCAGCCACAGAAAGACTTTCTGATCCGGAAATCCGAAAGAGTTTGGTAAGCCCCCAGGCTAAAAACCCAACCAGCTTTTGAATGACTCCAAAATAGTAGAGAATGGAACTCAACGCAGAAAAAAAGACAATTACAGGAAGTGCTTGAAAGACAAAAATGAATCCGTACGTTTCAATATTTCCAAATTCACCTAAGAGCATTTGTGTACCTGCTCCGGTAAACTCTAATATTTTTATAAAAAAATTACCTAATGTTTCAAAGCTTATTTTTATTATGTTAATTTTTAAAACTCCTATGGCAATTACAATTTGAATAAGCAAGCCCAAGCCTACCGTTTTCCATGCAATTTGTTTTCTGTTGTTACTTAAGGCATAAGCAATCCCTATAAGCACACTCATACCCAGTGCACCTCGTATCAAGGAAACTAGTGAAATTCCTGCGTTGGGAATCAATTCCATGGTTCAATTTTTCTACTGATGCTAAAGATAAGAAAAGACTTATCTTTGACCGCAAAAGTTAATTTAACATGAGATATTATTTCTTTCTTTTTTTGGTTTTCTTTTTTTGGCAATGCCAAAACGAAAATGGCTCAATTAATAGTAAAAGTGAAGAAAATACAATGCTGATACCAGAAACACCTGAATCTGAGCCCCTGACATTGGTTTGGGCTGACGAATTTGAAGGTAGTGAACTCAACATGGAGAATTGGAGTTTTGAAATTGGGGATGGTTGTCCTAATTTGTGTGGTTGGGGAAATAATGAACTTCAGGTTTACACAGATAGAAATCACCGAATAGAAGAGGGTAAATTAATCATATCAGCCAAAAAAGAGGAAGGGTACACCAGTACCCGAATCATTTCTAAGGGTAAAAAAGAATTTCAATACGGAAGAATAGAAGCCCGTTTAAAAGTGCCTACCGGTGCTGGACTATGGCCCGCCTTTTGGGCTTTAGGCAATGATATCGATGTGAATTCTTGGCCAGACTGTGGCGAAATTGATATCATGGAATATGTAGGGAGAAACCCAGATGAAGTTTTAAATGCCATTCATACTCGAAGCAGTTATGGCAACACGGTTAACAAACAAGTTACCTCTATTGCTGGGTTTGAAGATGAATTTCATGTAATAAAGTTAGAGTGGAATTCCGCATTCATGGATTTCTTTGTGGATGATCAGCTGCTCTATCGGTATGGGCCTCAACTTAAAACCGCTGAAAACTGGCCTTTTAATAAACCAGTATTCCTTATTCTCAATTTAGCCGTTGGAGGAAATTTAGGAGGAACTGTTGATAGCGGTTTATCTTTTCCTAGGGAATATGCAATTGATTACATAAGAGTATACCAATAAAGACGAAACTAATCGTTCAAAGCTTTTTCAATTACTTCAATTGCTGTCATTAATTTAATTTTATGAACACTATCATTGTAGTGTCCATCAGCAACTTTTTGCTTGAGTTGTTCTAAAAGAGCTTGAGCTGAAAGTGATTTCATAATTTAAAGCGACATGGGTACTTCCATAAGAAGAATTCTTGTATTTTCTGAGGCACTAAGCGAAAAGGAATCGGTATCCCAAACCCCCAAGGCATCGCGTTTGCCTAGCGGGGTGTCGGCTAGGGTAACCTCACCTTCAATAACAAAGGCATAAACGCCATTACCTGAGGCATTCAAAGAATAGTTAAGGGTAGTGGGTTGTGTAAAATCTCCCAGGTGAAACCATGCGTTTTGATGAATCCATAACCGATCAGAACGTTGCTCTGGAGTAACTATAGGGTAAAGTGAATTGGAAATTTTAAGGTCGGCAATACTTTTTTGATCGTATCGGGGGGTTACATTTTGGGCATTGGGGAAGAGCCAAATCTGAAGTAAATTGACTTCTTGATCTGCATTTTTATTGTATTCGCTATGATAAACTCCTGTTCCTGCACTCATAACTTGAATTTCATCAGCCTCAATGACGCCCACATTGTTCATGCTGTCCTTATGTTCTAACGCCCCTTTTAGAGGAATGGTTATAATTTCCATATTGTCGTGAGGATGCATTCCGAATCCCCTACCCGGCGCAATTATATCGTCATTCAAAACACGCAATACTCCAAACTGAGTGCGTTCAGGATTAAAATATTGGGCAAAACTAAAAGAATGTTTGGCCTGAAGCCAACCGTGATTAGCAGCACCTCGGGTGTCTGCAGCATGGAAAACGGTTTTCATAAAAACATATAACTGTTGTAGGTACAAATTTACGTTTTTCTTCAGTAATGCAAAAGATTATTAACGGACCCTTGCTAGGGTATTGAGGAGCAGAGTACAGGCTAGGTTTCTTTTTTTGTGGACTCTGGATTTGATTTTGGGGTATTTTTAATGAGTGCTACTACTGAATCGATCAACTTCTTTTTCGCATTAAAATAGTGAATCAAAGTTTTAATTTTTTCCTCGTTTTCTGTTTTTTCGAGTTGTTTTTGTTTTTCCTCAGCTACTGTATTTTTTATTTCCAAATAGGTACTGACAATAAAACCAATGACAATAGCAATACAAGCAACATAAGCAATGATTTCTTCGAGTTCAGACAGGTACATAATTGTTATCTTAGCGCAAATTTAAAAAAACAGCAAAAGATGCCTTTACTGCGAATACAAATTATAGGATGGATTCTATCCTGCCTTTTTGTTGGGTCTCATATTATGGCACAAACCCCCACCCAAACGGCCACCGTGACACTAGACGAAATTGCTCTCGATGCAGCAAAAATAGAAACTCCTGCGCTTTTGCTTCCTTTTGCTGTAAGTCGTGTAGATCTTACTTCACAACAAGGGCTTCAACAACAACGCTCACTTCAAGAATATTTAGGAATTGTTCCGGGTCTGTTTGCCTTAAACGCGAATAATTATGCACAAGACTTACGCGTTTCGATACGTGGGTTTGGAGCACGAGCTGCCTTTGGAATTCGTGGGATCAAAATTATCGTGGATGGTATTCCTGAAACCACACCCGACGGACAGGGACAGGTTGACAATTTGCCGTTAGGCTTATTGCAAACTATGGAGGTGCTTAGAGGCCCCTCAGCCAGTTTGTATGGAAACGCTTCTGGAGGGGTGTTGTATTTTACCACCTTAGACAGTCTTTCTGGAAAAAGCGTTAGCTTTCGTTCAACGGCAGGCGCTTTCGGCACTCAAATTCATCAAGCCACGGCTGGAGTAAGTAATGAGGAAACTTCAGCCCTTTTTTACTTGAATCGAACGGCTTCAAATGGCTTTCGAAAGTTTAGTTCCGTTTCTCAAAATGTATTCAATGTAAAGCTTAAACATCAGCTTACTTCTCAATCCACACTTCAAGGCCAACTCAATTTGACACTCAGTCCCCGTGCGGAAGATGCGGGAGGGCTAACTCTGAGTGAGACAGAACAACAATGGGATCAGGCACGAAGTCGAAATGTTGACTTTGACACCTACGAAAAAGTAAACCAACTTAAAGTAGGTTTGGCTTGGGACCAACGTTGGGGATACCAATGGAAATGGAACACGTATGGATTTTTCTCTACTCGCGATTTTTATGGTAAACTACCCTTTGAAGACGGGGGAATTGTCGATTTGTTTCGCACTTATTCCGGTTTGGGAAGTCGATTACAATACAAAGAAAAAAAAGGAAGTGTAGAACATCAGTGGCAAATGGGTGTTGAAGCTGCTTTTCAATCGGATAACCGTAAAAGGTTTCAAAACCAAAAGGGCACCCAAGGGGCTCAAGATTTTTCTCAAACCGAATACTTTAATTCCCTTGGATTTTATATGGTGGATGCCCTTCAATGGGATAAAGTTCTTTTGAGAAGTAGTTTACGGCTAGACCGACAAGTACTTGGTGCGGATACGGTTGCTGAAGCGCAAAACTACCTTGTTCTTAACCCAAGTGTGGGACTTAGTTATGGGCTTACAGCTCAACAGCGCTTTTTTGTTAATTTTTCCACAAGTTTTGAAACACCGGCTCTTTCAGAGCTTAGTGCAAACCCTACAGGGGAAGAAGGGTTTGATCTGGACCTATCCCCCTCAAAAGCCCTCAATTATGAATTAGGATGGAAAACCCTGTGGCCCTCAGGCCGTGTTGAAGCCACGTTCTTTTACATTAAAAGTTCAAATGAAATTACGCCTTATGAGTTAGCCGCTTTTCCGGGACGTTCTTTTTATCGAAACAGTGGGGCAACCCAACGCTGGGGGATGGAGTTATTTGGTGAACTGCGTTGGAACTCTTGGCAACTTTCAGCCAGTATGACCCAAGCAAAATATGAATTTATGGATACACCTAATATGGAAAATCCCTTAGCCGGAAAAACCTTACCGGGCTTACCAGGGAGCTTAGCCTTTATACAATTGCAATTTCAGCCGGCTCCAGATTGGACGCTACAATTTATCACGGAACATGTGGGTCGTTTTTATGCAAACGATTCCAACGCGGTTGCCGTAGCCGCCTATCAAAAAGGGCGTTTACAAACAGAAAAGCAATTTGACTTTTCATGGGGAACGCTCACTTGGACAGGAGGAATCAATAACTTGTGGAATACTCGTTATTTTGACAACATACGCATTAACGCTTTTGGAGGCCGATTTTACGAACCGGCCCCAGGGCGTAATGCATATTTTGGCTTAACTCTAGACTTTTGATTTCTCAATAATTAAAAATTTAACATTAGGGATTAAATAGAAAACTCTCATTACCTTTAAGTTTATGGGAAAATATTTTTTTTTCTTACTCATATCTCTCTCAGTTTTTAGTCAGAAGGTCTCTGAAAGAAAACTTGAAAAATTAATTGACCAGATTCCAGCCTTTGAAAATGCACATGTAGCTGTTCGAGTTGAAAAATCAAATAAAATCTTAGCTGATTTCAATGGGTCTAAATACATGACACCAGCCTCAAACACTAAACTGCTTACTTTTTTAGGTGCTATTCAAACTTTTGATTCCCTGCCGGCCCTTGAATACTTTGTGGAAAACGATAGTGTTATTCATTTTAAATCTACTGGTTACCCACTTCTTTTACATCCCTTTTATTCCGATACTCTGTTATTTGATTTTTTAAATCAAGAAAAAATATGGAAATATCATGTGCCTGAATTTACACCTGATCCTCTGGGGGAAGGTTGGGCCTGGGATGATTATAACTATTATTATGCTGCTGAAAAAAGCCCTTTTCCAATTTATGGAAATAGTGTTATGGGGATTAAGGGGTCTGGACTTATCCCAAGTTTTGAAATAATTGAGGATAGTATTAATAATAATTTGGTTAGAGAAAAAGATTCAAATCTTTTTTATTCAAATGTTGGTAATTGGAAAACAAAGGATACGCTATATAGACCTTTTATTACAAGCGATTCTTTGTTTGTCAAAATATTATCGGAAGTTACAAGGAATCAAATTGAAATAGTAAAAGGGGAAGATTCATTAACCTGGCAAACCTTGTATACGGGAAATGATGAAAAGCTTTATAAAGGACTTCTTCACGATAGTGATAATGGAATAGCAGAAAGCCTTCTACTTATGATATCAAATTCTTTTAATGGTGCATTTGATACCCAAACCGCTATTGATTCACTGTCAAATAATTGGGAGGTATTTTTGCCAGATGCACTTGAATGGGTAGACGGTTCTGGGGTTTCAAGGTATAACATGTTTACCCCTAGAACCCTTATAACAATTCTTAAACAAATCAGAAATCAACTTGATTGGGACTCTTTAAAAGTATTATTTGCAAAAAGTGGTGAGTCAGGTACCCTGTCTTCTTATTCTAAATTAAATAATGTGTATGCAAAAACAGGCACATTAAGACATAATCATAACCTATCGGGCTACTGGGAAAATGAAGATGGTGAAATCTATGAGTTTTGTGTAATGGTGAATCATTATACTTCTTCCACCTTAGAAATAAGAGAAGGGATTTCTACAATTCTTACTAATCTTCAACAAAAACTTGATTAATTATTTGCCTGTAGTTCTCTAGAGATTTCTTGAGCCCTATCTAATACACGAAGTAGGTTGCCACTCCATATTTTTTTGATTTCCTCTTTGCTGTAACCTCTTTTTACAAGTTCTAAAGTAACGTTAAAGGTCTGCGAAGCGTCCATCCAACCTTCAACACCCCCACCTCCATCAAAATCAGAGCTAATACCTACATGATCAATTCCTATTTTATTTTTGATATAGTCAATATGATCTACAAAGTCTGATACATTAACCGGTGGAGTGGTTTGTTTTACTATTTCTAAAGCTTCTCTAGCTGCTTCTTGAACGGTATTCCAACTCTCTTGATAGACTAATCTTTCCTCTTCAGGCAAATTATATTGCTGTCTTCTTGATAGGTATTCGATTCCAAGATCACTTGCGGTTCGTTTTAAAACCGAATCAACTGCACTTTGATATTTTTCCTGCTTTACTTTATTGACAAAAGTGCCAAGCGCTACGGTTTGGACAACTCCACCAGAGTTTTTAACCCATTCAAGCTGCTCATCGTCTAAGTTTCTTGGATGATCTGAGAGTGCTCTTGCTGAAGAGTGAGATGCAATGACAGGAGCTTTTGAATGTTGAATAGTTTGCCGAATTGATTCTTTGGATGGATGTGAAATGTCTACCATAATACCATAGTAGTTTAAAGAATCAATAAGTTGTTTGCCTAATTCACTTATTCCGCTGTGAAGAGTGGTGTTATCAAATTCA
>Ga0181567_10003934_pt1 | contig 10941 bp, 15 predicted proteins | sample 101ome_14_FD_133761 | JGI IMG/M metagenome (GOLD analysis project Ga0181567, IMG submission 133761) | Coastal salt marsh microbial communities from the Groves Creek Marsh, Skidaway Island, Georgia - 101403AT metaG (megahit assembly) | ecosystem: Environmental > Aquatic > Marine > Intertidal...
GAGCTAGATCTGGTGGCGCTTGCGCGTCCCACGCCGGGCGTCGAAGGGGAAGCGGCGGAGCTGAGCGAAAAATTTGCAACCCAGCTGGCTCAGCGGGTGGTCGCTCAGGCCGCGGCAGGACAGCTGACCTCACGCATTGCGCTCAATCCGGCGCAGCTCGGGCCCCTAGAGGTTCGCCTTGAGCTTTCCGGGGATCGTATTGCGGTGGAGTTTCAAGCCCACCATGCCATGACCCGGGAGCTCCTGGGGGATGGCCTCGGGCGCTTGAAGGAAGGGCTTGAGCAAGCAGGCTTTGAGGTAGCGCGCCTCAGCACGGAAGGCCGGGGTGCAGGAGGCTCGGGCTTGGCCGGGCAACAAGGCGGTGCCTTTGCCCAGAGTGGCCAGGCCGGGGGGCAGGCGTCCCAAGGAAAGGGTCAGCCTGGAGCGTTGGGGGCGGGACGGTCAGAAGACCATTCAAACCCTGCCCAGGACAGCGCAGGCAAGGCACAGGGGAGTCCGGGCAACGATACCGGGCTTGATATAACGGTTTGAGCTAGTATTGCGGCATAACCTTCGCGGCGTTTTCGCTGCCTTGGAGTGAATCATGAGCGACGTAGATAACCTTCCGGAAGAGGAAGACGAGGGCAAGAAGAAAGGCGGTAATCGTCTTCTCTGGATCATTATTGGGGTGCTTTCCGTGCTCCTTATCGTAGGCGGCACCATCATGGGCACGCTATACATGTCGGGCTTCTTTGATAAGCAGGCGGAGGAGTCGGTCGAGGAGGAGCTCGCCGCGCTCGAGGAGGAAACGGCGGGGGAAGAAGACCCCCTCGAAGCGGCGCCGACCCCCAAGCCCATGCCCGAGCGGGAGCGCTTTGAAGCGACCTACCATGAGCTGGAGCGGCCCCTGACCTCGAACATCGCGTATTCGCGCAAGGTGATTCAGCTTAAGGTGGCCTTCATGACTTACTTTGACGAGCGCGTCTTTGACAACGTGCAGCGCCATGAAATGGCGATTCGAGCAGCGATCCTCGATCACCTCCGGCTGATTACGGAAGAGCAGCTTTCTGAACCGGACTTTCGTGCCAATCTTGGGGAAGAAATTCAACTCATGGTGAACGCCATGCTCGAGGAGCTCGAAGATTTTGGAGGCGTCGAGCAGGTTCACTTCACCGAATTCGTGGTCCAGTAAGGACGCGCAGGCTATGAGCGAAGACGGACAGCTACTGAGTGACGAGGAACGGGCCGCCCTGGCGGAAGCCGTCGCCTCCGGAGATATGGCCTCGGATACGGGCCTGAATCTCCGGGCCGAGGTGCGTCGCCACGATCTGACCGCCGAGGATAGCTCCCTCGGGGTGAACGTCTCGTCCATCGACATGATCAACGAGCGTTTCATCCGCCTCTTTCGCCTCGGCATGCTTGAGAGCCTTCGCACGTCCACTAAGGTGAATCCCATGAGCGCGCGCATCGTGCGCTTCGGCGAATACCTAGAGACCGTGAAACCGCCCCTTTCGGTGAATACGGTGCGGGTGAACCCGCTGCGCGGCCAATCCATTGTGGTGATTGAGCCCTCGCTCATTTTCACCGCCCTCGATAATTTTTTTGGGGGCATGGGTCGGGGCGTTGCGGACCTGCCGGCCGGGCGCCTCTTTACGCCTACGGAAACGCGCATCGCTAATGTCATCTTGGATATCATTTTTGCCTCCCTTAAGGAGGCCTGGTCTCCGCTCCTCGGCATCGACTTCGAGCACATGAGCAGCGAAATCAATCCCCAGTTCGCCCAGATCGCCGATGAAGACGATCTGGTGGTGTGGACCCGCTTTGAATCGGAAGGGGAAGAGGGCGGCTGGGATTTGGTTTATCCCTACGCGTCCCTGAAGCCCCTGCGGGAGCTTCTACGCAGCCGGGTGCAGACCGGCGACGGCGATGAGGCTTCCGATGCGCAGTGGCGCTCCGAGCTTAAGGAAGCTGCGGAGGACGCGCCCCTGGAGCTTCGGGTACATATCGGTGAGCTTGAGATCACCGTGGACCACCTGAAGCGCCTGAAGACCGGCGAAACCCTGTGGTTTGAGCGTTTTGATTATGCGCGGGTGATTGCGCAAGGCATTCCCTGCTTTGATGCGGAGCTTGGGGAGCGCGGCGGCCAGGTGGCCATTTCCATTTCCCAAGCCTTAGAGCCGGGGCAGTAAGCTCGGAGAGCGAGGAGGTTCCATGAGCGAAGAGGTGCAAGAAGCGATGGACGGGGAAACCCTGAATATCAATCCCGATGTGCTGGGCAATATCCCCGTCCACCTTTCCGTGGAGGTGGGGCGGGCCGTGCTGCGGATTAAGGATCTTATGCGCCTGACCCAGGGGAGCGTGGTGGAGCTTGACCGCATCGCCGGCGAGCCCATTGATCTTTTGGTGAATAACACCGTGGTGGCCCAGGGCGAGGTGGTGCTGGTCAACGAGCGCTACGGCATTCGCCTGACCCAGGTGGTCCCCGCCGCGGATCGTATGAAGCCGCTTTAGTGGCTGCGCCCGAGGCCTTTGACTGGCTGCGCTATGCGCTAAGCGTGGCTTTGGTGCTGGGGCTCCTTGCGCTGACCCTTTGGGGCCTGCGCCGCAGTGCTGCCGCGGGGAATGCCGTGCTAGGGCAGGGCGATAAAATGGTGGTGCTCGATCGCCTGCGCCTCTCGCCGCGCCAGCAGCTGCTTCGTGTCCGGGCTTTAGATGAAGAAATTTTGCTGGCCGTCTCCCCCCAGGAGATTCGTCGCGTGGGGGGGCGTCCCCTTTCTGTCGGCGCCGAAGAGGAGGGGGCCTCTGATGCTTAAGCGCTGGGGAAGGGTTAGCGTCTTACTGCCCCTGCTGCTGCTCGGGGGGAGCGCCATGGCCCAGCCGGGCCTGCCGGCGGTGACCCTCAGCGAAGGGGCCGAGGGGACCGAATACACCCTAACCCTGCAGCTTTTGGCCCTCATGAGCGTGCTGACGCTGCTGCCGTCCCTGCTCCTCATGATGACATCCTTCGTCCGCATCATTATTACCCTTTCGCTCCTTCGCCAGGCCCTGGGCACGGCGCAAACGCCGCCCAATCAGGTGCTTGTGGGGCTCGCGCTCTTCCTGACTCTTTTCGTCATGGCGCCGGTTTTTGAAACGATCTACACGGAAGCCGCGGTGCCTTACCTGGAGGAGCGGGCCACCTTCGATGAAGCTCTGGCCGCTGCGGAAGCACCCCTGCGCACCTTTATGCTGAATCAGACTCGGGAAACGGACATTGCCATGTTCATGGAGGTCTCCGAGGCGGAACCGGTGGCGACGCCGGAGGCCGTACCCTTCACCGTGCTCGTACCGGCCTTTGTGACCAGCGAGCTGAAAAGTGCCTTCGTCATTGGGTTTATTCTCTACATCCCCTTCGTGGTGATCGATCTAGTGGTGGCTTCCGTACTCATGTCTATGGGCATGATGATGCTGTCCCCCATGATGATTTCCTTGCCCTTTAAGCTCATGCTCTTTGTGCTGGTAGATGGATGGTCCCTCATGATGGGGTCCCTCACCGCAAGCTTCGTCACCTAGGAGGCGAGCCATGGAAGCCGCACAGGTTGTGGAATTGGGGCGTGATGCTCTCTGGTTGGCGGTGCTCCTGGGGGCGCCGCTCCTGGGTATTGCGCTGATCGTGGGGGTGCTCATCGGGGTGATCCAGGCGGCCACCTCGGTGAACGAGATGACCCTAAGTTTCATTCCCAAGCTTGCGGCCCTCGCCCTGGTGCTGGCCCTGGTGGGGAACTGGCAGCTCGAGCTCCTCGTGGACTTCACGCGGGGGCTCTTCGAACAGCTGCCCAGCTACTTCAGCTAGCTGGGGCCTGGGGCCGTGGATCTCTTAGTGGCCGAAGTGGTGGAGCGCTTTCTGGCGTTCCTCTGGCCCATGATCCGTATTTCCGCCCTGCTTCTGGCGGCCCCCATTTTCTCCGTATCCGCCTTCAATATAAGGCTGCGCATTCTCTTAGCGTTGGTGCTGACCTTCCTGATCTATCCCCTACACGACTGGCCCTTCGTGGACCCCTTCAGCGCCGCGGGGCTTCGGGAAGTGTTTGTGCAGGCCAGCATTGGAGCGGTGATGGGGCTCGTGCTTCAGATCGTGACCGCCGCGGTGGTGGTGGCGGGGCAGGCCATCTCCGCGGCCATGGGCCTCGCCATGGCCAACATGATTGATCCGAATCTCGGTAACGTTCCCGTGGTGGCGCAATTTCTCCTCGTGATTGCGACGCTGCTGTTCCTGGGTCTCGGGGGGCATCTTGTGCTCATCTCTATCCTGCTTGAGAGCTTCCGAAGCCTGCCCATCGGGGTGGTGCCCAACCTGACGGCGTTCTTCCCCTTCGTGCTTGAGTGGTCCTCCATGATTTTCCTCGGCGGGGTCACGCTCGCGCTGCCCATTTTGGCGGTGATGCTGTGTGTCAACGTAGGGATGGGCATCATCACCCGGGCCGCGCCGTCCCTGAACATTTTCGCCGTGGGCTTTCCCGCTTTGCTCCTCGTGGGCCTTGGCATTCTCGTCGTGGCGCTACCGACCCTCGTCTTTCGCATCGAGGGGCTTTGGCTCCAGGGCTTTCAGCAGCTTCGAACGTTAGTGGGGCTTAGCTAATGGCTGAAGACGCAAGCGACGACGACAAAACGGAAGAGCCCACCGCGCGGCGCCTAGAGAAGGCGCGGGAGGATGGGCAGATTCCTCGGTCCACGGAGGCCACGGCAGCGGCGGTCACCATTTCCGCGCTGGCCTTGCTCTATCTCCTCGGGCCCTGGATTGGCACTGGGCTCGCGGACTTCGCTACCGACGCGCTCACCTTCGACCGTCGCCTTCTCTTCTCCGAGCGCCTCCTTCCTGGGGTCTTTCTGAGCCGCCTAGGGGAGGCGTTGTTGCCTGTGGTGCCCCTTCTGGTCCTGACCCTGGTAATGGCGCTCCTGGGAGGCTCCATGACCGGAGGCTTCCTCTTTGCGCCGAAGGCCGCGCTGCCGAAATTCAGCAAGCTGAATCCCCTAAACGGCTTTAAGCGCATGTTCGGATTGAAGGCCCTGGTGGAGCTCGGGAAGGCCCTGGCGAAGTTCTCCCTGGTGGCCGGGGTGGTCTATCTCATGCTCGATGCCCACATCGTCGAGCTCGTAGGCCTGGGGCTTATGCCCTACGAGACGGCGCTCGGGCGCGCCGGCGCCATCATCGCGCTATCGGCCCTGGTGGCGTCCCTGGCTCTCGCCCTGATTGCTGCGGTGGATATTCCCTTCCAGCGCTATGACTTCTTCAAGCGCATGCGCATGACCCGGCAGGAAGTGCGCGATGAAATGAAGGATATGGAAGGGCGCCCGGAGGTTCGAGCCGCCATCCGGCGCAAGCAGCGCGAGCTGGCCTCGGCGCGCATGCTGGGCAACGTGAAAGACGCTGACGTGGTGATTACGAACCCGAGCCACTTCGCCGTTGCCCTGAGCTACGACCTCGACGGAGATCGGCCCCCGGTGGTGGTGGCCAAGGGCACGGATGAGCTGGCGCTCCAGATCCGTCAGCTGGCGCTCTACCATGGAGTCGCTCAGTTCGAAGCGCCGCCCCTTGCCCGGGCGGTGTACTACACTACGGAGCTTGAAGAGGCGATTCCGGAAGCGCTGTTCTTCCCCGTGGCCCAGGTGATTGCCTACGTCTTCAAGCTGGAGGCCTCCATGCGCGATGGGAAGGTTCGGCGGCCCCGGCCCAAGGTCCCCGAGGGGTACCGCTTCTCCGTAGATGGCGAGCAAGAGGATTAGCATCGTGAGTGATGTGCGCTTTGATGCGGAAGGGTTCTTCCTGTCGGCGGTGGATCAGGCGCGATACCAGCGCATGATGGACTCTCTAGTGCTTCAGCGGCGGAGCATCGCGCTGCTGTCCAGCTCCGGGGCGCTGGTGGAGCATTATGGGCAGCGCCTTCTGCGCAGCCTGCGAAGCCGCCCCGATGTCGTTCTGGAGACCTACACGCCGGGCAGCCCGGAAGCGCTCATGGGCCGCTTGAATCAGCTGCTGGAGCCCCTGAGCGTGGATCAGGCGCGGGGTGGCGATGATGGCTCGGGGCCTCTGCGGGTTTTTGCACTCCATGAGCTTGAAGGTTTGGATCCGGATGAGGCAGCGCTACTTGCGCGAATGGTTCAGGATTTGCCAGGCGCTCGGATTGCGCTGCTGATCCTCGGCTACCGGCGGCGCAGGCTTCCAGAGGTCCTCGAGGAGAGTTTCCGGCGGGGGCTTCGCAGTTGGAGCATCCCCGTACCGAGCGAGGACGCCCTAGAGGCCTTTGAAGCCAGCGCCGATGCGCAGGGCCTAGGCGATGAGGTGGCGTCGCTGGCGGCTCAGCTTCGCCGGGAGCGGGTCGTCGACGCCATCGTCCCTCCGGAGGCCGGCGAGCTACTGGTCGAAGCGCCCGTGAGCGAACCATTGGCGGATACGCCAACTGCGTCGACCCGATCTCGCTCCCCGGCGCTCGTTCGCTGGCCGTTTTTGCTCGCCGCGGGGCTGACGGTGCTCGCCCTCACCTGGTGGTACGGCGTGGGCCAGAATGCGTTTTCGGTTCCGGTCAGCGCCTCAAGCCTTCCGGGCGAGCTGTCGACTAGATAGGGGACAGGCAGCGGAGACTCTAATGGCGGACTCGCCCTCAAGCTTCGGATCGGGAAAGCCAACCATTAGCCGGGTTCCGGAAGGAGGCGGGGGTGCTTTTAGGCCTCGCCCCGTTCGCGGGGCGACGAAGGCGCAGGCGACCTTAGCGGCGCCGGAAGTGAAAAGCTCTGCCGCTACGGTGGTCGACGCTGTTTCGGAACAAGCGCCCCGCGCGAGTGCATTAGAGGATTCTGCCCTTTGGGCGCGCCTAGCGACCGTTAATGCGCGCCGGCAAGCATTGATAGAGCGTTCTGCGCGGTGGTCTAAAGAAGGGGTAGGCACTGATGGTTGATCGGGACGATAAGGATCCGGAAGCAGTTCTTGCGGCGGCCAGTTCCGGTGCTTCCGAGGACGATCGGGTCGAAAATACTGCCACTGATGGTAACGGTGAAGCGGGCGGCCCCCCGGATACCCCTGAAAGCGCTGCACCCTCCGTGGCACCTGGCGATGAAGTTGAAGTCGCGCAGAAGGGTTCAGATGGTGCGGAAAGTTTGTCTGCAGCCGCCGTAAGTTCGCTCCTTGATGCAGCAGAGACAGCTAACGACGTAGCGCAGGCGGCGGAGAGGATTGGTCATAGCTTTCAGGGGGGGATGACCGAACTCAATACCCACCTTGGGGGTATTCAAAAGCTTAACAAGACCATCGTTTATGCCATGGGCGGCATTCTTTTTTTAGGCCTGCTCGTATTTGTCTATATGGCAACCTCTCTTACCGTTCGCCTGTCCCGCCTTGATGCAACCTTGGAAGCCGTGGGTACGCGAGTAGTGAAGCAGGCTGCAGGCCTTCGAGAACTTGAGCAGATACGAGAAGCCATGGGGGTGGTGGCAGAGACTCAGCGAGATCTCCTTCTGGCTCAGGACCGTCTTACCGTGGCCCTTCAGGATACGCAGCAGCGGCTGGAGTCCCTCCCGAACACAGTGCCCTCCGCGCTTGAACCGCGCATTGAGTCTGCCCTTGCAGAGGGCATGGATGCCCTCAATCGAAGGGTGGATGTTCTCGGTAATGCCTTAGGCGCTCAGGATGCGGTGCTTAAAAGCACAACCGATGCGTTGGAAAGTATGGGCAAACGCATACAGACCGTCGATGGGCGAACGCGTTCCTTGCTTCGCTTGGAGTCGGATGTCGAGGCCTTAGTGACGCTTTCACGGGAACGCTACCTCGAGGTTCTTGAGGCGCAGCTGGACGTTGGTGATACGGGCCCGAGACTTCGCTACCCTCCGGCAGCCGTTCGCCTTGGAGAGACCGCTCCTGAGAATCGGTCGTTGACGGAATCGCGCGAAGGAGGGCGTCAGCCATGATCTTAAGGATCGTAGGGCTTTTCCATCGAGTTTTCAGGGTGCACCTAGGGCTGAGCGCTTTCATGTTCCTTATGGCCTGCTCGGCTAATGGAACTGCCGAGGACGCGGTGCAGTTTTCTCGCGTTGGATCATCGGACGCGGAAGGCATTGTGCATTTTGCAGCAAACAAGCCAGCCCTCGCGGCGCTCCAGAGGGAGATGGCGGCCTCAGAAGCAGCAACGCAAGCTTCCGAAGGGTCGAGGTCGGCGGCGGCAGCGGAGGGCCCCGGAGCCCCTCGCCCCGTGCTTCGGGCGCGAGGCTCGGGGCAGCGGAATGTTGATGGGGCCCTTGCTCAGCTGCTGCGTGGCTTTGCCGTGCTGGAAGGCGAACTTGCCCGGATGCCCCTCGCGGGAAACCGTTATCGAGTTCAGCCTGGAGATACGCTCGACGAAATCATCTTTAAAACCCTAGGGGATCTTTCCGTTCGCCATGAAGTCGTCCGAGACGCCTTCGTTCGAGCGAATCCTCGAGCGTTTCGGCGAAAGAATCCTAATTATCTCCTCGCTGGCGTTGAGTTGCGCGTACCGGGTGCTGAAGATTTCCGTGCTGTGGTCTTTGACGATCCCCAGGTTGGTCAGGCTGTTGATCGCCGGCGCATGATTCGCTACCCCTAGCATGGCCCTGGGCCCGGAGCAGATCGGAGCCGTTCCCCGGCCCCTACCGATTTTTCTCGAGGGTCGAGCGCTGGTACTCGCGCCCCCCGTAGCGCAGGAGCTGGGGCTCAAGGCCGGGCAAATCATCGAGCTGGTCAGTGCCCTCATCGATGGGCGGGCGCGACTCCTCTACGGCGACCGTGCCCTTCAGCTTGCGGGGCAGGCGCCTTTCCCCGTAGGAGAACGGCGTAGCTTTCGCCTCCGGACCACAGCCCAGGGCATGGCGCTAGAGCCCATTGCTACGCCAGCGCGCGGCGCCACGGCAGGGGGTACTCCCCCCTTAAGCGCGGGCCCCAGGTCTCTTGAGATCAGTAGCCTTTTTCGCCAGCTTGCGGCGCCTACCATGGCCTTGGCTCAGCGGGGAGAGGGGCTTGATGCGCTGTTTGCCCTCTCGGAAAAAGCGCCTGCCCAGCTCCAGCTTGGCGTGCCTCGCCTAAGCGTGCAGGACCTTGATGGCCCCGCCTTACGCGCAAGCCTGCTTCAGTCCGGGCTGTTTTTCGAGGCTCAGCTCGCCCAGCGTAGGCCCGTGTCGCCTCTCGACCTAAAGCGCGCCCTTCTCCGCGTGAGCCAGCTCGCTCCAGCCAACTCTGAGCTAAGTCGGGTAACCAATGAGGTTCTGGGGGGCGTAGAGCGCGCTCAAGCGGAGGGTATCGCCGCGGCCCAGCACCGCCAGGATCTCAGCCTGGCTTGGGTTTTAGCCTTGCGAGATGGGCCCGCTGTAGCCTTGGAACTTCAGAAGGAACAGGACCCGAAGCAAGCGACAAGGATATTCTGGGTTGTTCATGCGGCTACAACCCTCGATTCCCTTGGCCCCCTTTGGATGCGGACGCGCTTCTCCCGGGAGGGAAAGGTCGCCTTTACCTTGTGGGCGCCTCGGGAGGGGGTAGCGGAGCTTGCCAGGAGAGAGCAGGGCAGCCTGCAGGAGGAGCTGGCTGCCCTACGGCTTGAGCTCGAGTCCTTCGCCGTTCACGCGCATCCCCGGAAGGATCGATCGTGAAGGAGGGGCGGAAAGATCCTCCGGCAACCACTCGTCGGAGTGCAATTGCCCTGACCTACGAGGGCGTTTCCGCTCCGAAGGTATCGGCCACAGGTGATGACGAACTTGCCGACGCCATTGTTCGAGAGGCCCAGGCCCAAGGGGTTTTCGTGACTCGGGATCCGGCCCTGGCCTCGGCGTTGGCTCAGCTTCGCTTGGACGAGGAGATCCCTGAAGAACTATTTACCGCGGTGGCGATCGTCTTGTCGTGGGCTTATTGGCTAAGGGGGCTGGAGCCGCCCCGTCCGCAGCCCTAGGAGACGAATTCGTCCCCGCCTTCCGGCGGTTCCTGACGCTCCTCGCCCGTGTAGCCAAGAAGCTTTTCCGAGTAGGGCCTGCGCAGATCTAGGCCTGTTCGCCCATAGAGTACCTCGGTGACATCATCCAGCGGATCCGCGAGCGCCTCCGCGGGTTCGCCATTGCTCCTAGCTCCAAGACTGTGAAGGGTTTGGGCATGGTTTCCGGGAATGAAAGAAGCGACGGAACCTCGCAGCGTTTCAATGGTGGCCGGGCTCTTGGGAAGAGGCTGACCGCTCTTTCCTGCTTGAAAGACTTGCTCGATGTGCTTCCCGAGGACCACCTCATAGCGAGGACGAAGGGCGTGAAAGGTATCGGCGGTCCACCCGTCGATGGGCTTCCCATTCATGCCATCCCAGAGTTGTTGTCCGGTCAGGCTTCCAAAGTGCGCATCGCCGTTGCCCGCCGGAACCTCACTCTCCCCACCGAAGGACGGAAGGTTAAGCGTAAGCTTCTCAAGCGCCATCAGGCGGTCAACGACGTAAACCAAAAGCACAAGGATCAGCGCCAAGGCAATGAGGATAATAAGGAGAAGCGTCGTTTCCATGATCTAACGGCCTCCTATAGGCCCCCGGCCCAGGGCCCCAATGCCCAGTTATGGGGTGCTGTCGTCCTCTGAATCGGATTCGCTGTCTTCGCTGTCTTCGCCCTCTTCTTCAGCGAGTTCATCCCTTAGAAAGCGCAGGGCTTCGAAGGGAGGATCAACCTGAAGGGTCGCGCAGAGTTCATCGGCGAGGGCCTGCATGTAGTCGATCGCTTGCTTCGCGTCGATTTCAACGCGTTGGTAGCGCCGCCCAAGGTCGAAGGCCCGATCAGCAACCTCCTGGGGCAGAAATGCCATGACCTCATGGTCAAAAGCGGGGACCGTTCCAAAGGACCGAGCCTTGGGGGCTTCCGGCTGAGGCTTGCCCTCGTTAATGGCAACGATAACGGCCTGCGCGTGGCGCTCGGTGCGTTGAGCGCCCTCCACTAAGGTTTTGTCGAGAAGGGCTTTGCAGC
>Ga0181567_10003936_pt1 | contig 10938 bp, 10 predicted proteins | sample 101ome_14_FD_133761 | JGI IMG/M metagenome (GOLD analysis project Ga0181567, IMG submission 133761) | Coastal salt marsh microbial communities from the Groves Creek Marsh, Skidaway Island, Georgia - 101403AT metaG (megahit assembly) | ecosystem: Environmental > Aquatic > Marine > Intertidal...
CGTTTTAATAATACGTTTGAAGAAATAGAATATGTAAATGGTAATAGTTTACCTGATCTAGGCGGAAAGTTTGTTATAGTAGGAGTAAGTGCTGAAGGTATAAGTAATCCTGTACCCACACCAAGAGGCAATATACTGCCACAGCACATACAAGCGTCTATGTTGCAAAATTTTATAGATAGTAGTAACATTACCAGATCAGAATTATCGTCGCTTGTAGAGCTTCTGTGTGCGTTGTTGAGCATGGTTTTAATAGCAATAGCAATATACAAGTTGCCTATATGGGCAGGATTGTTTACTACAGTAGGCATTATAGCGTCTATTGTATATTATACTATACACTCTTACACTGCTAATCTTGTTTTATTTGATGCTACATTTCCTGCATTAAGTGCGTTCTTGGTATTCACACATAGTTCGTTTAACAACTTTTGGATACAGTTCAAACTTAGACAGGAAATTCAGAAGCAGTTTGCAGGGTACTGCTCGCCTACAGTTGTGCGTATGCTTCAACAAAACCCTGCACTGATTAAAGAAGGTATGAAACGAGAGATTTCAATTTGTTTTAGTGACCTGCGTGGCTTTACACCATTAGGTGAAAGTTTCGGTGACGATGTGCAAGGATTAACAAAGTTAATGAATGGTTACATGGATGCAATCACACACCCTGTACTTGATGCGGACGGAATGATTATTAAGTATATCGGTGATGCTAGTATGCATGTACACAATGCACCCAATGATGATCCACGACATGCACATTCAGCAGTTATGACTGGACTAAACATGTTAACAGCAGTGGAGGACTTTAATGAGAAAATTACTGCGGAAGGCAGACCACCCATTGGTATGGGGGCTGGCATTAATACTGGCTTGGGATATCTTGGGGAAATGGGTTCTACAAGCAGACACAGTTATGATGTTCTGGGAGATGCTGTTAGCACAGCCGCTAGAATAGAAAGCAAATGTAAAGAGTACGGGTGCTTATTGCTTGTGGGCGAAAATACTTATAACGAAACATCTGATGAATTCTTTTATCTTAAAGTAGACGACTTAGCAGTAAAAGGTAAGAGTGTAGGGATTACTATATACACGGTATTAAGCACATGGGACTATGCTTGGGAAAGCACAAACTGGCCTGCCATACAACCACAGCACGATAAAATGCACGAGTGCTATCGTAATCAAAGTTTTGATATGGCAATACATTTTTGCAAACAACTTAAAGGTGAGTTTGATGGTAAAATGAATGCGTATTATGACATGTGGATTGAGCGTTGCGAATTCCAAAAAACTCAAGACCTACCAGAAGATTGGAACGGTGTATTTATAGCAACAAGCAAATAGTATGATAAAATATAACGAAATTAAAAAAGAAAATATAAGTTACAATCCATGGGAACATATTCTTATTGACGACTTTGTTGATCCTTATTATATAAAAAGAGTATATACCAGTTATGCAGGAGACATGCAAATTTTGCAACAGTTTAAAGAATTTAATAGTGTTAGTTCGCATCCTGTACAAGAAATTATTTCTGCTTATGATGAAATTTTATTAGATAAAATTAATTTATTGTGGAATACTAAATGCACACAAATGACAATATGTACAAATATGTTTGACAACCAGTCTGAGCTTCCTCCACACAACGATTATAATTATGATGGTAAATTTGCTATTCCTGTTCGAGGCATTCTATATGTAGATCCGGAGAAGATTTTTGGCACACAGATGCATACTGTAGAAGACGATGAAGGTTTTGAAGTCGGTGGAAATCCGGGACAATTATTATTATTTCCGGTATCACCGGTATCTTTTCACAGTGCAGGAGTGAACGTTAAAGCCCACCGTAGATTTACAGTTAACTTTTTCTTTGCAACTGACGACTATTCTTCGTTGTAGTCCCATAGTTTTACATTTTTAAATGTGTCATAATAAAACCTAAAATCTTTTATGGTAGTTTTAGCATGAACTAATTCTAACGGGATATTTTTTGTGTTGTGAACAATAGGATAATAATATCTTTTTACGATACGTTCTAATTTAGCAATATCTTTAGCAAGAGCATCTAAAATAATATTATTATAAGATGTATCAGTCACAAGACTTTTCAACCAAACATGATGTTCATTGGTCGGGTTGTAACTTCGCATGATTTCTCTAGTCTCATAATACAACGCTCTTACAGGATTTATGTTGTTCCTGTATTTTGTTTGCAAATTAGCAAACTTAAAACTATCTTTTTCAGTAGCCAAAGAAGACATTGTCTTAAAGTATTCATTTCGCAATGTAACTTTAAGTTTTTCTATATTTGTTTGTATTTGACTGTAATAATCTTCTAGTAACTTGTCTGCAATTTTTTTATATTTAGGCGGAAGTTTATTAATATAGATTGTTTTAATTTCCTCTATATCGTAAACGCCTTCTAAAATTGTGTGTGGAATAGTTTTAGTTCGCTGATACTTGTCGAGCTCGTTCTGTATTCGCAAGACGTTGAAATCTATTATTTCTCCGTTGCTCATACTATTATTTATTCGTTATGAATGTCGAGTATAGTGTGCAGTTTTTCGGTGCCACCGTTCTTGTTTAGTGTTATGTGAGCACCATTGTGAAGAGGTTTTGGCCATTGTCCTATATTAACCCATGCATATCCTGCACTTTCTCCGTTTAATTTAGGAGGCATGAACTCTTCTTCTACTACATATACAAAACTGTAGTAATAAAAGTTTTTATCTTTACTTTGATAAACATCTATTGGATTTAATTTTTGTAATTCGGGCACTAACCCTATTTCTTCGTCTAATTCTCTGATAATACATTCATAGGGTGTTTCGCCCTTATCAATAAGGCCGCCCCAAAATCCCCAAGTATGATTAAATTTTTTATCTGAGTCACGTAGTTGTAACATACACCTTCCGGTGTCCTTGGCTAAAAATACTACGCCTGCCGCTGTTACTGTCATTAAAAAGAAATTCTCCAAAACCCAGGACGATATACACCTTCATGGCTACTAATCCAACTAGAACCGTCCCATTTGTACTGTTTATTAGTATATGAATTTGTCACATACTGATTAGTACTTATGGCACTAGCATCAAATGCTACGGTCCAATTGGTTCCGTTGTATTCTATAATATCGCCTTCTCCTGCATCAATGCCCCAATTGGGCCATGCATCTGCATCGAGGGTTTCGGTAATTAAATATCGTTGTCCGATATCTGCATTGTCTAAAGTTCCATCACCCGGATGGTTTGCTCTAGGATCAATAATTTTTATTATATCGTCTAAGGTATTAGACGGAAGTGTATCAGTGTCTAAATTAAAAATTAGTTTAGTAGGATCTATAGGATTTACTGTTACTCGACCAGTAATTAAATTTAAATCTGAATCGCTGTCAGGTGATATATTTAATTTAAGTTTGCTAGTTTCTGATAACGAACCTTGCATTTCTATAAGATCGCTCCAGTTTTGTCCTCTATCAGCATTATCCAATAGTACTGCATTTGCGCCGTCTATTTGTAAATGATAATCGTTTGGTGTAACAACTATTTCTGCAGTATCGTCTATGTCGCCAAAGAAATCGTAATACGCATTATCAAAATTTAAACCATCTAAAGATTTTACACTATGAACATCAGCAATAATTGTTTGTATAATACTTTGCTTTTTCACTTTTGCTGGAGGACTAATCCAAATAGGAACTGCAAATTGCAAATTAGCAATATCTAATGTTTCATCTACACCAGCAGGAACACTCCTACTGCTCCATTGAATATCTGTGAGTTCGAGCTCGAATACACTGGTCCAATCTAGAGGATTATCGTTTTGCTGTAATTGTAGACTGGGATTAAACAGTACAAATATTTGTTCTAAAATTTGTAATTTGGTATCAGTATTCGTAGTCCAGATATCAACACTTATGGTCATGTTATAGGGAACTGGCATATATCGCTGTGTGGTATACAAGTTTCCTTGATTGCTAGTGTATGCTTTTGCTTCTTTATCCCACTCTCTTTCAGCAACTTGCCTAGTATCAACTAGATAAGGTTCATGTGTTCTGTCTCTTGCTACTTGTACACTGCCTATTGTAACACTTATAAAAGGCGCACTGTTAATAACGTTTTCGCTGTTACCTCTTAAAATGCTTGCAACCATTCTGCTGATATCGCCATAACGTGCAGGCACACGATTAAGTTTTACACCGTTCTTTGTATTTTCTTTTACTTTGAAATGAGAGAAAACTCGAATAATCTGTAACAAATATCTTTTTATCTGCTCGTCATACCAGTAATCTAAATTTTTGCCTGCCATTAGTTATCTGTCCTAGGTTTTACAACCTTGCTTAAATTTGTTTTTTCGTTAATTGTTTCGCCGTCTTCTAGTGAAACAAGATTGTCATTATTAATAAAGCCTGTTAAAATTCTATTTGCCGCGGCCCAAGTTCCTCTAGAATCATCTTCAACTTTTAACCAACGATTTCCGCTCTTTTGAAAAAGTCGATTTGGTGAAAAATCTGTACGCAAAAAGTAATCACCGTTGTTAACACCGTTTATAGGGAATGTTTCTCCACTGCCCACAATACTTACACCATTAGGCGGAAGACCGTCGCCACCACCAAAACCGATGCCTGCTTTTCCTTTAGCATTTTCATCAACGTATAAATGTGCCTTTGATCTAGTTTGTGTGTCAAACGGCACATCATTTTCTGCTTGTTCTAATAATTTATCGTTAATTGTAATTTCATCTGCGTATGTGCTGATGAGATTTCTGAGGTCTCCTTCTTCTTCGCCAGTACCGAGTATATCTCTGTATTCTTGACTGTCGCTTATAGGTCCTAATTTGACACGCCATAAGTGAGGCCACCAACGGGGATCATAACCTTCTGCTGGTCTGCTACCATCTGTAACTACATAAAATCTGTTTATTGCTTCGTCACTGCCTAATAACAGGTCGTCTCTTAAATGTGGTAATTCTAGTACATCGCCAGGCATAAGTTTACGCCCTATTGCTTCAACCATGCTCTCAATATGAAAGTTCATAAAAAGAGTATCATTTGCCAAGAACATACCGAATTGTGTTAAATCAAACGAATCATTGTCGCCTAAATTATATTGCCCACGTAATTCGTATATGTTTGTGTCGTACTTGCGGTCTCTGTTCTCTAAAAACAGTACATCTTGTATATATGTTTCTCCACCACCTGCACCACCTGGTCTTGTAGGATCTCCGGTTACTTCTGTATCCTGTATACCTATATATTTGTGTACATGTACGCCGGTTCCACCTGCGTAGAGATGCTCTCCAACTATTCTATCTATAAAGTTGAAGTCATTAGTTTTTGTTGGATTCCATAAACTTAATTTGCCCATACTACTATTTATCGCTTTCTACAATGGTGTAAACAAGTAATGCAATACTTCACATCATTATCCATATTTCCTTGTATGCCACTCGGCATAGTTTTTTGAAAAAAGTCACTGTTTAGCACATCATAAATGGAATTATCTGTTGAAACTATTAAACTTTCTTTTACAGGGTCTACCATTTCTCGGCATTGCTCATCGCCCATAATGTATGTTGAACCTATATAACAACAGGGCAATATAGTACCATCAGAATCAATATAAATCTCCTGTCTGTTATTATTAGTACTTACAACACATTCAACATCTATATTAGTACCGTTTACATTACACCAGTTTTCTTTATTATATACACCCGGCTTTAGCCCTTCATCTTTGTGTACTTGTTTACGGCTAGTTGATACTAAAATTTTATTTTCTTTGTCAAAAGGTTCAATTTCATAGTCTAAATTAGCCACATCGTCTACAATTTTGTAAACAGGCAATCTTTTTACTTGCTCTTTGTATTCACTGTCAACTGTCATTGCATCTATAGTTTCAAATCCAAAAGGTTCACGCAGTATGAGATCAATGTTATTTTTCTTGCAAAAGTATTCTATGATAGGCAAGTCTTTCATATTATGAGCAAACTTGTTGAACTCCCATTTTGCAGGTGCTTTTGTTCCCACATACGCTTGTAAATTTTCAAATAATTTACTCCACTTAACATTTCTACGATATATGTGATTAGTTTCTTCCCAACCGTCTATGCTCCATACAACACTTGAGTATGTTCCTTTGAATCTTTCACCTATGCTTTTCCAAAATTTAGGATTTCTTGCTCCACCATTTGTTCTAACTTCTATAAATGCTTTAGGATTGCAATCTAGAATATAATCTAAAATTTCAAATAGTTCTTGTGCTGATGCTGGATCGCCTTTTGTGCCACAAAAATTCCATGTTCTAATATTTGAAATAAACTCTTTGCCTAGTAACTTAAAATATTCTAACCCTAATTCTTGATTTTTTACATAAGGCATTTCAAAACTGCCACTAAAAGTTCTAGGACATGCTGGACATAATGCATTGCATCGATCGGTTACTTCTATGTGAACACTATTAACATGACTTTTGTACATGCTGATATTTATCGTAAAATTATTAAGTGTGTATTTAACTCCGATAAATATTTATATGAAATTATACACTAACGGCTGTAGTTTTACCCACGGACACAAAGATTATGATGATAATCATAGATGTTCTTTTGCATGGCCCCACCAACTAGAAGATAAATTTGATCTAGTAGTAAATGAAGCATGGCGCGGTTCTAGTAACTATCGCACTATTAGACGTTCTATGGAATACCTCAGTAATATCGATGATCCAGAAAATTGGGTAGTGGTTATTCAGTGGACTGATTATACTAGATTCGAATGGTTTGTACCCAATATAGGTTATGTACAACAACACCCACATCGAAGTGTATTCGACGATAGAATGCAACACTTAGACGAAGATAATATAAAATTCATTAAAGCAAAAGATCCATCAATATTTCATATTCATAATATTTTTAGCGAAGAAGATATATTAATGAAACAAATGCATTATACTCTAACACTGCAAGAGTTTTTGAAAAAAAGAAAGTTTGCTAAAGTGATCTACGGGTGTATGTTTCCTCATAATTGTGCCCCATGGCACATTTTAAAATATAGGCATAATGATGATTTAATTAAACACAATAGTTTTGCAGACGAAACACTAAATTTAGACTTTTTAAAAATGTTAGCAAACGAAATAGACACAAGTAATTATCTAGATTTATCATTTAGTGAAATAGCAAATAATCATGTAGAATCTGAAGATGACCGACATCCAAATAAGGTAGGACATGCTTTAATTGCAAGATATATATTAAAAGAAATAGAAAGTCGATTCGGAGAGGTGGCTGAGTGGTCGAAAGCGGCACCCTGCTAAGGTGTTATACGGGTAACTGTATCGAGGGTTCGAATCCCTCTCTCTCCGCCAGAACACACATACTAAGAGGAAGTAGTATCATGGGAAACAAGAGGAATTACGCCCCCGAGCAAGTAAAACAGTTACAGGGTTCGGTAAAAATTGAACACACATTGGCTAAAAACGGTGCTAAAAAATTCAGAGAATTACTAGCAACAAAGCCATACATCAACACGTTTGGAGCATATAATGGGCAACAGGCTGTACAACACGTTAAAGCGGGACTTGACGCTATATATCTATCAGGATGGCAAGTCGCGGCTTCTGCTAATTCACAAAATGAGACTTACCCTGATCAGAGTCTATATGCGGTCGATTCCGTTCCTAATGTGGTGCGTAGCATTAACAATGCGTTCCGCAGACAAGATCAAATCGATGTGCTTGAAGGCGGACAAGGCTTTAACTTCGCACCAATCATTGCTGATGCAGAAGCAGGGTTCGGCGGCGCACTCAACGCATACGAGCTCGCAAGAAATTTAATCGAAGCAGGAGCGGCGGCAGTGCATTTCGAAGATCAACTTGCAAGCGAAAAGAAGTGCGGCCACCTAGGTGGCAAAGTACTTATTCCTACAAGTCAAGCAATTAGAAATTTAAATGCGGCAAGACTTGCCAGTGATGTTGCAGAAACCGACACAGTGATTATTGCTCGTACAGATGCAGAAAGTGCAAAACTGTTAAGCAATGATGTTGATGATTTAGATAAAAGATTTTGCACAGGCAATAGAACACCAGAAGGTTTTTATGAGATTAATGGTGGAATGGAATATGGTGCAGAACGAGGACAGGCGTATGCAGAGTATGCAGATTTGATTTGGTGTGAAACCAGTACACCAAGCCTCAAAGAAGCAAAATATTTTGCTGATGCAGTAAGAGGAGCATATCCTGATCAAATGTTAGCATACAACTGTTCTCCAAGTTTTAATTGGAGACAAAGTATTCCTAGCAGTGAAGAACTCAAAGAGTTTCAGCATGAACTCGGAAAACTAGGATTTAAATTTCAATTTATTACGCTTGCTGGATTTCATGCCACAAACTATGCTGTATTTGATTTTGCAAAACAGTACAGAGAAAACGGTATGCTTGCCTTCAGCGATTTACAAGAAAAAGAGTTTAGAGCACAAGTAGACGGATTTACCACAGTTAAACATCAAAGAGAAGTTGGTGTTGGATACTTTGATGCAATTAGCGAAGCAGTAGGTGCAAGCAGTGTAGCCGCACTTAAAGACAGTACGGAGACAGCACAATTTTAATTTATGTATAACATCTATTATTTACAAGACCATTGCCAATCTGATCTATTAAAAAATTTAAATCAGGTATACTTGCCTTTGGAAACTATTTGCCAATTGAACAAATTTGGCCAAATCTCTCACAATGTTATTAGTGACGGAGATGTATCTAAACTTGTAGACGGGGATGTTATTGTACCAATAGATTATCAAAGTAATAAACTATCATTTGAAGACCGTAATGGTATTAACAGTATTACACCGTTGGGTGAAGAAGTTACTAAAATAATAGAAACTATTAATAGTAAAATTACAACACACAAAAAAATATTTCTTCTTTATACAAGCACAGAGCCTTACTATAATGAAAATAATTTGTTTATTGCAGAACTAGCCAATAAGTATAAAGAATGTTTTTTTATTATGAGCGGGTCAGGAGAAATACCAAATCGATATGAACATAACTTTGCTAAACTTAAACAGTGCAATAATGTGAAAATAATTTTTAAATTATGGTATTTTGATAGAGTACATTATATAAAGGAATACAGCGAATTCAAAGATAGCCCCAGACATTTCATTGAAACTCAAACAGAAGCACCCGATGAAACCCCGGAGTACATGACATGCGGTAATAAGTTCTTATTGACAATGCGTAATCCTAGGGCACATAGACTTATCATGAGTACATTAATAGAATCTAATTTATCGAGTGTACGTTATAGTAGATTATGGAGTTTACAACCATGGTGGTTAGACAACATCAAAGAAAATAGCAACGAGTATCAATACCAAGTTAATATGCTGTCGGTTGCTATTAAAGAAGTGCTCGACGATGTAGATAACCCTAAATTTGTTAATCAAATGATGCATACCCTTTATAAGCCACCACATAAATTAGACATGGTCGGATTTCAAGACAAAGGACATCCACCAGAATGGTTATATAAAAATATTAATATAGCGATTATTGCTAGTGGTGAGCCTAACGGATGGGGATATGCAGACGAAAAACAAATGATACCTATGTATTACAAAGTTCCTTATATTACATTTGGTAGTAAGGGTGTATATGAGGAAATGGAAAAAATAGGTTTTGATGTTTATAGAGATGTTTTTGATTTATCTTTCAGCCAACAAGATACAATGTTTGATCGAGTTGAGTGGTGTTATTTAACTATTAAAGAACTAGAAACTCTAAGTATTGACGATATGGTCGCACTACTTAAAAAGTGTCAACCAGCAATAGATAAAAATTATAAGCATATTAAGTCTGGTAACTTTAGACACTTTAGCAATAGAAACTTTTTTAAGGAGTTAAATAATGCCTGCAGTTAGAGGAGCAAGACCAATACGAAACAAAGAAATTTATGATTTTCATAAAAATATAAATTTAAAAGATGTAGACCTAGACACATATACTAATACTTTTCGTGAGTGGATAAATTACAGCGACAATAAATCTCTTAAAGGGTTAGAATCATTTAGTTTTGCAGACTATACACAGGGTACTAGCCAAACATTCGATCATTTTGTAATGAAACATAATCACAAAAGACAAATTGTTGCATTAAACGGAGAGTTTCAATATCATCGATGCATTACTAAATTTGCAGAATTTAAAGAGTTAATGCACATACACCCTGACTTTTTATACGGAAAAGATTTACATGCATTAATAATTAGTGCCCCTTTTAGTGATTATGGCGCCATACATCCTGAGTTTGAAAACATAATGGGGGTCTGCAATGATTTCGAAATTCCGGTGTGTTTAGATTTAGCATATTGGGGGATAGCAAAAAACGTGCATATCGATTTAAATTTATATCCTTGTATTAAAGAAGTTACATGCAGTCTTAGCAAACCATTTTTTACTTTGGAAAATCACAGAGTGGGCGTAAGGTTTACAAAAGATTATGCTGACGATGGTATTAGTATGCTAAACGAAGTTAAAATGGCTAATAATCATTCTATGGCGTTAGGCGTCGAGTATATGCGTAACTTTTCGCCTGATTATAATTGGCAAAAATATAAGGATGCATACGAAGAACTTTGCCACAAGGAAGATCTAGTATGGACTGACACAGTAATATTTGGATTAGGTGACGACGCTCGACATACCGAATTTAATAGAGGTGTTAGGGGGAATTATAGAGTATGTGTAAGCGAATTTTTAGGAGATTGCTAAATCTAAGCCGATAAATAGTAGTTGATTATGATTACACACAGGAGACAAAATGATTGTAAATTCTCACAACGACTGGGACCCTTTAGAAGAGATTATAGTAGGACATGCCCATCATTCACGCATAGCAACAGACATTTCAGCAAGAAGTTTTAGTTA
>Ga0181567_10003948_pt1 | contig 10917 bp, 6 predicted proteins | sample 101ome_14_FD_133761 | JGI IMG/M metagenome (GOLD analysis project Ga0181567, IMG submission 133761) | Coastal salt marsh microbial communities from the Groves Creek Marsh, Skidaway Island, Georgia - 101403AT metaG (megahit assembly) | ecosystem: Environmental > Aquatic > Marine > Intertidal zone...
AGATTGGATGATTTCTGCGATTTTTCGGCTGTCAACGACTTGATTTTCTCCCCCGGACATCGCAGGCATCATACACAGGAACGCAATTACATCGCACCTGTCAGTATGGAACCCCAGTTTATTATTTGTATTAGGACCTCTAGTTCTCGGATCATTTTTGCCAAAGGATTCATTACGAATACTTAAGACAAGTTCACCCTTTGTACTTTGAGAAACTGGAGTTCCCAGTTTCTTGCAAAACTCTAAAAACCAATCGGAAGATTCATTTAATTCCTCAAAATTTTTCTCTGTTCGTAATCGAATCATACCAGATCCTTTTTCCAGTTCATCCCTGACGGTTTCAGTTGTGAAATCTCTTTCAGGCAGGATACTAATTGAGTGTATTGACTTTTCTTTTGTCATGGAAATTATGGGTGGTGCTCGATGAATAATCTAATGACCGAAGTCAGGAAAGTATTTTTGCCAATAGTTTTTTTCAATGCCTTTATCTGTACATCAATTGGAGCCAATGTCTTTTTATCGATTCCTGCTTTTGAATCTTCCAAAATAGAATTGGAGCTTAGAGAGGGAGATCTCCTGGTATTTCATCGAATTTCTGGCCGACTGTTCTCGCCTTCAATAGATGGTTTTTCTTGGACAGGGAGCACAGTAGATGGGTCGAGTTTCCTGACTGTTGTGAAGGTTAAGAATTTCTGGCGAGGTTCAGTAATCACTGCTCAAGGGAGTTATAAGTTAGATGGTGATGGTGGAGGAATAAGTGTTTTTCCTGACCAAAAAAAAGTACGAGCTTGTGGGGGTTGTAAATATACTGATCTCCATTTACGAGATCCTCGAAGTTATGCTCAATCAATTCATTCGTGGAGGAATTCAGATGCTGGTCTTATTGATTTGATGGTAATCTATCCCACTGCAGTTAAAAACGCAATTGGTGGAGAGGCTCTCACCATTGCAGAAATTGAAACAGCCATTGCTGACACAAATTTATGTTTTCGAAACAGTGAGGTGGATTTACAACTCCGTTTGGTTCATTGTGCAGAAACTTCATACACTCCAACCGGCAACTTAGGAATCGACCTTGATCGATTAACAGAAAAAAATGACGGGTTTCTCGATGATGTTCACTCTTTGCGTGAACAATTTGGTGCAGATATCGTTACCTTGCTTTCGACAGATAGTAGTAGTGGGGGGTTGGCAAAAACTTTAACTTTTCCTTCCTTAAAATTTGCTGAGTCAGCATTTAATGTCTGCGTCTGGGATCAAATAACCGCCCCGGGATATACGCTTGCCCATGAAATTGGTCACAATCTGGGATGTCTGCATAACCGAGAAGATGTAAGTGACCCAGATGAGAGTGCGGCTAATGACTATGGCGATTTTTCCTACGGGAAACGCTGGTTTATCGAGTCGGCTGGCTACAAGACAGTTATGTCCTACAACGACTCATCCATGTCCTATCAAAATTCCATTCCATTTTTTTCAAATCCCCTTGTAACTTATTTGGGAGTTTCGACCGGAAATGAAAATAGTGAAGATAATGCTTTGGCATTAAATCTGTCTGCACCTTATGCCTCTAATTTTCGCAGTTCAGTAGTGCAGGCTATTTTGCCCAGTGTTTTTTCATTAGATGTAAGGGAAGGGGGCTATGCTTCCTTTAAGTTAAGATTGGCTGTTAAACCTGAACTAGCGTTGGCGATCAATTTATCTCTCTCTTCAGATGTTAATTTTCAACTGGGATCTGCAAGCACGATAACTTTTGATTCAAGCAACTGGAATACAGGTGTCCCGGTGATTGTGTATGGTCGAAAAGTTGAGTCAGGCACTTCAAGTATTGCCACTCTTAGTTTTTCAGATTCAACGATCGGAAGTAGTGTGATCGAATTAAAACTCGTGGAGAATCCTTCCGCCACTCAAGCCCTCAATTTTCATTCGGGTGTCGTAGTTAACCAATATGGCTTTCCGATTGAGGGAGTGGAATTTTTATCTTCCGACAGTCAAGTTGTCATGACGAGTGATCAAAATGGAACATTCGGCAAAGATATGTCACAGTATGTGTCGAATACCTTTATTTTAAAAAAGGATGGATATTCTTTTGAGCCAAGCACTCTGGTCATAGCAGAAGAGGATGAATATTTAATCTCTCATGAATTTATCGGTTCTAGATCTTCGGTAGTTTATGTCGACCAATCAGCCACTGGAAGGAATAATGGGACAAGTTGGGTAGATGCATTCACGAACCTTAGCGACGCATTATCTCTACGAGCTCCCGTATCTCAAGTGTGGGTTGCCAGAGGTACATATTTTCCAGATAAAGTACGCTCAGCATCATTTGTGATGCCTGGGGGAATTGAGGTATTGGGTGGGTTTTCAGGTACTGAAATATCAACTGCAGAACGGGAGCCTTCTTTATATCCGACAATACTTTCCGGAGATATCGGGATATCAGGTTTCGCTAAGGATAATTCTTTTCATGTGGTGATCGCATTAGATGGGGCAATGATTGACGGGTTCATTATCGAAGATGGAAATGCCAGTGAAAATTTCACCAATGATAGCAGAGGAGTTGGAGGAGGGTTGTGGTCAGAGGGAGCAGTTTTTGAGGTGCGTAATTGCCAGTTTAGAAATAACTGGGCATATCAAGGCGGTGCCGGAGCCTGGGTGGAAGAGGGAAATGCAACTTTTACAAACTGTAATTTTATGACAAATAAAACAGGTTCCACTGGCAGTGGTGGGGCAATGAAAGCGATTAACTCATCAATCTATCTGAGTGCTTGCGATTTTGCTGAAAATTATGGTTTTTATGGAGGGGGTGCTCTTCATCAGGAGGGTGGACTATTGGAAGTAAATAACACTAAGTTTTCTGAAAATGTGAATCCGTCCTGGAATGGTGGGGGTGCTCTTTTTCTTAAGAATGTTGAAGGTGAAATGAATTTATCCTCCTTCATCAAAAACGAAACTTATGCAAATAATTATGGAGGAGCGGTTAAAATGATAAATTCATCCCCCTTGATTACTCAATGTTTGTTTTCAAAGAATAAAAGTAGGAGTAATTCGGCAGGAGCAATCTACATAGACGAAACTTCAGCTCCCAAACTTTCTTCGAATGAATTTAATGAAAATTATGCAAAAAGCTGGGGTGGGGCAATCTACTCTGAAACTGCAGATTTAAATGTATCGGGTGGCTCATTTTATGGAAACTGGGCAACTTTTGGAGGGGCCGTTGCGACCAATGGTACTCAGCTAACGAGTTTCAACTGTGTCAAGGCACTCGGTAATGAGGCAAACGCGACTTCTGGTTCACAGGGTGGTTTTCTCTATCTTGGCAATGGAGCCCAAGCAAATACATTTACCAATTGTCTTTTTTCCGGTAACCGTTCCAATTACAGGCACGGCGTATTGGCGGGTGCTGGTACATCCAAGTTTTTACATTGTACATTCTTTGGAAATGAGGCTGAACAACTTGGAGCAATTTCGTTATTATTTTCTGGTCAATCTATAAGGATTGATAACTCGATTTTATGGAATAATTCTGATGCCAACGGTATTGAAATAGATGTGAATTCAGGAACTGTTTCTATTTATCATTCAGTGTTCGATTCTGATAAAACGCCATGGATCACTGCCAGCGGAAATAATTTGAATGCTGACCCTGAATTTATAAATCCAGCAGGGGAGGATGGAGTGGTTGGAACATTGGATGACGATCTCTCTTTTACTGAAACAAGCCCAGTAATTGATGCAGGAAATACTGGGCTTAGCAACTTACCTACTTTTGATCTATTGGGACAAATGCGGGATGGGAATCCCGATCTTGGTGCATTTGAATATTTTGAAAATTCTTTACCAGTATTTTCCGGGGAATTATCTTTTTCAGTCGATGAGGGAAATGCGACAATTGGACAAGCTTTGGCTACAGATGTTGATGGGCACGATTTGATATATTCAATAATTGGAGGGAATGATCAGTCCGAGGTGCTGATCAATTCTGTTACCGGGGTTTTATCTTTTTCCGAAACCACTGACTATGAATACCCCAATGACTCAAACTTAGACAATAAATATGAAATAAAGGTTCGCGTATCGGATGGTTTTTCAAATGTTCAAGCTGATTATGAAATTTTTGTCACTGATGTAGATGAATCAGCAACATCTTCTGATCAGGCAACCTTTTTGATAAATGGATTTCCAGTTAGTTATGGATGGAAAGATGCTTCTTGGTTTGGCACTTACTATGCTCAATTTTTTCCCTGGGTATACCACGAGTCATTGGGGTGGCTATACATTATCCAGCAAAAAAATACCCAAGTTTGGATGTGGCAGAGTTCTCAGGGTTGGTTATGGACAACCCCCCAACTCTTTCCATTCTATTATCAGAGTGAAAAGATGAGATGGGCCTATTCTGGGAGTGGTGATTTTATGGGAATGTACTACCTTTTTGGGGAACCTGATCCAGGTTGGAAAATTTTAGAATAATTTATTTAAGGTAAGGAAACCTTAATGATACCGCTAACGGGTGGATCACCGATTCCATGGAAGTGGTAGTCTAAGAACGGAATGACCCATCTGCTTGTGAAAGATTTAGGTATGGAGTGTCCTCCTTTTTGAACTGATATCAAAGTGCTTTTGTTTCCTTTTAATCGTAATTTTCGGTGTAGAATTAAAGATTGATTATAGGGAACCAAAGGATCTTCTGTGCCATGAAAATGTAAAAAAGGAGGAAGGTTGCTTGTTACATGATGTAATGGAGATGCTTGTTTGGCTAGTTTTTGATTTTGCCTTATGGGCACGCCGAGAAGTCTACTTTCAGGTGAGTTGGGGGAGTGATGGACTATTTTACTAGGGTAATTATCCATCTGTAAAAAAGCACTCGGTCCATAATAGTTAATTACAGCCTGTACCTCTTCAGTTGTTTTAATCAAACGATTGAAATTTTGATTCCTCGGATACACCCCAAGCATAGAGGCGAGGTGACCTCCTGCGGATGATCCCCAGACTGCAATTTTTTTTGGATTTATGCAGAATTGGGATGCATTTTCCCGTAACCATTTGATTGCAGATCTACAGTCCTCTATTTGAGCGGGCCATTTACTTTCTCCACTTAACCGATAGTTGATTGTCGCTCCAATGTATCTGCCTGTATTTATCAATGTCCCTATTCTCCCTGGTTCGTATCCACTTTCTTTATTTCCGTTTGTCCAGCCTCCACCATGAATCCAAATAACTAGTGGGAGCTTTGGAGAAGAGTCGTTGCCGGGGGATTGGGGGAGAATGATGTCGAGGGACTGTCGTTTATTCTGGTCTCCAAAGTAATCAATATCGCGAATTACACGAAAAGTAGACTTTTTTTGATTGGCAAAAATAGACAAAGAGCTTGCACATATAAATAGTAGGGCAAAGTAGACTTTTACCCTGCTTCTCAAAGATGGGAATCTCCGGCTAGTTCTTGACCAATTTTGATGCATCTCCCAATATTTTCATGAAGAACGGGAAATCGAATTTTTCTTTCTTTACTACAGGGAAATCATTTAATGCAGGTAGTTTCTTAAGGAGATCTTTACTGCCAGTTTGTATGTTTCCAATATTGAAGTTTCCAATTGATAAGCCCAGTAAACGACCTTCCACATCAAATGAAATAGAGGACTGTGAGACCGTGTCTTTTTGCTCGGAGTACGAGAGAACGGGAAAGGAAGTACCTAGTTTAACTTTTTGGGGGACTCCAAGCCAAACGACATTTTTTTCAAGAATATGATTTAACAAAACGGATCTACCTTTTGGAGTCGAAAGATAGGCATTATCCATGATGCTGGCCCCTTCCCTGAATAATTCATCAAAGGAATTACCGAAATTTAGGTTAAAGTTATAGCTGAATGATCCTGTTTCTATTTCCCGAATAATAGAGAACTTTGGAATCGGTAGGGCACCGGAACTTTCAAATCGAACCATATTTTGTGCTTCGGGATCGAAGATCATAGAAGATTCTTTCGTTGATCGATAGGCGAATTGAAGTTCTTCACTTTTTCGAACTTGTATCTCCATCAGTGGAGTAATTTTGTCAAAATAGATGAAGAACTTATAGTCCTCATCCTGTTTCGTTTTATAGCCAACCTCAAAGCAAAGGGCATCCCTCTCCTGATCTATGAGATCAAAAGCCTTACCCAAAGAATCGATCAATACAGTTTTTCTATTTGTCTTAGACTGTAAACCATCGGAAAAGGATTTTGCCCATTCTTTCCATTGTTTGCTGTGTTGTTTGCTTGATGCAATTTTTTTTAAGTTATTGATGGCATCATCAGATCTTTCGTCAAAATGAAGGGCAATTGATTTTATAAACTGAATTTTAGCCGTATTTTGCTTTTGCTTGGGTAGTTTTGAAATAAGCTTGAGGGCTAGACTTGGATTTGGAGACTTAGAAAAAATTGCCTGATTGATCCTGAACGTTGCCATCTGTTCAGACTTTGACTCTTTTTCATTTAATTGAGCCAAAAGAAATTGAACGCAAAAATTTGCATCTTTTCCACCAATTGCACTAATTTCCTTAATTTTCTGTAAGTTATTTTGTTCACTTATAAGTATTTTAACGAGCCGACCATAAGTCGAATTTTCCTTTGCTGATTCATTAAAGATTTTTTGTGTCGTTAAGAGGATTTCTTCTACGCCTGCTTTTTGCGCAAGCAAGTGAACTCTTAGTCTGAGAGATTTATCTGTTAGTAAATCAGGCCCTTGTGCCCTCGAAATGAACAGCATTGCTCTACAGAAGGAAACAGCAAAGTCTTTTTCCTTAAGGTCTCCTTCGTCTACTTTTGCTTTTAATAATTCAGTGAATCGTGGCGATCCTCTCTCAAAAGAACTAATGAAATTAACCGAGGGTAAACTTTTCGGATAAGTGAACAGCAATAAACTGGTTGCTTTCTTAATTGCATCAACATCATTTGCTGCTTTTCCAACGATCATTAAATCGTGGGCTAGCCTGGGAGCTAATGTGCTTTCCTGGTTCTTATCAAGATATTCTTTTGCATCATTTATGAAACCTCGGAAATCAGATTTTTGCAGATATTCCTCGTAGTAGGGGAAATCCTTTTTGGATTCCGCATTACAAAGATAATTGAATAGAAAGAAGCAAAAGAAAGTTAAAAGATTAGTACGGTACATGGGTTAAACTTTTTAAGTTAATTTAAAGAGAATATATAAACTTCTGTATTTAAAGGGAATGGGAGAAAGCTTCCAAAGTATGGTTAACCTCGTGATCTGTATGTTTTGTACTTATAAAACAAGTCTCATATGATGATGGAGGTAAATACACCCCTTGTTCGATCATTTTGTGAAAAACGGAATTAAAACTCTCGTGGTTACACGAAATAGCTTGTTCGTAATTATTTACTTTTTCTTCAGAGAAAAACAGGCAATACATTGAACCAATCTGAGGGACCTGCAAAGGAACCCCTTTATTATGAGCAATGTCCCGTAACCCATTGGCCAGTTGTTGCCCAGTATTCTCAAGATGTTGGTAAGGGGCATCATCTCTCAACATTTTCAGGGAAGCAATACCTGCCGCCATGGCGAGCGGATTGCCGCTCAAGGTTCCAGCCTGATAAACGGGACCAAGTGGAGCGAGTTGGTCCATTATTTCTGACTTTCCTCCAAATGCACCAACTGGTAAACCTCCTCCGATAATTTTTCCCATAGCTGTAAGATCTGGAATGACTTGCGTCAATTCCTGGACTCCTCCAATGCCAAGACGAAAACCAGTCATTACCTCGTCGAATATTAGGATGGCATTGTTTTTCGTACAAATTCGGCGGAGTGATTCAAGGTATCCTGGTAAAGGAAGGATAAGCCCGCAATTTGCGGGAAATGGCTCCACAATGATAGCCGCTATTTGATTGGGTTGGGATTTAAATGCTTGTTCGACTGCTTTTGTATCATTGAAAGGCAAGACTACCGTTTCTTCAGCGAGACTTTTCGGGATACCAGCACTATCTGGATTACCCAGTGTGAGTGCACCTGAGCCTGCTTTGACAAGCAGGCTGTCAACATGTCCATGGTAGCATCCCGCAAATTTTATTATCTTATCTTTTCCAGTGTATCCACGAGCTAAACGAATGGCAGACATAGTGGCTTCAGTTCCGCTATTACACATACGGACTTTTTCAACTGATGGGACTACCTCAGTGAGAAGTTCTGCCATTTCCACTTCAGCAGGTCCTGGGGTGCCAAAACTAGTGCCATGGGAAAGTGCATCAGCGATTGCTTCACGAATTTTCGGATGATCGTGTCCATGTATAGCTGGACCCCATGTGCATACATAATCAATTAGTTCTTTGTCATCCGCAGTGGTTAAGCGACATCCACTTGCCTTCTTGGTGAAGAATGGAGTACCACCGACAGAGCGAAATGCCCGTACGGGTGAGTTGACCCCACCCGGGATGAGTTTTTTTGCTTTCGTAAAGAGTTCGTGGGATTTGTTCATTCTAGCAATTTAATTTTTATATTTCTGAACGACAGGCATACGGCGCCCGACACCGAATGCCAATGGAGTAGTCTTTAAGGTAGGGGCAGACTGCTTTCGTTTATATTCATTCAAGTCGACAAGGCGTACAATTCGCTCAACGGTTTGAAGTTGGTGACCATAAGAGACGATTGTATCGATGGATTTGCCTTCTTCGACATATGCATGCAAAATTGAATCTAATTCTTCGTAAGGGGGGAGGGAATCACTATCTACCTGATCAGGGCGAAGTTCTGCGGAAGGAGGTTTCTCAATTGTATTGAAAGGAATTATTTCTTCATCGGTATTAATATACCTAGCCAAGGAGAATACCTGGGTTTTGGGTAAGTCAGCAATCACGGCCAATCCTCCGCACATATCACCATATAGAGTGCAATATCCGACAGCTAGTTCGCTTTTATTTCCAGTGGTCAAGAGTAGTGCTCCGAACTTATTGGAGACGGCCATGAGTAAAAGCCCCCTGGCTCTGGCTTGCATGTTTTCCTCGGTCACATCTTGTCTAAGACCATCAAATAGTGGATTTAGTTCCAGTGTAGCTGAATTTACTAAGGATTGTATGGGCAGAGTATGAAATTCAATTCCCAGATTTTGGGCAAGTATACATGCATCTTCTTTACTATGATCGCTGGAAATTTCCGAGGGAAGACTGATACCGATAACATTGTCTTTCCCAAGGGCTTTGACCGCAAGCACAGCAGTTACAGCTGAGTCAATACCACCACTTAAGCCGATAAGGCCTTTGCTAAATCCTGTTTTGTGAACATAGTCACGAAGACCTAATACCAAAGCTTTCTCCAAGTCTGATTCAGTTGATTCTTGTCTTTCAGATATTTCTATAGAATCGCTTAGATCGTGCACTTCTAAGGACTCATCAAAAGCATTTGATTGGGCAACGACTGTTCCATTACGATTCATACTCAGCGACCGCCCGTCAAAAACTAATTCATCGTTTCCACCAATTGAATTTACATAGCAAACCGGACATTCGATCTTCTTAACAACATTTCTCAGAATTGCTAGTCTGGCATCTTGTTTACCGGTATGCCAGGGACTGGCTGATAGGTTGATTACTATATCTGGTTTTTCGGAATCAATCGCTGATAAAGGATTATTCTCGTGAAGCTTTGAATCCATATTCCAGATATCTTCGCATATAGTAACTGCTATTTTTTTCTCTTTATGAATGATAGTGAAGGGTTTGCTTCCCTGTAAGAAGTATCGCTCCTCATCAAATACATCGTAAGTCGGAAGAAGTCGTTTGTGAAAGGTTTTTCGAATTCCTCCGTTTTCACACCATGCCGCTGCATTGAAGCATTTTTTTGAGTACAACATCTCTGTTTGTGCTTGAGGAAACCCAATAAGTGCGGGAGTCGGGCCAACTTCTTTTGCAAACTGAATAAGGACATCATTTACATCCTGGAGGAATCTTTCTTTAAATAAGAGGTCTCGGGGGGGGTATCCGGAAAGAAAAAGTTCTGGATAGACGATAAGATCGACATTTTGAGACCTTAGTTGCTCATAAGCATCAATACTTAGAGCTAGGTTGCCATGTAAGTCGCCAACCGTTCCGTTCAGTTGTGCGATGCCAATTCTCATCTCATTGCCATTTTGTGGAAAACATTCATATAAGTTAATTAATTATGGATGCTTCATCTCAAAAAGCGAACCAGAACCCAAGTCGTTCTTTTATTTTGGCATCTGGTTCTCCTCGTAGAAAACAACTTCTCAAAAAAATAATTCCAGATTTTAAGGTTATTTCTTCAGATGCAGAAGAGTTAAAATCTCATTCAGGCGGTCCTCTCACTCTTGTAGAGGAAAATGCCAAAAAGAAAGCAATACCGGTATCTGCCAATAACCCTTCCTGTTGGGTACTTGGAGCTGATACTCTGGTGTTTTATCAAAAAGAGATTTTGGGTAAGCCCAAGGATTTGGATGAAGCGGTGGAAATGCTTTCATTCCTATCTGGCAAGACCCACGAAGTGGCAACTGGTGTCAGCTTGCAATGCAATGAATTAAATATTGTAAAGACTTTTTCAGAGACCAGTAGCGTTACCTTTAAGCCAATTTCAAAACAGGAAATAAGGCTTTATTTTAAGGAGGTAAACCCACTCGATAAAGCAGGTGCTTATGCCATTCAAACGAATGCAGATATGATTATTGATAGGTTCGTGGGTTCCTATTCGAATGTTGTCGGTTTGCCATTGGAGTCGTTAGGTAAAGTTTTAAAAGAGTTGTCAATTTCATGAGTTAATTTACAGAATAAATTAATAGTTCGTAATGATCCACCAGACTCTATCACTTATCGCGGTTATGATCTTCTTCTTTTTAGGGAGTACAGAACTACTTGGAGCTGTAGAAAAAATTTCGGTGCCCGATGATTTATCCACAGCGAAGTTGATTTCTCCAAACCAAGG
>Ga0181567_10003970_pt1 | contig 10885 bp, 10 predicted proteins | sample 101ome_14_FD_133761 | JGI IMG/M metagenome (GOLD analysis project Ga0181567, IMG submission 133761) | Coastal salt marsh microbial communities from the Groves Creek Marsh, Skidaway Island, Georgia - 101403AT metaG (megahit assembly) | ecosystem: Environmental > Aquatic > Marine > Intertidal...
GCTCAGTCCGCGAACGCGCAACGCCCAGGTAGAAATGTACCAGGGCGGCGACGTGGATTATCTGGTGGCGACCGACGCGATCGGCATGGGTCTGAACATGAACATCGATCACGTCGCCTTCGCAGGCACACGGAAATTCGACGGCCGCAACTACCGCAACCTGACCACGCCCGAAATCGCCCAGATCGCCGGTCGTGCCGGGCGTCATATGTCCGACGGCACGTTCGGCCCCATCGCCGAGATAGGTTCGTTTGACGAAGATGTCGTCAACGCGATCGAGGATCACAAATTCGAGCCGCTGACCGGAATCTACTGGCGCAATTCGGATCTCGATTTCCGCTCCGGCAAAGGACTGCTGAAATCGCTCGAAACCCCGCCGTCCCGCCCGGAACTGCTGCGCGCCCGGGACGCCGACGACAAGATTGCGCTGGCCAATCTGCTGCGCGACGAGGCCGTCGCGGGGCGCGCCACGACGCCCGATACGGTCCGTCTGTTATGGGATATCTGCCAGATTCCCGATTTCCGCAAAACCATGGCCGACGTGCATGCCAACCTGCTGGGCCGGCTGTTCCGCGAACTGACCGACGGCGACTGCCTGCCCGCCGACTGGGTCGCCGACCAGGTCGCCCAGCTCGACCGGGTCGACGGCGATATCGATACGCTGATGGCGCGGATTGCGCATGTCCGCACCTGGACTTACATTTCCCATCGCGCCGACTGGCTGGAAGACGCCCCGACCTGGCAGGCGCGGACGCGAGACCTGGAAGACAAGATTTCGGATGCCCTGCATAACAGCCTTACCCAGCGTTTTGTCGACCGCCGCGCCGCGGCGCTTACCCGCATGAAGGACGGCGACGATTATACCGCCGTCGTCGGCAAGGACGGCGATGTCTGGGTCGGCGGCGAATTTGTCGGCCATCTCGAAGGGTTTCGGTTTGTGCCGGATTCCAGCGCCGCCGCCTCGGGCCGCCAGACATTGATGTCCGCCGCCAACAAGGCGCTGCGTGGCGAGATCGATGCGCGGGTCGATGCGCTGTGCGGCGCGCCCGACGCCGTTTTTTCCATCGACGGCGCCGGTGCAATCGCCTGGTCGGGCGCGACGATCGCCCGACTCGAAAAAGGCGCCGATATCGTATCGCCGAACGTCGCCGTGCTGCCCAGCGATTACCTGTCCGCGGAGCAACGCGAACGCATGCGCAAACGCCTGCTGGCCTGGGTAAATGCGCAGCTGGAAGACGCGCTGGAACGGCTGATCGCCCTGAAAGGCGCGACGCTGGACGGCGTCTCCCGGGGGCTCGCCTATCGGATCGTCGAGGGACTCGGTTCGATCCCGCGCGTGCAGGTGCTGGCCGAAATGCGCGACATGTCAAAGGAAGACCGGGCGGCGCTGCGCAGCTGCGGCGTACGTATCGGGCCGGAAACGCTGTTCCTGCCGGCGCTGGTCAAGCCCAAGGCGGTTCAGTGGCGCGCATTGCTCTGGGCCCTGTTTAACGAAAAGACGGCGCCGGACATTCCCGGCGCCGGGCTGGTCACCGTACCGGCCGGCGACGATGCGGATCCGGAATTTTTCTCCGCCTGCGGGTTCGCCTGTCTCGGCAAGCGGGCGATCCGCGTCGACGTGCTGGACCGGGTCGCGGTCGATCTGCAGCGCCAGTCCCGCGCCGGCAAGATGGATGTAGGCGCGACGCAGCTGAACCTGCTGGGCCTGTCGATGGAAGACGCGCGCCCGGTGTTCGAAGCGCTCGGTTACGTCGCCGAGGAAGAGGGCGAAACCCTGACCTGGAAATGGGGCGGGCGGCCGAAAACAAAACCCGGGGGCGCCCGCAAGGGCAAGCCGGGCCGCAAACCCGGCAAGGCCGGCAAGCCCAGACGGAAGAACCCCAAACCCCAGAAGATCGACGAAGATTCGCCCTTCGCGAAGCTCCGCGAACTCAAGCTGTCTTGAGCGGCGACGGCATTCGCCTCGACAAATGGCTGTGGCAGGCCCGGTTTTTCAAAAGTCGCAGCCTTGCCAGCAAGGTTTGCGCGGCCGGCAAGGTACGGGTCGACGGCGAGATCGTCCGTAAATCCCATTACACGGTGCGTATCGGCCACGTGCTGACGTTTCCCAAGGCGCGGGACGTGCAGGTCGTCCGGATCGAAGCGCTGGGTACGCGGCGCGGACCTGCCGCCGAAGCGCGGGAGCTGTATACGCCGCTGGAACCGGTCTCTCAGTCCGCGGCGGACTGCTGAAAAATTACCGACTGGTTGTTGGCCGGCATCTCGATCCGCTCCACGAAACGGAGCCCGTTCTTCTCCGATTCCGCGACGACGGCCTCCAGATCGCGCACCCCCCAGGTTTCGTTCTGATCGCGCAGCGACCGGTCGAAGGCTTCGTTGGACGGCGCGGTATGCGCGCCGCCGATCCGGTAGGGTCCGTACAGATACAGCGCCCCGCCGGGCGGCAGCAGGCGCGCCGCGTTGCGCATCAGGCCCTCTGTTGCGTCCCACGGCGAAATATGGATGACGTTGACGCACATCACGGCGTCGGCGACAGCCAGCGGCAGGACGACGTCGGAGGCGTTGATCGACAGTGGCGGGCACAGGTTCGGCCGATCCGCGGCATCGACCCAGGCCTGGATGCTGTCGACGTTCAGCGGGTCCGGGTCGCTGGGCTGCCAAGTCAGCGCCGGGAATCTCTCCGAAAAATAAAACGCGTGTTCGCCCGACCCGCTGCCGATTTCGAGCACGGTGCCGGTGTGGGGCAGGACGCGGGCGAGCACGTCGCCGATGGCGTCCCGGTTTCGGGCCGTGGCCGGGAAATGCCGCGCTTTTTCGGAAGGGAGTTCCATGCCGGCACCATAGCCCAGAAAAGACGCGGATGCATACGATTGCCGCCGCAAAGCGCCTGTGATACCCACCCTACATGCTCGACAGATTCAAAGCCTTTTTCGAAGACAAGGGTGCCGCCGCCGACAGCGACGACGGGGGCCACACGCCCGACGAATTCCACCTTGCCGCGGCTGCGCTGCTGGTGCATGCGGCGACCGTGGATGCGGAGTTCGATGCGGAGGAACGTCGCCGCATCGAATGGCTGTGCGAAACCAGATTCGATCTCGGCCACGACGAAGCCCATGCGCTGCTTGAAGCGGCCGAACGCGAAGCCGGGGAATCGGTGCAGCTGCTGCGCTTCACCCGCACCATCAAGGACGGATTCTCCTACGACGAACGCGTCCACCTGATGGAAATGCTATGGGAAGTCGTCTATGCCGACGAAATCGTGGAGGCCCACGAGGCGATGCTGATGCGCCGGATCGCCGGGTTGATTTATGTCGATGACCGCGACAGCGGCATCGCCAGATCGCGGGTGCGGGCGCGACTGGAAGCGGAAGAAAGAGACTGAATCGGGACCGGATAAAAATGGTTGGTCGGAGTCATAAAAAATACTAGTTTGGCCGTGGCCGCTTCGCGGCCCATCGAGGAGACGGCTTCGGCCGTGGGGATAAACAATGCGGGCGGCAACGCCTGAAAAGAGATTACGGAGATCGGTATGACGTACGTCGTCAATGATGCGTGCATCAAGTGCAAGTTTATGGATTGCGTCGAGGTGTGCCCGGTGGACTGCTTCTACGAGGGCGAGAATATGCTCGTGATTCATCCCGATGAATGCATCGACTGCGGCGTCTGCGAGCCGGAATGCCCGGTCGAAGCCATTCATCCCGACACGGACGATGTGTCGGACAAGTATCTAGAAGTAAATCGCAAATTTGCGGATATCTGGCCCAATATCACCCGCAAGGGCGATCAGCCGGCCGATGCCGATGACTGGCGCGACAAGGAAAACAAGTTCGAAGAGCACTTCAGCGAAGCACCCGGTCAGGGTACCTGACCTGTTTGAGCGCCTGAACAACGCAACTTTCGCACAATTCGAAGCCCGGCATTCCGATGAGGAATGCCGGGCTTCGGCGTTTTGGGCGGCGGAATCCCGTCTGAACCGGCCGGATTGGACAGTTTTGCCCTAAAATACTGTTATTTCACTGAAAATCGTGCTATGTAATGCCCAGCCAGGCAGGTGGAGCCTCAGGCGGTCGCATTTCACCCCATATATCGATCCTGACAACGATATTTGTCTGTCGGGAGGCATATGACGGTTTGGGTGAGCAACCTTGACCTTCCGCCGGCCGATTAATGATCGAATTGAGAGTAAGTGATGGCACAGGCCAAAACGACGAAATCCAAGCCCAAGCCCAAGGCAAAAGCCGCAACGGCCAAGAAAACCGCGGCGAAAGCTGCGCCGAAGAAAGCGGCCGCCAAGAAGCCGGCTGCGAAGAAAGCCGCGGCCAAGAAACCGGCCGCCACGGCGACTGCCAAACCCGCAGCCAAGAAGCCGGCTGCGAAATCGGCCTCCAAGAAACTGCCCTTCGCAAAGGGCGATTACGTCGTTTATCCGACGCATGGCGTCGGCAAGGTGACGGGCATCGAAAAACGCGAAGTGGCGGGCTTCAACCTGCAGCTTTTCGTCATTCTGTTCGATTCCGAGAAAATGACGCTCCGCGTGCCGGTCGAAAAAGTCACCGATTCGGGACTGCGCAAAATCAGTTCGAAGGACAAGATGCAGGCGGTCACTGCTACTCTGAAGGGCCGCGCCCGGTCGAAACGGACGATGTGGAGCCGCCGCGCCCAGGAATACGAAGCGAAGATCAACAGCGGCGATCCGGTTGCCATCGCCGAAGTGGTGCGCGATCTGTACCGCGCGGCCGGCCAGCCTGAACAATCCTACAGCGAACGCCAGATGTACGAAGCGGCGCTGGAGCGACTGGTCAACGAATATGCGCTGGTCGAAAAGCTGGATGTCGAGGCTGCGACCGAGAAGATCGAGAACGTGCTCGCCGGTTAAGCCATTACCCGGCACGAACCGTGAAAACGCCCGCATGTCGCGGGCGTTTTTTATTCCAGGTGCCAGACGTCGATATCGCCGTCGCGCCCGCGAACATCATAGCGGCCCAGGTTTCGGAGGCCGTTCCTGTCGGCGGTCAGCGCGACCGTGTCGCCGCTGATCAGAACGCTGGCATCGCTGTCCGTGCCGATTTCCTTCGACAGCTGTTCCAGCCGTGCCGCGACGTTCACGGTATCGCCGACAAGGGTATAGTTGACGCGGCCCGGTGCGCCGATATTGCCGACCAGCGCGTCGCCGGTATGGATTCCGATCCGCACGGAGGGGGCGACGCGCCCGTCCCCGCGCCGGGCAGCGTTGTCCCTCGCGACGCGCTCGCAGATCGACCGCGCAGCACGGAGCGCACGGTCGACGTTGTTTCCGGTTTCGTCCGGTTCCCAGAACGCCATCACGGAATCGCCGATATATTTGTCGACCGTGCCGCCTTCGGCCTCGATGCAGGCAACCAGAATGGAGAAATGTTCGTTCAGCATCGTCGCGGTTTCGGCCGCCGACATCAGTTCGGACAGGGTGGAAAACCCGACGATGTCGGTGAACATCACCGTCACTGTCTTTTGCTCCGACTCCACCGGCGCGTCGCGATCCATCAGACGGCGGACAAGCTGGCGGGGGACATAGGTCTCGAACGACCGCAGGCCGGTTGTCATCCGGTTAAACGCATTGGAGGCCTCGTTCAGCTCCCGGATCCGGCTCGGTTTCAGGCGCGGTACGTTTTCCATGTCGAGATCGGCGATGGCCGAAGACCCGGCCGCCAGCTCGCGGATCGGCGCGCTGATGCGACGGCCCAGAAACACCGCGGCAAGAACGCTAAGCAAGATCACCACACCGCCCGCGATACCGGCAATAATCAGTCGGCGGAATTCCAGACCGAGACCGTCCTCCGGTCCGATGGAAATGCCGACGAGCAGAGGCTTGGGGCCGAAGCCGGTAAGCTCGCGGTAAAGATATACATAAGTTTCGCCGTCGATCCCCAACGCGTGCCCCTTCGTGTTCTCATCCAGGTCGAAGAACAGTTTTTCACGCCCGTTTTTGCGCCAGATCTCTTCGAGAATCGGATCGTCGACCTGATCCAGCGTCGGCAGCGGGATGTCACCGTCATAGACGTAATCGCCGTCCTTCATGCTGGGATGCGCCAGGACGTGATCTTTGCCGTAAAGAATGAACCGGTTGTCCGCCAGGGCCACGTTTCCGGACCGGGCGATAAAACGGGACAGTTCGCGTACCGTGACGCCCGACACCAGCATGCCGCGGAATGTATCTCCTTCGTGGATCGGCGTTCTTACCGACAGGACCGCCGAGCGCGCTTCCGGCAGCCAGAACGGCCGACCCCAATGCGATTGGTACATCCGCCGCGCCATGTCGAGGCTGTTCAGTGTGCCGGCATCGGGCAATACGGACGGCAGCAAACCGCGGCCCCGCCGCACGCGCACGCTGGTCCCGTCCGCATATACGAAACCCATGCCGAACGCCTGCTCTGTGCCTGCCAATGCCGTCAGCAGCGTTTCGGCCAGCGCTTGTCTGTCGTCCAGATCGATCTGTCCGGTATCGATCAGTTGAGAGACGTATTCGTTGAGGTCCTGCACCGGTTCGAGGCGACGCCGGGCCTCGCGCACCAGCGACAGGGCGGCAAAGCTGGCGTTTCTGGCCAGCAGGGAGCTAGTGTTTTTCTGGGCGCTCCACATCGAGACGCCCTGGACGATCAGCATCCCGACGAAAATCAGCCCGCCAAAGCCGAGCACCAGCACCATCGTCAGAGATGTCCGCGCCCGCCCGCGTGCCGGTTCCGGCGCTTGGTCGGATTTAACGATGTCGGTCATGGCGGGAGCCTACGCTTCCGCGATTCTGTGTAAACCCAAAAGAATTCGATGCATGATCCATACACGCGTAATGGCGCGGGTTCCGTCTGCGGGGCGTTTCCGTGATAGGCTGGCTCCATGCTGAAAAAGATCGTTTCGGGCGGACAGACCGGGGTCGACCGCGGCGCACTTGACGCGGCGCTTCCCCGCGGTTTTCCCTGCGGGGGATATTGTCCCGCCGGCCGTCGCGCGGAAGACGGACGCATTCCGGCGCGCTACCCACTGGAGGAACTGTCATCGCCGCATTATCAGGTCCGCACCCGCCGTAACGTCGAGGAAAGCGACGGCACGCTGATCATCTCCCCCGAACCGCTGGGCGGCGGCACCCTGCTGACGGCCGGTCATGCGACGAAAACGGGACGGCCCTGTATCGTCATCCCTCCTGAATACCCGCTCGTCAGGCCGGAGTCGGAGCGTCTGGCCGGCTGGACCCAGGATCACGGCATCGCGGTTCTGAACGTCGCCGGGCCGCGCGCGAGCGCCACGCCGGATATTCACGCGATCGCCGAGGCTATCGTCGGATGGTTGATCGAAAATACTACCGCAGCGTCACGGTCTTGATTTTCTGGCCTGCCTTCAGCCCGTCGTTCGGGCCCAGCCCGTTGAGCACCCGAAACCTTTCCTCCTTGAAATCCGGAAACGGCAGGCTCCGGGCGAGGCCCGACACCGTATCGCCCCGGCGCACGGTGGCTACACGCAGCACCAGCGGCTTCAGATTGCCGGCTTCTCGGGCGCCCATGGTACGAAAGCTGTACGTCACACGTCGCAGGTCTTCCGACATCGCTGCGGTTCGGTTGGGCGGCGTGACGAATATAAAGCGGTAGATGCTTTTATCGATCCGGTAGGCAACCAGGCGCAGATCGACAGCTCCGCTTCTGGTCCGGGCACGGGTGATGGCGGTCGCAGCCTCCAGCCCGTTGACGGTGATTCGTTCGAGATCGGTCAGGCGCATCTTCTTGCCCCAGACCTGGCCGATATAGCGCGTCATCGATCCGGAATAAGGTTTCGCGCCGTCGAAGATGAAGCGCGTGTTGGACGGCCCGAAGCCGTGGACCGCCTGCGGCGTATTGAAAACGCTGAAACCTTCCGGCACCCGGAACGCGAATCGCAGTTTGGGATGGAGAAATTCCCGCCCGCGCAAGAACCCCTGGTCGGGATCGTCGCCGTATAGCATGCCGTCCAGTTTCGACAGATAGATATCCCGCGCAGTGACCGGATTCTTTACATTGGCTTTCCGGGAGAGTCCCGTGGCGCGCTGCACCCGGGCGACCGGCGCCGGATGCGTGGCGAGGTAGTTGAACTGGTCGACGGAATCGGGCGACTGCCCCCGGCGTATCGCATCCAGCCGGGAACTGGCCCGCAGCTTGTTGAGGAAACCCGCCATCGCGTCCGGGTCGTATCCCGCCCGCGACAGATACCGGACGCCGAGTTCGTCGGATTCGTATTCGTTGTCGCGGGAATAGCTCTGCAGCAGCGACACCGCGCCGAGCTGGCCAAGCTCCGCGCCCGCCCGCCCGCCGAGCACCGCGGCGGCGATCACGCCGACATTGGCCAGCAGCGATTGCCCCTGACGCCGCGCGTGATGCAGGGCTGTGATATGGCCGATTTCATGGGCCAGCACGCCGGCGAGCTGGGCTTCGTTGTCCGCCAGCGACATCAGTCCGCGCGTGATATAGACGTAACCGCCCGGGGTCGCGAACGCGTTGACGATGTCGGAATTCAGAAGGGTGAACGACCATTTAAGATTGGGCCGCTCAGAGGTTTTGGCGAGAAGCTGGCCGATGCTGTCGACGTAGCGTTTCAGTTCCGGCGAGCCGTATTCTCCGCCGAATTCGGCGATGATTTTCGGGTGCGTTTCGCGTCCGATTCTGATCTCGTCGGCTTCCGAAAATCCGCCCGTAAAACTGGTGCCGCCGGTTGCCGGATTTTTGGCGCATCCGGAAAGCTGACCCGCCAGCAACGCCGCTACCGCCAGTGTGGATAGAAATTTCGTCGTTCCGGTCATTCGGTCACTACCTCGATCTGCTCGGGATGGGTGACGGCGATCATGGGACCGTTCCGTTTTACCAGCCAGCCCCGGACCCGCAGCCGCCGTCCGTCGTAATGTTCCATATTAACGCCCGCCGCGCGAAACAGTTTCATTTTCGACCGGGGAATCGAAATTGTGAAGTCGGTACGCCAATCGGCACTGAAGTTGATGAAGCCCCGGCCGCCGACGACGGCGGTCGCGACCGCCGTGCCTTCGACGACCTGGAACGTGCCTGTTTTGCCTTCCAGCTCTGCCGGCGACAGGACGCGGTGCCAGTCCAGCGCCCAGATACCCGTTTTCGCGGCCCGTGCCCGGCGCTCGGCTTCATACAGTTCCGCCGCGCCGGCACGGTTGTCCGGGAACGTATAGACCCGCGCCATGCCCCGTCTCACCATTTCCCCCTGCAGCCAGGTGTCTCCGACATATACGTCCGCCAGAAGCCGTCCCCAGCGGTCGATTTTGCGGCCGCGATAGACCAGCCGGGCGGTCCGTCCGCCGCCGAGCCTTTCGAGTTCCTGTTTCGCGCGGCCGGCGAGCGGCCAGGCGCGAAACCCGGCGCGGCCAAGCGGCAGTTTCGGGGCCTGGATGCCGGTCAGGCGCACTTGCGCGCCGGTATCGATGGTTATCGTGTCGCCGTCGGTGACCGCGACGATCCGGGCGCCTGAGACGGTATCGGGGTTGCGGGCGGGCAGATCGCGCGCGGCGACCGGGGTGGTCGTGCCGGCAATACAGAAGGCCAGAATCGCGACCGTGGCGCCGGTCCGAACGAAGTTGATGATTGTCTTCGAATTCAACGGGATACGCCTTTGCCTCGTCATTCTGCCCCGGTAATATAGCGCGCCGCTGTCGCTCCGCCCGATGGCGGCGCCGTTTTATTCGAAGCCATCCCTGCACGGAGCCAACAACGTGACCGAGCGGCGCTTGCGCGACCAACTTTATCCGCCGATCGAACCCTACGATAGCGGCATGCTGGCGCTCGACGAAACCCACAGCATGTACTGGGAACAATCCGGCCATCCGGGCGGGATTCCGGTGTTGTTTCTGCACGGCGGACCCGGGGCGGGGGCGACATCCGTGCACCGCCGATTTTTCGATCCCAGCAGCTACCGGATCGTGATCTTCGACCAGCGCGGCGCCGGCCGGTCGACGCCGCGCGGCGATCTGTCCAACAACACGACGGCGCATCTGATCGACGATATCGAACGCCTCCGCGACCATCTCGGCATATCGAAATTTCTGCTGTTCGGCGGTTCCTGGGGCAGCACGCTGGCGCTTGCCTACGCCCAGGCCCACCCGGGAAACTGTCTCGGGCTGGTCATTCGGGGGATTTTTCTGGGCCGCCCGTCGGAGATCGACTGGTTTCTCTACGGCCTGCAGAAAGTGTTTCCGGAAGCCTGGAGGGATTTTTCCTCGGCCCTGCCCGAAGACGAACGCGGCGACATCCTGGGGAATTTTCACCGCCGCCTGCTCGACCCCGATCCCGCCGTGCACCTGCCGGCGGCGCGGGCGTGGAGCCGGTACGAAGGCGCGTGCTCGACGCTGCATCCCAGCCCCGAAACCGTCGCGGCGTTCGGCGAGGATTCGATGGCGTTCGCGCTGGCCCGGATCGAGACGCATTATTTCACCAACGGCAATTTCATGTCCGAAAACGCCCTGCTCGACAATATGCACAGGATCAGCGACCTGCCGTGTCTTATCATCCAGGGCCGCTACGACATGATCTGCCCGATCGCCACCGCGGACGAACTGCATCGCGCCTGGCCGGGATCGGAGATGGTCGTTATTCCCGACGCCGGGCATTCCGCCATGGACCCGGGTGTCCGCGAGGCGCTGGTCCGGGCAACGGAAAAGTACAAGCGGCACTTCGGCGGCTGATGCGCGGTTCTTCCAGGATAGCTTTTCATGGGAAGTCCAAATCGTCTAGAATGGTGACCCGCCCGCGGATAATGCGGGTTTGAAACGAAAAACAGTTCAGGCGGGGGCCGGCGGCGTGAATCGACTGCGTGTAATTCTGAGAAAAATTCTTGTGGGCACATTACTGGCGGCGCCGTTGCCGGCGGCGGCCGA
>Ga0181567_10003973_pt1 | contig 10883 bp, 9 predicted proteins | sample 101ome_14_FD_133761 | JGI IMG/M metagenome (GOLD analysis project Ga0181567, IMG submission 133761) | Coastal salt marsh microbial communities from the Groves Creek Marsh, Skidaway Island, Georgia - 101403AT metaG (megahit assembly) | ecosystem: Environmental > Aquatic > Marine > Intertidal zone...
ATCTGCCCAAGAAATTGGCCATGGCTTCCAAATATCAAACAATCTAAAGAGCAAAAAAGCACCTATGTACGTGAAGACTTCATGAGGAACAAAAGACAAAGCTACGAGCATTCCTGCCACCTCGTCAATTACAATTGATGAGTGATCTTTGGAATCACTGTCTTGCGTTGCTTGAGAGCATATTAGCCAAGAAAATAAGATAAAAACTGGCAAGATAAGATATATAGACGAGTGTAAGAGATCTGCAAAATACCAAATGAGTAAAGCAGCTAGACTTCCCCAGGTCCCTGGTGCTGGTCTAATTAAACCCACACCAAACCATGTAGCAAAAAAGTGAGAAGGTTGTTTTAAATTTGGGAAATTCATTTTACTGAAAATGATCCCAGCTTTTGTGTAAGCCAATCTTATTATTTGAGATTGTTAGTCTTTTTCCGCCCATAATACCAATAGTATGACATTTTTTATTGCAGGACTTTAGAGTGGCTTGAAGTGTTAATAATTTTTTTGGAGACACTGTGTAGAGAAGCTGATAGTCATCTCCAAATTCTAAGCATTGCTTAACATATTGTTTTGTAGCCAAAGGCACTTTGGCTAAATCTAGGTCGCAGCCAACTCCTGAGCTTGAAATGAGATGAGATAGATCCTGGATGATCCCATCGGAAATATCAATGGCAGAAGATGCAAGGTTAGAAATAACTCTTCCATAGTTTATTTGAGCAGAAGGAAATAAATAAGGTTTAGTTTTATTATTTACTAAACCACTTTTCTTGTATTCTTTAAAACCAATATACCCATGCCCTATGGCATCAGATAAACATAAAATATCACCAGACTGTGCATTTGATCTTAGTAATATTTTTTTCTCTGGCTTGCCCAAAACTGTGACACTAATTTGCAAAGGACCTTTTGCAAGATCGCCTCCGATAAGTGGGAACTTATACTCCTTAGAAATTTTTTGCAGCCCCTTTCTAAAAGCTTTCATCCACTCTGCATTCAAGCTAGGCATTACCAATGAGAGGTTGAAAGCTACAGGGTTACCACCCATTGCTGCTATATCACTTAGAGCAGTTGCAACAGATCTATATGCAATTGACTCAGCGGGCATGGATTTTAAAAAATGCACACCAGATACAGAGGTATCTGTGCTAATGAGTAACTTTGAATTGGCTGCGATAACCGCGCAGTCATCTCCAATGGAAAGATTGATGCCATTGGTTGATAAATAAGAAGTACCTATGCCAGATAGGTACTTCTTAATAATTGAAAATTCTGAACTTATATTAACTTGGGTATCTTTCAAATAAACCAGTTGCGCCCATTCCGCCGCCAACGCACATGGTTACAATACCAAATTGTTTATCTTGATTATTCAGCTCGCGGACAATGTGCCCGACTTGTCTGGATCCTGTCATGCCAAATGGATGTCCGATTGAAATTGAGCCACCATTTACATTCAGTTTGTCCATTGATATACCTAGTTGATCGCGGCAGTAGGCTACTTGCACTGCAAAAGCCTCATTTAGCTCCCAGAGATCAATATCATCAACGTTCATGTTGTGAGATTTTAAAAGCTTAGGCACAGAAAATACTGGTCCAATACCCATTTCATCTGGTTCACAGCCCATGGTTGTAAATCCTCTAAAATAAGCCATTGGTTTTAAGCCTAATTCCAGAGCTTTTTCTTCACTCATAACAAGCGTTACTGAAGCGCCATCTGAAAGCTGGGATGAATTGCCTGCGGTAACTGATCCATTCTCAGGATCAAATACTGGCTTCAGAGCTGCCAAGCCCTCTAGGGTTGTTCCAGGTCTGTTGCACTCATCCTTATCAACTGTGTAATCAACTTCTTTAGATTCACCTGTCTCTTTATTCATCAGCATCATCTTTGTATCCATTGGGATGATCTCATCAACAAATTTACCTGCTTCTTGAGCAGCTGCTGTTCTTTTTTGACTTTCAAAAGCGATTTCATCTTGGGTTTCTCTGGAGACATTGTATCTGTTGGCAACACACTCAGCAGTGATTCCCATTGGATGATAAATACCAGGATGACTTTCTGCTAACTTTTCATTAACAAAACCGTCCATGTTTTGCTTGCCAGAAAGCATGGTAATTTGCTCAACACCGCCAGCTATAACTGTGTCGTAGCAACCTGCCATAATCTGACTTGCAGCCATTGAGATAGATTGAAGTCCAGAAGAACAATATCTATTGACGGTTGTGCCTCCAACAGTGAGTGGTAAGTTTGAAAGAACTGCTGCGTTTCTTCCAATATTGTGGCCCATAGCGCCCTCAGGATTACCGCAACCCATAATGACATCTTCAACCATTTCTGGAGGCAGATTAGGATTTCTATCTAACATACCATTAATTATGTGAGCCAACATATCGTCGGGACGAGTCATGTTAAAGCCACCCCTGTGCGATTTTGCTAGACCAGTTCTCACACTGTCTACGATAACTGCTGTTTTCATATTGTTCTCCAAATATATTTAAAAACTAAAGATATATATTGACATACATAGTGTCAATAAAAAACTTACAAGAAGCTTATTCTAAACGATCGTCTTCATTACTTAAAGACTTATACCAATTAGGGATTAAGTCAATTTCTAGCTCTTTTGCCTTGGCAAAAATATATGGCAAAGTTATGGGGCTAAAAGGTAGAATTAGCAAAATACCTAAACCTAGGTTTTTAAGAATTTGGCGTAATTGAGAATTGGCTAATTCTAATTCATGCTCAGAGACAGATCCTTCAACAAACTTGAGATATGTATCAAGCATTTTTTTATTTTCACGATTTTCTTCAAGAAAGGTCTCTTGTAGTTTTGCTAGAATTCTATTAAATCGTTTGGTAAAAATTTTCATTAAAAAAAAGCCCGGATTATTTCCGGGCTTTATTATATCTAAAATGAATGATTAAAAATTCATCCCAAAATTAATTCCAAAGATTTTAGGATCTATGGCAACACCATTTTGGAAGCCACCCACTGTTACATCAGTTGAGTAGTATGCATAAATGTGATCCTCATCACTCATATTTCTTACATAAGCCCCAACGTACCAGGCTTCAGACATAGGTGTGTATTTCACAGATAAATCTATCAGACTGACATCCTCAATATAACCTCGAGGTCTATTAAACGCGGTACTATAATAATCATCTCTGTATGTGTAATCCATTCTGAAAGCCCATGAGCCAGCAGCTGTATCCACAAACTTGCTTATACCAAGTCTCCAGTTCAACTCAGCTGCAAAAGGAAGCGAATTACCAGATAAATCTGCCTCAACACCATCTGTTAATGGGCAAGGAAGCGTGGTTGAATCTAACCCAAAGAATGGCACTGTACATAGAGGTCCAAAAGATTTGAACAAGTATCCAGCATCTGTTGGTGTGTATAAAACCAGGGCACCAAGCAGAGGATCTTGCGCCGCTATTCCAAGATAGCATTCCTCTGAAGGGGCCGCTTGTCCGACAAAAACCAATGGGTTACAAGTTGCTATCAAAGGTGCGAAGTCAGAGAAGAACCCAGTAGCTCCATCCGGTAGTGGAAGTTTTTTGGTAGCTTGATTAGGATTCAAGGGATCAACAGATTTAAAGTCTTCAATGTTAGTGCTTGTATTAGAAATGAAACCATCAATCATCAAGGTATCAGATAATAACAATGTAAATTCAGCCTCAATACCCTCAATTTTTACATCAGCATTTTGATTAATGGAGGCACGATTAACAATTTGTGAAAGTTGAAGGCCTTCATAATCATTAGTATAAGCAGATACATTTAACTGGAGCGCTCCTTCCATTAAGGTGCTCTTTAAACCTATCTCAAATACATTAGCAACCTCTGAATCAAAGTTCTCCAAGCCTGCAATATCAGTGGTGTTAAAACCACCAGGCTTAAATCCAGTAGAATAAGTTGCGTATAGAAGTTGATTGTCATTGAGCTGATGATCAAGGCCAAGTTTGTAGGTTGATTCTTCAGCAGCATAACTTCTTTTAATTGGAAGTGGTTTGACTGATCCGTAATAACTAGCACCTTGATTTTGCAGGTCAAGCAAAGAGTTAAATGCTGCATCATTAATTTCATACTCAGTGTATCGACCGCCAACTGTCAAAGTTGTATCATCGCTAAGATCAAAGTACATTTCACCATACACAGCCTCACTACTCCTATTAATATTGCTATCTACATGAAAGTATTGCTGCCAATCAGCTAAATGTCTTGGTCCAATGGTCGCATCAGCAGCAGCTTTAGCGCCATCTTTAGCGTAATTTAATACAAAGCCTTGTGCTTGAGAAGGAGGAAGTAATCCAGCCAATACAAGTTGTGTTGCTTGTTCACTAGCTACCGGTAAAGTCTGGAACCAACCTACCCAAAACGGAGCTCCACCATACGGAGCTGCATCAGGGAAAATTGCACCAATAGGTCCAGTAGAAACATCGCCCCAATAATTCATATATGGAGTTCCAATGTTGTAATTGGTTTCACTATCAGCAGAAGATTGGAAAAGTCCAAAAGTGAAGTTAAATGCACCATCATAATCAGATGAGAATCTTAACTCATATTGTTCCCACTCAGATTCATTAAAGGATCTATCCATGGCCTGATCACTTGTGTAAGTCTTCATGCCTAAAGCCGCTCCAGCCATATTACCTTTTGACTGATCAAAAAAGACGTTTGATGTTATTGGGCCCATTGAATAAGGAACCACTGATACTGAATGATCATAATCAGCAAAATCTTCATATTCTCTGGTGTGGTATGAATAACTAAAAACCATGTTCATGGTATCTGATAGAGCGCTGTTAATTTCAAATACAGTATTTTGAAGTGTGGCTTCGTGAGTTGGTTCAAAATCAAGGTTTACGCTTCTTAAATCAGAAGAAGGATTGTTCTCATAAATTGTATAGTCTAAAGATGTATTCTGGTATTGAAGATAAGGGATCCAATGACCATAACTGCCAGGTGACCAAACTGCATCATTACCATTTTCAAATGGACTACAGCCATAGAATTTATCTTGCTTACAGAACTGTCTGGCGGCTCTTAATCTTTGATCATCCGCTTTAGTTGTTTCATAGACCAAAGTCATGGTTGTATCATCAGAGTAATCAAATTCAAAAGACATCCTGGCGCCTTGAGTATTCCTGTCATCAAGCTTATTGCCTGTATGAGAATTCGTCACAAAGCCCTCTCTTTGAAGAGAAGCAAAAGCAAATCTAGATCTTAGTCTATCTGAAAGAGGGATATTAACTGCTCCTTCCATTCGCAATGAATCATAATCAGCAACATCAGCTTTAAGATAACCGCCTGCATCAGCATCAGGTCTCTTTGTAATCATTTGAATCAATCCACCGGTTGTACCTGCACCAAACAATGATCCTTGGGGGCCACGAAGAACCTCGACACGCTCAACATCAAAAAATTCCTGCTCATAGAGACCACTAGGAGACGCAGTTTGACCGTTCCAGAAATAACCAACGCTTGCACTTGTTGAGTTACCTACAGCAAAGTTACCAATACCTCTTAGAGTAATGCCGGAACCAGAAAAAGCTCCCTTAGCAAAACCCAATGTTGGAACTGCAAACTGAAGATCTTCAAAGTTTTCAATTTGTTTCATCTCAAGATCAGCGCCTGTTATCGCAGTGATAGTTATCGCAGTATCTTGCAAGTTAGTTTCTTTTCTTAATGCGGTAATTACGACCTCTTCAATCGATCGAGCTGAATCCTCTTGAGCCATTGTTGGAATCGCACTAAATGTGAATGCTAATAAAAAAGCATAAAAATATCTGTTCATAATCTTCCCCCTTAAAGTTGATTGATTGAACCAGTTAATCAATGATATACCTAATACCAAAGCCATTGCAATCCTTATGGAGGGGGTATTTTTATTATATTTTTTACTTATAAGTAAGATAAATACGATTTATTTAAGCTCTGAAGAGCTTTTGCCTAAGACTTGCCTAGCTACGATGAGTTGCTGGATCTGCTGAGTTCCCTCAAAGATATCAAGAATTTTAGAATCGCGTGAAAATTTTTCAAGCAAATGATCTTCTGAAAAACCTTGCATGGAGCATATTTCAACGCATTTTAGAGAAATCCTATTGCCAATTCTGCCTGCTTTTGCCTTGCCCATAGAAGCTTCCTTTGAGTTTGGTAGTTTGTTATCCATCATCCAGGCTGACTTATAAACTAGTAACCTTGCGGCCTCCAATTCAGCTTCAAGCATTTCTAATTCATTTTGAATGGCGGTTTGTTGATGCATGGATCCCCCAAAATTATCTACATAGCCCTCTTCAGCCAATAATGCCCTTGTCATATCCAATGCGGCTTGGCCTAAGCCAATTGCCATGCCGGCAACCATTGGCCGGGTGTTATCAAAGGTCTGCATGGCTCCACCAAATGATTTTTTCGCTGCATTAATGTCAGTCTCAATCTCTTCCTTGCCGCCCAGCAAATTTTCACGAGGAATCCTGCAATTATCAAAAATTAACGTGGCGGTATCTGAGGCTCTAATACCTAATTTTTTTTCAAGCCTTGCAACCGTAAATCCTGGAGTACCTTTTTCCACAATAAATGACCTTATTGCTGTTTTGCCCATATCTTTATTCAAAGTTGCCCAAACAACCACACAATCACATCGATCCCCATCGGTGACATAGATCTTTTCTCCATTTAAAACCCATTCATCTCCTTCTAAGACAGCTGTGGTCGAAATATTTTTTGAATCTGAGCCGGCAGCGGGTTCTGTTATTGCCATTGCAGCCCATCTTTTCCCCCATAAAGCTTTTTGATCCTGGTTGCCAACTGCCATGATGGCAGCATTTCCCAAACCGGTTCCTGGTCTCGCTAAAAATAGTCCCACATCGCCCCAACACATCTGCTCTAAAGAAATAACAGCCCAAAGACTTCTACCACCCAAATCCATAGACTTTACAGAATCATCACCCATTCCAGATTCTTTTTTTTGTGCTGCAGCAGCTTGATTGAGTTGCTCCATTTCCAAGGGTGGCTCATGTTCTGCCTTGTCATACTTCCTGGAAATAGGACGCAATATAAATTCTGCTGCCATCCTCATGGTTTCTTGGGTTTTTTGTAACTGATTTGGTAATAATGGATGTATCATTTTTAAACTCCTGCGCCCCCTTCAAATATTCCGATGGCTCTTAAATTTCTGTACCAAAGCTCAACTGGATGCTCATGAGTAAAACCATGACCTCCAAGCAATTGCACGCCATCAGTTCCTATTTTCATCGCATGATGAGCAGCAAATCGATATGTCAGTGATGCCTGCTTGTGAAAGTCTTCATCAAGATCTTTTAAAACTGCAGATTTGTAGACCATCAGTCTCAAGGCTTCGGTTTCAATTGCCATATCAGCAATCATAAATGCCACGGACTGCCGGTTTGAAATAGGCTCATCAAACGCCACCCTCTCATTTGTGTATGGAACAACATAGTCTAGAACAGCTTGGCAGACTCCAAGCGCTAAAGCTGACATGCCAATTCGAGAAGAGTCTACGAGCGATTGATAGTTCAGGGAGTAATTATGCCCGCCAAGTTTTTGCGAAGCATCAATCTTGCAATTAGATAAATTAATTTGTGATAATGGTGCGCCCTTTAGACCCATAAACTCTTTTTCTTCAAGCTCCACTCCCTCTTGGTCTTTGTTAATAAAATATAAATTGCATTCACCTGATTCATTAGAGGCAGATATTAAGAAAGTTTTAGCTTCATCTGCAAAAGCTATCCCGGTTTTGGATCCATTGAGAATGATTTCTTTACCACTCTCCTTTGCAAGAACGCTGGATTGATAGGGATTAGTTGCAAGGGACGCATTGTTAATACCTAGTCCGACATGAAAAATTGAACCACTGGCAAGCTCAGGCAAAAGTTCAGCTTGCTGCTCCTCACTGCCATGCTCTGCAATAATTTGAGCAGTCAGCAAAGGAATAGATACAGACATTGCCAGTGATAGATCGCCATATGAAAGCGCTTCAAGAGCCAAAGCATTTGATATCGAGTCTTGTTTTAACCCTATGCCGCCATATGCCTCAGGAATAATAAGAGAAATAAGATCTAAAGATTTAATTTTCTCAATCAATTCATCGCTAGGTCTTCCATCACTCTCAGTTTTTCTTGCTTGAGGTCGAAGTTCGGTCTCGGCAAATTTTCTCAGCATATCCCAGGTCATTTGCTGCTCTTCAGATAGAGTAAGATCAAAGGGATGTTCTGTGTTGTAGTCTTGCATTAGATTTTTTGTAAATTAACTCTTGATGGTTTGTAAAAGTAAAACTTTATGCAAAGATGTTAAAGGTCTTAACTGGCCAAATCAATCATTATTAACATAGCTAATATTTAAAAATTTAAATTATAAGAAGAATAAAAATTATTTTATTATTTAAAAGATGAGAAAAGCAGATCGAGCTTCTATTGTGCAAAAAATTTTAGAGGAATATTATCCAGATACTCCTGTGCCGTTAGATCATGAGGATAATTTCACATTACTAGTAGCAGTATTATTGTCGGCTCAATGCACTGATGAAAGAGTGAACAAGGTAACTCCAAAACTTTTTCAACTGGCAGACAATCCAGCGGACATGCGCACTAATAGTCCAGAGGAAATATATAAAATTATCAAACCGTGCGGTTTGGGGCCCCAAAAATCGAAAGCTATACATGCTCTCTCTAATATTTTATGTGATTCATATAACGGAGAAGTTCCTGAGGATATAAATGCACTAGAAAGCCTTCCAGGAGTTGGGCACAAAACAGCCTCGGTAGTTATCAGTCAAGGGTTTGGACATCCAGCATTTCCTGTAGATACTCATATCCACAGACTGGCTCAGAGGTGGGGCTTAACTAAAGGAAAAAATGTTCAGCAAACTGAAAAAGATTTGAAAAAAATTTTTCCAAAAGATTCCTGGAACAAACTTCACCTGCAAATCATATTTTGGGGAAGAGAATTCTGCCAGGCTCAACAATGTCATGGAATTACTTGCAAAATTTGCAAAGCAACTTTTCCTAAAAGATCACGTCCTTTTTCCCACAAGAAGCCCTAGATAATTTAGAATAAAGTTCTCAAACTTTTTAATTAAATTATTAACACTTTGGAGTAATCAATGGAATCTCAAGCTGATTCAATTTTTGCTAATGCACAAAAAATAGAAACATATGATAGCGAGCTATGGGAGGCCCTTGATCGAGAGTCTATTCGTCAAGAGCAGCACATAGAGCTCATAGCATCTGAAAATTATGCTAGTCAGAGAGTGATGGAGGCTCAAGGAGGATTGCTTACAAATAAATACGCAGAAGGCTATCCTCACAAAAGATACTATGGTGGTTGTGAGCATGTAGATATTGCGGAAGAATTAGCTATTAATCGAGCGAAACAGCTCTTCAAAGCAGATTATGCTAATGTTCAACCTCATTCAGGCTCATCAGCAAACGCAGCTGCATTTCTGGCAATGCTTGAGCCCAATGATACGATTCTTGGCATGAGCCTAGATCATGGAGGCCATTTAACCCACGGAGCGAAAGTTAATTTTTCTGGAAAAAACTACACAGCTTTTCAATATGGTCTTCATCCTGTAACAAATGATATTGATTATGATCAAGTCAGAGATTTAGCTAAAAAGCATAATCCTAAAATGATTATCGCTGGTTTTTCAGCCTTCTCAGGGACTATAGATTGGAAAATTTTTAGAGATATTGCCGATGAGACGGGTTCGTATTTTCTGGTGGACATGGCCCATGTATCTGGGCTTGTGGCAGCTGGATTATATCCTTCGCCAGTCCCCTATGCTGATGTAGTCACCTCCACAACCCATAAAACTTTGAGAGGTCCAAGATCAGGAATTATTATTGCTAAATCAAATGAAGCCTTAGAAAAAAAATTAAACTCTGCTGTATTTCCAGGCTCTCAAGGCGGACCTCTAATGCATGTAATCGCAGCAAAGGCGGTGTGTTTTAAAGAGGCTCTTGATCCAGAATTCAAGATTTACGTGCAACAAGTAATTGATAATGCAAAGCTGATGTGTAAAGTCATACAGGACCGTGGCATTGATGTTGTATCTGGTAAAACGGAGAATCATATTGTTTTGATGGATTTAAGAAGCAAAGGATTGACTGGCAAAGATTGCGAATTAGCCTTAGGGCAAGCAAACATAACTGTAAATAAGAATGCAGTTCCCGATGATCCCCAATCACCATTCGTAACCTCAGGCATTCGATTGGGAACGCCTGCTGTTACTACAAGGGGTTTCAAAAGCGGGGAAATAGAAATATTGACTAATTGGATCTGTGATGCAGTTCTTGACCTAGGCAATGCTGATAAAATTAATTCTATTAAAGATCAAGTAGTTGAAATGTGTAAAAGATTTCCAGTATATAAATAAAAATGTTTTGTCCTTTTTGCCAAGCCCAAGATACCAAAGTGATTGACTCTAGGCTTGTTGGTGATGGCTCGCAGATTAGAAGAAGGAGAGAATGTGAAGTCTGCCATGCAAGGTTTACAACCTTTGAAACTGCTGATCTTGCCCTTCCAAGGATCGTGAAAAGCGACGGTGAAAGACAGCCATTTAATGGTGTTAAATTAAAAGGTGGAATGCTGAGAGCCCTTGAAAAAAGACCCTTGTCTGCTGAAGAAGTTGACGGCGTGTTTGGAAGCATTTTGACTGAAATTCGTCAATTGGGTGAAAGAGAGATAGCTTCGCGTCAACTTGGAGAGATTGTGATGCGTAATCTCAAAAGAGTTGATCAGGTTGCCTATGTAAGATTTGCATCTGTCTATCGCGATTTTCAAGACATCAAAGAGTTTGCCGAAGAAATATCTTCCTTGTCTAAAGAAAAATCAAAAAAAACTAAAAAGAAAAAATGAATG
>Ga0181567_10003979_pt1 | contig 10873 bp, 11 predicted proteins | sample 101ome_14_FD_133761 | JGI IMG/M metagenome (GOLD analysis project Ga0181567, IMG submission 133761) | Coastal salt marsh microbial communities from the Groves Creek Marsh, Skidaway Island, Georgia - 101403AT metaG (megahit assembly) | ecosystem: Environmental > Aquatic > Marine > Intertidal...
AGCCCAATGAGATTGCAACCAACTACAACAGCACTTAACGAATGGGCAACCAACGTTAACCAAGCAGTTGAAGATAACGACAACGGACTTGTAAGCAGAGATGAATACTTGGGTGTATATTACCCAGCAGGATTCAGCAGTGATAACGCAGGTAACAACATTGTTGTTCCAGCATCACACATGGCACTGCGTACAATTGCACTAAGCGATCAAGTTAGCTATCCATGGTTTGCACCAGCAGGTACAAGACGTGGCGGTGTTACTAACGCTACAAGCTCAGGCTACATCAACGGTGAAGGCGAATTTGTTGCAATTGCACTTAACGAAGGACAAAGAGATACATTGTATCAACAGAATGTTAACCCAATCACATTCCTAAACGGAGCAGGTTTGGTTGTCTTTGGACAGAAAACTCGTGCAAGAAATGCAAGTGCGCTGGACAGAATCAACGTAGCACGTTTGACTGTATACTTACGTAGCCAACTTAAGAAACTTGCAAAACCATATATCTTTGAACCAAACGATAAGATCACACGTGATGAAATCAAACAACAGGTTGAAAGCTTAATGGTTGAACTGATTGGATTGAGAGCAATTTACGATTATCTAGTTGTGTGTGATGAAACAAACAACACACCAAATAGAATTGATAGAAATGAACTATACGTAGACATTGCAATCGAACCAGTTAAGGCAGTTGAATTTATCTACATTCCACTACGCCTTAAAAACACAGGAGAAATCGCAGGTTTATAAATCATAATATAGGGGGTTATTGATTTAACCCCCTAATATGATAAATACTTGTGAATAGGAGTATATTATATGGCAATCTCAAGCTTATCAAAATTAACAGTTCCATTAGCAACAAATGACAGCGCAAGCAGTCAAGGTTTGTTAATGCCAAAACTACAGTATCGCTTCCGTGTTACTTTAGAAAACTTTGGTGTATCAACACCGACAACAGAACTTACAAAACAAGTTATGGATGTAACTCGTCCGACACTTACTTTTGAAAACATGGAAATTCCAGTGTACAACAGTAAAATTAACCTTGCTGGTAAACACACATGGAGCCCATTGTCACTTAACATGCGTGATGATGTAAACGGAAACGTACAGAAACTAGTTGGTGAACAACTACAGAAACAATTTGACTTTATGGAGCAAGCAAGTGCTGCATCAGGTACAGATTACAAATTCTTAACTCGTATTGAAATCCTAGACGGCGGTAATGGTGACTTGACACCAAACGTACTAGAAACATGGGAGTGCTATGGTTGCTATGTAAACGAAGCAAACTACAACACATTAAACTATGCAACAAACGAGCCAGTAAGTGTAACACTAAGCATCACATACGACAACGCAGTTCAAACACCAGAAGAAACAGGTGTTGGTACAGATGTTGGCAGAACGCTTGGTACAGCCGCAACAGGCGCAGGCTAATAACACTTAACATGATTGCCAGAATAGGGAGTACATTTTTTAATGTACTCCTTTTTTATTAACTGCGCACATTTTATAAAAGATAAATATTATTATGGCGAATCCATTTTCAGGTCTTTTTGACAATTTAATTAACGGAGCACTTAGTCCCAAAGGAAACTTAGGGGATTACACACATGCGAGTAAGGTGTTTGTTGATGGTAATATGCGTCTTGCTCCAAAATTCAAACATCTCTATCATGTTGTTTTAAATATAAATCCAAATATTAATTTAAGTGGTACAAGTGGATTTAATAACACTACTAAACGTGAAATAAATCTACTATGTAAAAGTGTTGATTTGCCCAGCTTTAGTATGCAAACTGAAACACTTAATCAATACAATAGAAAAAAAGTTGTGCAGACAAGTGTGCAATACGATCCTGTTAATATGGTATGGCACGACGATAATGCAGGATTGACAAATTATCTTTGGAAAAATTATTTCAACTATTATTTTAGCGATGCACAACATGTGCAACAAGATCAAGGTGCACCGGCAATTAAAGATCCTGCGTACCAAAGAGTTGGAAACTTAAACAGTGCATATGGTGCAGGCGGTGTGATGTCAAATAGATTTGGTTTAGATCGTCCTGGTAAAACTGAAAACTTCTTCACAAGTATTCAGGTATTTCAACTTCATCCACAAGACGGTAAATCTACCAATACCAGTTATACATATATTAACCCACTCATAGATCAATGGGATCACGACGAAGCCAATTCAGATGGTAGTGAATTTGCTATCAACAGAATGCGTTTCAGTTATGAAACAGTAATAACTGATAGAGACTATACAGTGCCAGATATTGTTCCTGCAGGGTTTGGCGAATACAGATATGATCAAGGCCCTAGTCCTATTAGTCCAGCAGGTGGCGGATCAACCAGCTTGTTCGGAACAGGCGGAGTGCTAGCAGGTGCAGCAACAACTATTGGCAATGTACAATCTGGTAATATACTAGGTGCACTTATTACAGGTGCTAATACATTTAGAAATGCCAAAGGCTTAACTACTGGAAGTGTAATAAACGAAATTATCAGCGTTGGAGAAAGTGCAATAGTAGATGCAATCATTCCAAGTGCAAGTAATAAATCTGCTACTGAATCAAAATCAAGGAATGATCTATTATGAGCGATTTTCAAAGTACTACCACTAGTCAAGATCAAACTGTTAAAACAAAACAGTATTTTGATAATTACGAAAAAGATAGAGTAAGTTATCCTAGCAATCAAGTTGATGCTGTGATTGGTTTTTTTGAAAGCAGAGGATTTGATAAAAGTGCTGCAATCAGTGTTGGCACTGTGTTGTTGCAACAAGCAAAGATTGAGCAATACAATGTAATGGAATTGATTGACAATTTGCGTCAATATGAAAAACCTCAACTGAATGAATTAATTGGTGCTATACTAAACAACAATAGAGATAAAAATACAAGAATAGGTTTTAGACAAGAAATTAGCGGCGCTAATCAATCTGCAAGAAACATAATTTATTAAAATGGCACAGTATGCACAAGGTAAATTTAATCTAAAAAACCCTGAAAAATATGTAGGCGGACGCACACCTACATATAGAAGCAGTTGGGAATTTGCTTTTATGCGTTTTTGCGATGAGCATCCTAGTGTTGCAAAATGGGCAAGTGAAGCTGTAAAAATTCCATATAGAAATCCTTTTACAGGAAAATACACTGTGTATGTTCCAGACTTTTTTATTGCATATGTAGATGCAAATGGCAAACAACACGCAGAACTAATAGAAGTAAAACCCAGCAATCAAATGACAATGGAAGGTGCAGGTCGTAATAAACGCAACCAAGCACATGTAGTTCTTAATCAAGCAAAGTGGCAAGCAGCAAATGCTTATTGCAAACAAAACAATATAAAATTTAGAATTGTAACAGAGAAAGATATTTTTCATACAGGTAAAAGAAGATAAATAATAGTAGCATATAACGGATACTATTATGACTAAAAAATTAGAAGACTTGTTAAACTTGCCAGATGCTCAGGAAATGATAAATGAAGAGCAAGAAAAATCTGTGCCTGTTGAACAACAAGATACATTTAGAGATATTGAAGAACTTGATAAAATTGCAGCAGCATTACCTCAAGTAAAAGGTTTAGGCGAGTTAGCAGACAAAGAACTAAATGAAGTTGCAGACAAAGCAATGCAAGCATATGACGATTTAATGGATTTAGGAATGAATGTCGAAAGTCGTTACAGCGGTCGAGTATTTGAAGTTGCAGGTAATATGCTCAAAACAAATCTTGATGCAAAAGTAGCCAAGTTGGATAAAAAGCTCAAAATGGTTGAGTTACAATTAAAAAAACAAAAAATGGATCAGGACAACTTTGGCGATAATGGCGGTTTTACTGAAGGCGAAGGCTATGTTGTAACCGACAGAAACAGCTTGTTAGAAAAGCTTAAAGGTATCGATAAAGATAAATAGTATATAATAGGATCCTTACAATGAAAAGTATTAAAGAAATATTAACAGAATCTCACAAAACATATCCATGGAAGATTGGTGTTGCTGGTCCGTTGCCAGAAGGTTGCGAAGATCAAATACGCAGATGCATGGAAAAATGGACAGTTGCTAGTTGGACAAAAGGCAAAAAAACACCTATTCAAGAACGTCCACTAGATTTTCCACAGTTGGAAAATATTGATGTACAGTATTGGGATGCAGAAGTGCGTTATCCTACAACTAGAGAAAGTGTACAAGAATATATTGCACAATGCTGTGACGTACCAGCCAGTCATGTTATTGTAAGACATCCCGAAGAGCCGCAAGAATTGTATCAAGAAGAAAAAGAAAGCGGTCCTTATGAAACACTTCTAACACAAGAAGACATGGGCGGAGAGAGTGCTCAAAGAGATGCAGGCGAAAATCGTATTATGGATCTATTGAAAGAACTAGAAACAGCACGTAAAGAGCGTGGTGATACGTCCAGTGGTTTAAAAATGGAAGCAACGAAAGAAGAACCACAAAACAACCAAAGCGTAGTGGGGAACTAAGATGCAAGATAAATCAATGCAAGATATACTGTCAAACTTTTTAAAAGCAGGACGCCTAGAAGAAACCAACGTTACTGAATGCGGCATGTCAGAAGATGGCATGGAAAGCGGCGTAACATTAAAAACAAGCAGTGCAAGCGAAATGGCAGAAATCCTTAGAGCATTAGCAGGTGTAGAAAATAAACCAGCTATGCCTCCTATGGATGCACCAATGGATGCACCGATGGATATGCCGGTAAAAATGAAACTTCCAATGGGAGAACCAGAAGAAGCAGAAATGGAAGATTACGACAACGAGCCAGAAGAAGAATTCATGGACATGGATGATGTACTTCCAAGCGGTGACGACTTACATCGTAAAAAGGATCTAAAAGCAATGCGTGTAAAAGATCCTGCTGTAGAAACAGCATCTATTAAAGATCGTTTATGGGCAGCATTAAACGAAAAAAAGTCGACATGCAGTGAGTGTGGAAAGCCTAGCTACACTACACTGCCGGAAGAAAAACAAAAAGGCGTAGACGGCAAAGTATGCTGGAAAGGCTACAAGCGCATGGGCACCAAAATGAAAGGTGGCAAGCGTGTGGATAATTGTGTAAAAATGTAAACACTCCCCAGACTTCAATAGCGCCTAAGGGCGCTATTTTTTTGACTAAGTAAAATATGAGCTACTTTTCAAATGAACAAATTGACTATCTATATACACAAGTAAATAATCCAATTGGCGAAACTGTGTCAATTTGCCACGAGTGTTACAAACATGTTCCTGCACTTAAATACGAAATAGACAATAAATTGTATATGGTAAAGTATTGTGAAGAACATGGCGTGCATAGATATGTAATAGAAAACGATTACGAATTTATAAAAAATCTTACATGTAGCTATGATACATTCAATTTTAATAATCAAGTTATGCTTGAGATAAGTGACAAATGTAATTTAGAATGTCCGCATTGTTATCATATACCCAACAACAAAATTAAAGATCCGTCAATTGATATTTTGATGAATCAAATCAAAACAGTTGATAAAGAAGTAAAGCAACAAACAAATAGTATAGAATGGAGTCTTTGTTTAGCAGGAGCAGAATCTGCTATGCATGAAAATTTCCACGAATTATTACAAGAAATAAAAAATTATAATAATGGTATCTTTATACAATGTATGACCAATGGTGTTAGATTTGCAAAAGAAGATTTTACAAAAAAATGTAAACAAGCAGGATTACAAGCAAATTTAATTGGCCTAAATCATCCTAATTATATTGGTAATAAAACTATCAGAAAAAAACAAGAAACAGCTATAGATATGTCTTTCAAATATAAAATTGGTTTAGGGTATATAAGTTATACAATGTCAAATTTAGAAGAAATGGAATATATTCTAAATGAAATAACAACAAAACATTGGAAGCCGCATCACTATAGAATTAGATACGGTAGCGATATTGGCAGGAATATAGGACAAGAACGTTTATATCTAAGTGATGTTTATAAAATGTTTGAAAAATGGTGTAAAGATAATAACCAAGAATTTAAACTTTTAGAAAATAGAGATAATAACATTTATCACATTATGGTGCGTGTAGGCAAACACACTATACGTTTGATACAATGGTGCGATGAATATGATATCGACATGGAAAATTTAATTTCTGGTCCGTGGAGTTGGTTTGTGCACGGCGGCAGAACAAATTTTTTAAATCAGATTATTAGACGCAATGCATTTAAAAACAAAGGTATTTTTTTACAGGACAAGCCTCCATTGAGATATCAAATGCAATTGTTTCCTACAAAAACAAAACTTGACCTAAGAAACCTGGAATAAATACTGTATGAGTAAATCACTGGACGGCGTCTTAATTAAAAAAGCCAACAAACAAGAAACATATACTAACGAACAAGTAGAGCATTTGTTAAAGTGCATGGATCCTGATACTGGCTATTTGTATTTTGCAGAACATTTTGCACACATACAGCATCCTGTAAAAGGTAAATTGTTGTTTGAACCGTTTGAGTATCAATTAGGTTTGATGGAAAGTTATCATAATTACAGATTTAATATAAACATGATGCCACGACAAACTGGCAAAACTACTTGTGCTAGCATTTACCTTGCATGGTATGCTATGTTTAATCCAGATCAAACTATTCTTATCGCAGCGCACAAATACACAGGTGCACAGGAAATCATGTCACGTATACGCTATGTGTATGAGACTTGCCCTGATTTTGTACGTGCAGGCGTAACAAGTTATAATAAAGGTAGTATTGAATTTGAAAATGGCAGTAGAATTATTAGCCAAACAACCACAGGAAATACAGGACGTGGTTTGTCTATCTCGCTACTATACTGTGACGAGTTTGCATTTGTGCAACCTAATATTGCTGAAGAGTTTTGGACTTCAATATCACCTACACTAGCAACAGGTGGTCGTGCTATTCTTACAAGTACACCAAACAGTGACGAAGATACATTTGCTACTATTTGGAAACAAGCAGAAGACAAGTTTGACGAATATGGTAATGAAAATGCAGTTGGACGTAATGGCTTTCATGCATTCCGTGCAGATTGGTGGGAACACCCTGACAGAGACGAAGAATGGAAGAAAGACGAAATAGGCCGTATTGGTGAAGAGAAGTTTAGACGTGAGTATGGCTGCGAGTTCTTGGTATTTGATGAAACACTTATTAACAGTATTAAACTAGCAGCAATGGAAGGTATAAATCCAGTACTTAATATGGGTCAAACACGTTTTTATGAAAAAATTGATCCAAAGAAAAACTATGCTGTTGCATTAGATCCAAGTATGGGCACAGGCGGAGACTATGCAGCAATACAAGTTGTAGAACTTCCGACATACAAACAGGTTGCAGAATGGCAACACAATACAACTGCTATACCTGGACAAATACGTGTACTAAATGACATACTCAAATATATTGCTGATCAGAGAAAAAGCGATAACGGTATATATTGGAGTGTTGAAAACAACGGTTTAGGCGAAGCAGCACTAATTGTTATAAATGACTTTGGTGAAGAAAATATGCCAGGATTGTTTATCAGCGAACCAATACGCAAAGGACATGTACGCAAGTTCCGCAAAGGATTTAATACTACACATAGCAGTAAAGTTACAACTTGTGCTAGGCTAAAAACAATGGTCGAAAATGACCAACTAAGCATTAAAAGCAAACCACTTATCAGTGAACTAAAATCATATATTGCTACAGGTAGCAGTTATCAAGCAAAACCAGGCGCAACAGATGATTTAGTTAGTGCAATGATCTTAGCGTTAAGAATGATTGCAGTTATGAAAGATTGGGATCCTGCAATATACAACAGTTTTGTACAGATTGATAACGAAATGGATGATTATGAAATGCCCATGCCTATTTTTATAAGCAGCAACTTTTAGATAAATAATATTATGAAGAAACTTGATAAAATATCTGCGGACTTATTTAATAAGATCAGAGGACGTTTTGAAAACGTCACAATTGGTGACGAAAACGGACAAGTAACTAACGTGCCCGAAGATGCACGTTATTTTGATTTTGCCTATCTTGCTGATGGGGTTGATTTAGGCAAAGTAAGTGTAGCAATAGATCCTGAAGCAGGATTAAGTGTAATAGTCGGTAGAGATATTGCACAGGGTCAAATGGAAGAAGTACAAGATGGCTGGTACAACTTTTTAAAAGAGTTACGTGTATTTGCTAAAAAACGTATGATGAAATTTGAAGTAAGAGATATTAATAAAAGCAATTTAAACAAAAGAGATTATCAGTTTTTAGCACAAAACCGCAACGGAGAAAATACAATGGCCGAGTCAAAGATGTATGGAAACGATCGTACAAGTTTCCAAAAAGTAGGCAAAGCAAAAATAGCAATCAAGCATAGTGCGCCTATTAATGTAGAAAATGCAAGTAGTCGTACTAGCAAAATTAGCAAAATTTTTATTGAATCACCAGAAGGTGAAAAATTTAAATTTCCTTACAAACACATTGCAGGTGCAAGAGCATTAGCATTACATATTAGTGAAGGCGGTCATGCATATGATGACTTTGGCAAGTACATTACAAGCCTTAGCGAAGAAATGCATAAAATTCGTAAGTTAAATACTTACATGGGTCGTAGCACTGTTATGGCAGAAACACTAGATCAGTACAGCGATATACTAAAAGGTAGAATTTCTGAAGTACGTAAAGAAATTTCTAATTTACAAAAACCTGCATATTATGCAGAAGCAGTTGCAAATTTTGTAGCAGCAGAGACAATTGAAGTTCCAGAAGAAGTTGCGGAAAACTGGATTGATCAATTAACAATTAAACAATTTAATGAAGAACTAAAAGATGTATTTCCATATGTTTACAAACTAATTGGTGAGGCAACAAAGGCAGAAGAATTAGATTTTGATGATTTAGTTGCAGAAGCAGAAAAACAAAAAGGCGTAGACGGTAAGGCATGTTGGGATGGATACAAGCGTATGGGCACCAAAATGAAAGGTGGCAAGCGTGTAGACAATTGTGTTCCAATTAAGAAAGAATCTGTCGACGATATGTTAGAAGCAGCGATTGATCAATTAATGGGTCAGTTTGCCGAAGACAAATACGAAGGCGATGACGAACCAATGTCAGTTAAAATGACACCAGATGGAGGCATTGAAAAGGCTGATGAAAAACCAAAGACACCAATTGGCGAGTTCATTCTATCTTACTTTGATAGAGAAAACGGAACTTTTCCAAAAGGCGAAACAGCAGTACTTACTATGGTAGAAAAAGATTACGGTCCGCAATATGTAGAACCGGCTGCTAGATTTATTCAAAAAGTAGAATCAATGGTTGCGCAACGTCAGGCAGAAGAAATGGCAAGCAGCAGATATCCTGAAACAGATAGAATTAAAGCGTTAGCCGGTTTAAGATAATCGGCTAACATTTTGAAAATTTTGTCAAAAAAATACTTGACAAGATAAATAACTTTGTGTAGTATTATAACTGTGCTACACATTATTAGGCACAAAGCACATAGGCAATATTATAGGAGGCATTACTATGGCATCATTAGCAGAAATTAGAGCAAAACTTGCAGAACAAGAGAACCGTTCATCAGGAACTAGTTCAAGCGGCGGCGATAACGCAATTTACCCATTTTGGAATATGAAAGAAGGCGAACAGGCAACGTTACGTTTCTTGCCTGATGGCAATTCTGACAACACATTCTTTTGGGTTGAACGTTTAATGATTAAACTTCCATTCAGTGGTATTAAAGGTGATACAAGTTCACGTCCAACTACTGTAAACGTTCCATGTATGGAAATGTACGGAGAATCATGTCCAATTCTACAAGAAGTACGTGGTTGGTTTAAAGATCCATCATTAGAAGATATGGGTCGCAAGTATTGGAAAAAACGTTCTTATATCTTCCAAGGTTTTGTTACAGATGATCCGCTAAAAGAAGATTCAACTCCAGATAATCCGATTCGTCGTTTTATTATCGGTCCACAAATCTTCCAATTAATCAAAGCAGCACTTATGGATCCAGACATGGAAGAACTACCAACAGATTACACTGCTGGTGTTGACTTCCGTTTGTCAAAAGGTTCTAAAGGTGGTTACGCAGACTACGGTGCAAGTAACTGGGCACGTAGAGAGCGTCCGTTGAGTGATGCAGAAATGAATGCTGTTAACACACATGGTTTGTTTAACTTAAATGACTTCCTACCTAAAAAGCCAGACGAAACAGCAGTTAAAGTATTAACTGAAATGTTTGAAGCAAGTGTAGATGGCGAAGCATATGATCCAGATCGTTGGAGTAATTACTTCCGTCCTGCAGGTATGGCAGCACGTACTGGTGATCCAAACACACAGAACAATACTCCAACACCGGCTCCACAACCAGCAGCAGCACCAGTACAAGAAACTGTAACTGACACTGGTTGGCAAGATCCGACACCTGCTCCAGCAGCACAACCTGAACCTACTCCTGCTCCAGCAGCAGAAGCAGCACCAGCAGACAATGGTGGTGGCGCTCAAGACATTCTTGCAATGATCCGAGCACGTCAAGGTCAGTAAAAACAATACTGTAGGCTTGTTTTTTAACAAACAAGTCTACAGACTTTACGCTTTTTAGAATAGGAGATATATATGGCTACTAAGGCATTCGATCCTACTAAGTTTCGAAACTCATTAACAAAATCTATTAAAGGTATGAGTGCAGGCTTTAATGATCCACAAGATTGGATCAGTACAGGTAACTATGCACTAAATTATCTACTAAGTGGTGATTTCCGTAAAGGTATTCCACTAGGTAAAGTAAGCGTGTTTGCAGGCGAATCAGGTGCAGGCAAGTCTTACATTGTGTCTGGCA
>Ga0181567_10003981_pt1 | contig 10867 bp, 10 predicted proteins | sample 101ome_14_FD_133761 | JGI IMG/M metagenome (GOLD analysis project Ga0181567, IMG submission 133761) | Coastal salt marsh microbial communities from the Groves Creek Marsh, Skidaway Island, Georgia - 101403AT metaG (megahit assembly) | ecosystem: Environmental > Aquatic > Marine > Intertidal...
AAGAGAAGATTTTATTAAGTATTATGTTGGAAATGAACTAAACCCAAATTTTGAAGCTTTTCTAAGTGGGGACAAGAATTGGTCTAAGTTTTTTAAAAATGAGCAAAGAATATTTAAAGATACAAGAGAAAAACTAATTAAATTAAGTAAAGAAATTGGAATTTCAATTACCGATTTTAAAATATTAGTTAATAAGATCAAAAAAGGAGAAAGAGAATCAAGAATTGCTAAAAAGGAAATGATCGAAGCTAATTTAAGACTCGTTATTTCGATTGCAAAAAAATATACAAATAGAGGTCTGCAGTTCTTAGATCTAATTCAAGAGGGGAATATAGGGCTGATGAAGGCAGTTGATAAGTTTGAGTACAGAAGAGGATATAAGTTTTCTACCTATGCTACCTGGTGGATCAGGCAAGCTATTACAAGATCAATTGCTGATCAGGCTAGAACGATTAGAATTCCAGTCCACATGATTGAAACTATTAATAAAATTGTAAGAACATCAAGACAAATGATGAGTGAGTTTGGAAGAGAGCCAACTCCAGAGGAATTATCTAAAAAATTAGCTATGCCACTTGAAAAGGTCAGAAAAGTTTTAAAAATAGCTAAAGAGCCTATCTCATTAGAAACCCCAGTTGGCGATGAGGAAGACAGTAGTTTGGGAGATTTTATCGAAGATACAAATGCATTAATACCTGTAGATGCGGCTATACAAACAGGATTAAAAAATTCGACCACTAAGGTTTTGGCCACTTTAACTCCAAGAGAAGAAAGAGTGTTAAGAATGAGATTTGGAATAGGTATGAATACAGATCATACATTAGAGGAAGTTGGTCAGCAGTTTTCTGTTACAAGAGAGCGTATTAGACAAATTGAAGCCAAAGCTTTAAGAAAATTAAAGCATCCAAGTAGATCAAGACAATTAAAAAGTTTTTTAGATAATTAATCTCATTTTAATTTTTTTAAAAATGATATAAAAATTAACTATGGGCCTGTAGCTCAGTTGGTTAGAGCCCCCCGCTCATAACGGGGTTGTCCGGGGTTCAAATCCCTGCGGGCCCACCACATAAATGAAAAAACCAAATTTCCAAAGTTATACTTTATTAATTTTGCTTGCAGCAATTTGGGGTTCTGCTTTTTTTAATTATAAAATAGTCTTAAAAAGTTTTGATGTTTTTACTTTGTCGGGAGGAAGATTATTTTTTGCAAGCATATTTTCTATTGCTATTTCTTTCTTTTTTTTATCATCCGTTAAAATAAAAGATTTTTTTTCTAAAGATTATTATTTATTTTTTTTTATTGGGTTAGTTAATTATGCAGCCCCGTTTACGCTGATAGGAATTGGTATTGATAAAATGAGTAGTGGCTTAGCTGCACTACTTATGTCTGCCGGTCCTTTTTATGCAATCATATTATCGCATTTTTTAAGTGATGATAAATTTAATAAATATAAATTTATTGGAACCTGCATTGGTTTTTCTAGTGTCGCAGTATTAGTTTATGATCAAATATACATAACGGAAACTACTAATTTAACTTCCGTATTATTTGTTATGAGTGCCTCACTTTTTTATATTTGTGGAGGGATGATTATTAAAAAAAATATGAACAAATATAATAATGAAACCACTACATGTTTTTCATTAATTTGGGCAGCTTTACTAATGATACCATTAACTTATTATTTTTACACTGAGCCAGATGATAAATTATTTTATATTGAAAGTTTTTATAGCTTAATTTATTTGGGAGTAGTTTCAACAGCTATTGCTTTTTACATTAGAGCAATCATCATTATTAAAAATGGTCTTGTATTTATGTCCCAAGTATCTTTGTTGATACCAATTTTTGGAGTTTTTTTTAGTTATATTTTTTTACAGGAAAAACTTTATCCAATTATGCTTGTCTCATTAATATTATTAATTGTTGGACTTTCGATTTTACAAAAAGGGTACGCAATAAAAGAACAATAAATTAGTTTTTATTTATGTATTCTTGTAAATTTTGAATAAGACCTGCAAAGCCCTTGTTTGCAACTATAGAAGCAAATTCTTCCCTTTGCGTTCTTGCTAAGCTTAAGCCTTCAACCACTAGATCTCTTATAACCAATTTATTATTAATTAAAAAAACCCTCCAATCCACAAGGATTTCTTGCTTATCTTTTTTTGAAATAATCTTAGAGTTTACAAGAACATAATTATCGCTAATTTTTTTTGATCCAGTTACTTGCACTTCCTGGTCAGAGTAGTCAGTAAGTTTGGAAGATAAATTTTTTGTAAAAAAAATTGTAAAAGTATCTACATACTCTTTTAACTGTTTTTCACTTATTTTCTTTCTTTCTTCTCCAAGTGTATATTTTGCCAAACCTTCAACATCAACTGAGTTTAATGCTAGTTGCTCGAGTTGCTTTTTTTTGTCTACTTTACTTAAAGTGTTATCTAAAATAATTTTTTTTGCGTTGCTAGTTGTGTTGCTAATAAAATTTTCAGCTTTTTTTTCAAATGCAAATAAATTTTGATTAAAAAATAATGAAACAATTATAGTAAATATAAAAAACTTATTTTTCATATAGTTAGAATTTTATAATATAGGATTATTTAAAATCTTTCCACTCATCTTTAGGGGTGGAATTATTAGAAATAAGATTTTCTCTTCTTTGCAAATAAAGACTTCTTATGCTTGCATACAAATCGACTGAATTTTTTTCTAAATTTTCAAAAGATTTTAAATTATTAGCTCTAAAATCAGTAACATCTAAACCTTTTTCTATATAATAGACTTTTTCTTTAAAATCTGAATTCATCATTTCTCTATCACCAACAGTCATGATATAAAATGGATCAAGCAATGTATTTCCTATTCTTCCAACGGCATCTCTAACCGTGGTAGGTCCTAATATTGGCAAGACAAAGTAACACCCTGGGCCAACACCCCAAGCACCCAAAGTTTGACCGTAATCTTCATGATCTAATTTTTCGAGTCCCATTTTTTGTGCTGGATCAAATAATCCCAAAATTCCAAAAGTTGTATTAATTAAAAATCTACCAGAGTTATTAAATGCATTTGAAAAATTACCCTGAAGAATGTCATTAGGGATCGTTATTAAATATAAAATATTTGATGTTGCATTGTTAACTCCGTTTTTTACAGGAGCAGGTAAGTAGCTGTAACCAGTTGCAACCGGTTTAAAAATTACTTTATCCAGTGTATTGTTGAATGCAAAAGTTGCCCGATTAACTTTTTCAAAACAGTCTTTAGTTGCCGCATATGAATTTGAACTAATAAAAAGTGTTAAAAGCAATGCAAATATTTTAATATTTTTCATGTTGTGAGAACTGTATATTTTATTTTTTTTATAAATATATATTAATATTTATTAAATGATTAAATTAAAAACTCCAAATTTTGAGGTTTGTAATAACAGAAAGATTAAATACATTATTATTCATTACACTGACATGAAGACTTTGTGCTCAGCAATTAAAAGATTACAATCAAAAGTTGCAAAAGTAAGCTGTCATTATGTTATTTCTAAAAAAGGCACCATTTATCAGCTTGTTAATGAGAAAGATATTGCCTGGCATGCTGGAATCTCAAAATGGGGCAAAGATATTAATTTAAATGACAAATCAATAGGTATTGAATTAGACAATAATGGTTTTGAGGATTATCCAAATAAACAGATAAAAAGCCTAATAAAACTAATAAAAAAAATTAAAAAAAAATACAAAATAAGGAAAAATAGAGTTCTTGGTCACTCTCACATTGCCCCAGATAGAAAAATTGATCCTGGTCCTAAATTTCCTTGGAAAGTTCTTAATAGGAACAATCTATCGAATTTATATTGAATTTTCTTAATTTTAGAACTATATGAAACCTGCTAGTTGGTTGAATGGTAGCTTTTAGCATTGCTAAAAGAGGAAAGTCTGGGCTCCATAGGAAAAAGTACCAGGTAATACCTGGCAAGAGTGATCTTAGGGATAGTGCCACAGAAAATATACCGCCTAATCAAGGCAAGGGTGAAAAGGTGAGGTAAGAGCTTACCGGTTTTTTAGTAATAAAAAACGCATGGAAAACCCTACTTGGAGCAAGACCAAATAGGAGTAGCGTGGTTTTAATTAACCAAATTTCCTAAATTAGCTACTCGGGTTGGTTGCTTGAATCACTTGGCGACAAGTGATCTAGATAAATTATCATTTTAAATGACAAAACCCAGCTTACAGACCAACTAGCAAAATAATCAAAAAATTCACAGAAAAAGTACAAAAATAGAACAATTAATAATTGTTTATAATTGTTTCATTTACTAAAAAAATACCATATAAACCCATAATATCCCATATAGGGAAAATAATGAAATTTAAAAATGTTTATTTCTACGTTCGAAAACAAATTAGACAAAAAAGGAAGAGTTTCTGTGCCAGCAACCTTTAGATCTCACTTGACCAATCTTGGTTACAACGGTGTTGTTTGCTATCCATCTTTTACAAATCTCTCAATTGAATTTTGTGCGCAAAGCAGAATTGAAAAAATTATCGAAACAATTGATAATTTAAATCCATTTGAAGAAAATAGAGATATTTTTTCAACTTCAATTTTAGCAAATAGTCATCAATTAAATTTTGATACCGAAGGAAGAGTAACGCTAACAGAAAAATTAATAGAGCATACAGGAGTGAAGGAAAAAGTTTTATTTGTAGGACAGGGAAAAACTTTTCAAATGTGGGAACCTTCACAATTTAAAAAATTTAGTGATGAGGCTAGAAAAAAAGCTAAATCACAAAGATCAAATTTAAAATGGAATCAAAACAATTAAACAAAGGGAGATAAGAAACATGGCAATCAATATAACAGCACCAGAGTTAAGAGAGCTTAAACCAAGAATCGTAGTTTTAGGAGTTGGTGGAGCAGGAGGCAATGCAATAAATAATATGCTGGAAGCAGAAATAGAAGGTGTAGAATTTTTTGCTGCTAATACTGATGCACAAGCTTTAAAAATGAATTTTGCTGAATGTAAAATTCAACTTGGAGCAAATTTGACTCGTGGTCTTGGAGCTGGAGCTAAAGCTGATATTGGTCAGGCAGCTGCAGATGAGTCTATGAATGAAATTATAAATTTACTTCAAGGTGCTAATATGGTTTTTGTTACTGCTGGAATGGGTGGAGGAACAGGAACGGGAGCAGCACCTGTGATTGCTAAAGCTGCTAAAGATTTAAATATTCTTACAGTCGGTGTGGTAACAAAACCATTTATGTTTGAGGGACCAGGTAGAATTAGAGTAGCAGAAAAAGGATTAGAAGAGTTGAGAAAGTATTGCGATACTATGATTGTAATTCCAAATCAAAATCTTTTTAAAGTTGCAAATGAAAAAACTACTTTTCCAGATGCATTTAAGATGGCAGATAATGTTTTGATGCAAGGTGTTAAAGGAATTACAGATTTAATTGTTAAGCCAGGTCTAATTAATTTAGATTTTGCTGATATAGAAACTGTTATGAGCGGAATGGGAAAAGCCATGATGGGAATGGGAGAGGCTGAAGGCGAAAAGAGAGCTATTGAAGCCGCTGAAGCTGCTATTTCCAATCCTTTAATTGATGAGTATTCCTTAAAAGGTGCAAAAGGTTTGCTTATTAATATTACAGGTGGAAACGATATAACTTTATTTGAGGTCGATGAGGCTGCAAATAAAATTAGAGCAGAGGTTGATCCGTCTGCTGAAATTTTAGTTGGAACTACTTTTGATGAAAATCTTGCTGGTAAGTTAAGAGTTTCTATTGTTGCTACAGGGTTAAATGGAGAAGTGGGTATGAACAAACCTGTGGTTAGTATGATTAGACATATACAAAATAGAAACAATGGCTATTCACGACCATCCACTTTCAGTGGAAGTAATTATTCATCATTGCAGACCTCGGCTCACACTGCAACTCACGGAGCTACTGCTTTAAATATGAATACTTTTGCTGATCAGGAAGAGGTAGCTCAGCAAGAAGCAAGTGTGCAAGTAAGTTACAATGTGAATCAAGCTGAAACTGAAACTGAAAAAAATATTGATACTTCAGAAAATAAATTAGAAGAAGGATCTTTATTTTCTCAGAACGATCCTATTGAATTTCAGGAAGAAAGTTTTGAAAAAATAGAAAATGAAACTCAGTTATTTACAAATGATGATGAGGTTAATAGTACAATAGAAACTAGAGAAACTCATTCATTTGATAATGATGATCTTAAAGAAGAAATTTTTTCAGATTCAGAATCAGAAAGTAAAGACGATCTTGAAATCCCTGCTTTTTTAAGAAGACAAACTAATTAATATATTATTTGAATTAAATGTTACCGGATAGTAGTCCCCACTATCCGGTAATGTTAAATGAAGTAATTGATCAAGTATCTCCAAATCCAAAGAATCTAATTTTAGATGCAACTTTTGGGTGCGGTGGATATAGTAAAAAAATATTAGAATTATTTCCCAATACTAAAATCATTGCTTTTGATAGAGATGAACAAGTTCATCAATATGCAAATTTGATAAAAAAAAAATTTAAAAATAGATTTGAGTTTGTTAACGAAAAATTTAGCGGAATAGAAAAAATAATTATTAATAAATCTTATAAAGTAGATCATTTTATATTTGATTTTGGCATTTCTTCATTTCAGTTAGATAATTATAAAAGAGGATTTTCGTTTAAGTCTAATGCTAAATTAGATATGAGAATGGGAAAGAATAAAATAAGTGCCTATGAATTAGTAAATGAAGCTAGCTTTGAAGACTTAAATAATATTATTAAGTTTTTTGGTGAGGATAAAGATTCAAAAAAAATTGCTAGAGAAATTGAAAAAAGTAGAAAAATAAAATCTATAACAACTACTGATGAATTGAGAAGTGTAATACTCAAAGCCAAAGGAAACCGTTACTTTAAAAAAGATCCATGTACTCAAACATTTCAATCTATTCGAATGGTAGTCAATCAAGAGCTTACAGAAATATTTAATACACTTAGCAGATTGGTTTCAATCGCTAAAAACGAAACTTGCTTTACAGCTGTAACTTTTCACTCTCTTGAAGATAAAATTGTAAAAAAAATATTTAATTATAGTAAAGAAACAAATCAAAATCCCTCAAGATATCATCCACAATTAAATAATAAAAAGGAATCAGCTTTTATAAAAACTTCAGGAAAATCTATGAAGCCAACTGAAAGTGAAATAAAATTAAATCCAAGATCAAGATCTGCCAAATTAAGATTTTCTATAAAATATGGAGATGATCAATTAGAAATAAACAGAAGATCTTTAAAAATGGAAAAATTATTTGATTTAGAAAAAAAATACAATGTTTAGCAAAACCATCTTCTCACTATTATTTTTGTTGGCTGGACTAATTTCTATTCATTTCTTAAAAAATGAAACAAGAGATATGGAGGAAAAAATAAACCTCACTTCTAAAGAAATCTTATTGTTAAATCAGAGTATAGAAACACAAACTATTGAATTTAGTTATTTAGCAAGTCCCGAAAGAATAGCCATGTTAGCAAAAAAACATTTAGCAAAAGATTATATTCATATTTATCCTGAAATTTTTACAAATGAAAAAAAATAATCAATTAAATTTATATTTTGAAGATAGAACCGAGAGTAAAAAAAATTCAAATAATGGTAGAATAAATTTAGTCCTATCTTGTATTTTACTTTTTTCTTTCATTATTTTTTTACGCTTACTTATTTTAGGATTTAACAAAGTAGATTTTGTAGAAAATCAAACAAGGGAAGATCTCTTTTTTGAAAGAAGAGAAGTAGTAGACACAAACGGTATTATTTTAGCTAAAAATATTATTGTTCACGATTTAATTTTAAGAAAAAATAAAATTGGAAATATCAATGATCTTTTACTAAAAGTTAAAATTAATTTTCCATCAATTAATTTTTCTCAAATTAAAAAAGATTTAGAAAGTAAAAAAATTATTATTTTAAAAAGAAATTTATCCCAATCCGAGTATAATAAGGCAATTTTGCTTGGCGAACCTGCTTTGGAATTAACTAAAAGAGAATCTAGGATTTACCCTCAAAAAAACATAATGGCTCATATTTTGGGTCAGGTAGATATAGACAATAATGGCATATCTGGTTTAGAATTTTTTTTAGATCAAGAAATCAAGGATAAATCAAAATTAAATATACCGGTCACTTTATCTATTGATTCCCGAATACAATTTTTAATACGTCAGAACTTACAAAAAGGAATAGAAGATTTTGCCGCTCAAGGTGCGGCGGCCATACTAATGGATGCAAACACAGGAAAAATTATATCCATGGTTTCACTGCCTGATTTTGATAATAATAGTAGAGAAAATAATTCATCATTGTTGTTAAATAAAAATACTAAAAGTTTATTTGAGCTTGGGTCTGTTTTTAAAACTTTTGCAATTGCTAGTGCAATAGAAAACAAAGTGATTAAAAAAGAAACTTTATTTACAAATCTTCGTCAAAGAGTCTATTGTGGCAAATATCCAATAGATGAATACAGATGGGATAAAAGTAAATTAAATTTAACCACTGAAGAAATACTAGTTAAGTCATCAAATATTGGCACAATAGAAATTATAAAAAAAAATGGTTTAGAAAATCATCAAAATTTTTTAGAAAAGCTTGAATTATTTGAGTACCCAACTTTAGAAGTTGCCGAAGTATCAAAATCAGTAAAAAATAGATGGGGCATGTGCAATACTCTGACATCCGGATATGGACATGGAGTAAATACTACTTTAATTCAATTCTCTCGAGCTTTTGCTGCGATCGTAAATGGTGGCTTCTTGATTGATACATCCATAATAAAAGATAAGGAAATTGTTCAAAAAAAAATACTTAATAATCAAACAAGTAAAGTTATGAATGAAATTTTACGAGCAAACGTGGATAAAAAAAATAAAACAGCAGGAAGTGGAAGAAATGCAGATGTGGAAGCTTACCAAGTTATTGGCAAAACTGGAACTGCAGAAAAGCCATCAAAAATAGAAAAAGGCTATTCCAAGGAAATTGTAAATGTATTTGCATCTGCATTTCCAGAGAAAAATCCCAGATACGTATTGTCAGTTTTAATAGACGAACCTAAAGGTGCGCCACATATTTGGAAACACAACAGAAGGGAATCGGGTTGGAATGCAGTTTATATAGCGGGCAAAATTATTCAAAATATAGGACCTACTTTAGCCACAAATGACAGAGAATTAGTTAGATCTTATCAAAATAATATTAATGTTAAAAAAATTAATTAATAAGTATGAATTATCTAGTGATACTAGAAGCTTAAAAGAAAATGAAATTTTTTTTGATTTGGGTAGTACGCCAAATTGCTTTGGACCATATTTTCTTCAAGCGTTAAAGAAAAAACCAATTTGTGTCGTTACTAAAAATAAAAAATATAATAATATTTATTCAACAAAAATTTATACTGTTAATAATTTATTACAATTTTTTAGATTAAGTGTTATTCAAAAATATAAAAAAAAACCAAATTATCTATGTGCAGTTACAGGAACTAATGGTAAAACATCAGTTGCTCATTATTTTTTACAATTAAATAAATTATTAAATATTTCCTGCGCATCGGTTGGAACAATAGGTATTTATCAAAATAGAAAAAAAATAAAAAGCACACTTACAACACCAGAATTTTTAACAAATCATAAAATATTTAATCAATTTTACAAAAATAAAATTAGCAACGCTATTATAGAAGCTTCAAGTCATGGATTGTACCAAAACAGACTATTTGGTTTCCATTTTGATTGTGGAATTTTCACTAATATAACTCACGATCATTTAGACTATCACAAAACAAAAAAAAATTATTTTAATGCTAAAATGATATTGTTTAAAAAGCACTTAAAAAAAAATAGCTTAGTAATTATTGACACAGATATACCTGAGTTTAAAATTATTTCAAAAATTTTAAAACAAAAAAATGTTACTATTGCTTCATGGGGGTTAAAAGGAAATACTGCAAAAATAATTTCTATAAAAAAAAATAACCTAAGTACTGAAATTAAATTAAATTTTTTAAATAAAATTTATTTTTTAAAAACGAATATTATAGGAAAATTTCAATTAAATAATTTTTTATCAGCTTTAATTGCTTGTGCTAAATTAGGTATTAATTTTGATAAATTAATAAAAATATCGAAAAGAATTAATAATCCACAAGGACGAATGCAATTAATTCAAAAAAATAAAAAAATAATTCTAATAGATTATGCGCATACACCAGATGCTTTAAAAAATGTTTTATTAGAAACAAAAAATTTTTTTAATAAAAAAGTAAATATAGTTTTTGGATGTGGAGGAGATCGTGATATTCAAAAAAGATATTTAATGGGAAGGATTGCAGGTAAATTGGCTCACAAAACATACATTACAGATGATAACCCAAGGTTTGAAAATCCAAACAAAATACGAATGCAGATTAAAAAAGGCTGCAATAATGCAATAATAATTCCATCAAGAGCAGCTGCCATTAAACAAGCTATTCAAGAATTAAAAAATGAGGTTTTAATTGTTGCGGGAAAGGGTCACGAAAATTATCAAATAATTAACAATCAAAAAAAATATTTTTCAGACTACCATTATTGCAGAGAAGTTTTAAATCTATGACATTATTATTAAATAATATCTCTAAAGTTTTTAATAATAGTCTTTGCACACTAAACAGCAAAGAAGTAAATAAAAAAACTGTTTTTTTTGCAGTAAAAGGAAAAAATACAGACGGACATTTATTTGTACCTGAGGCTATCAAAAAAAATTGTAAATTTGTTGTAGTAAAAAGGGGTTATAAAAACTTAGGAAAAAAAAAAGAAAAAAAATTTATTAGGT
>Ga0181567_10003984_pt1 | contig 10861 bp, 8 predicted proteins | sample 101ome_14_FD_133761 | JGI IMG/M metagenome (GOLD analysis project Ga0181567, IMG submission 133761) | Coastal salt marsh microbial communities from the Groves Creek Marsh, Skidaway Island, Georgia - 101403AT metaG (megahit assembly) | ecosystem: Environmental > Aquatic > Marine > Intertidal zone...
AACCATTACACGCTCGTTCGCCCCACCCGGGGGTCGGCCCATTGATAGGCAATATCTGACACCAAGGTCCCTAGCATAATCAGCAGGGATGAAAACACCAAAATCGCCATTAACACGGGATAATCCCGTGCAAAGACCGACGAAACACCCAGTTGCCCCATGCCCGGCCAAGCAAAAATATATTCAATCACAAACGATCCCCCAATCAAGCCCGGAATCATTAAGCCCAACAACGTTATGATAGGCAACGCCGCATTTTTAGCCACATGCTTAAATAACAACCGCGAGGGCCCTACCCCCCGCGACCGAGCCGCCGTAATATACATGCGATTTAAAATGCCCACAACTCCCGACCGATGGTACCGCGTTAAGCCAGCCAACCCACCCAGCACACTGGTCACCAACGGCAACACCATGTGATGCACAATACTGGCACACTGTTGCCACACCGTGGGCTCAAATACCGCATAATTTTGAAACCCAGACAAGGGGAACCATTCCAACTGAACGCTTAACATCAACAACAAAACCAAGGCCAACCAAAACGCTGGTATCGACATCCCAATAAACGTCAGCACGGTAATCCAATGATCCACAGCGGTGTTGGCCTTATACCCGGCCCATATGCCCAACGGAAAGGTAATCCCCACAATTAACACCATTGTCGAGCCAGACAACAACAGCGTGGCTGGCAACCGATCCAAAATCACGGTCAATACCGGTTGCCCAGTCACAAACGAATACCCAAAGTCACCCTGAAGCACGGCCAACAGCCACCGCCAATATTGGATCCAAACGGGCTGATTGAGCCCTAAATTTTCCCGAACCTGCGCCAAGTCTGACTCGTGAATGCTGGGGTCCACCATCATGGCCAACGGATCCCCAGGGGCCAGTTGCATCAAAACAAAGGACACCGCTGTAATCCCCAGAATCATGGGAATCATCGTTAGCAACCGTTTCGAGATGCTGCCCATCATGGCGTTAAATAGACCGATTCTGGCCGAACCATTAGCCCCGCTGGACCGGGCATTGACAGCCCCTGAACCTGCCGATTCACCCCCATGACTGTTTCTGTATGATATAAAAATAAATAGGGCACATCCTGGGCAATTTGTGTGAATAGCCGATGATACACCGGTTGGCGATCCGCACGATGCGTATACTGACGCGCCGCATCCAAACCGGCATCGACGCTGGGGTTTGAATACCCCACAAAATTAAACCCCTGGGGGTATTCCCGCGAATGCCAAATACTACTGGCATCCGGATCAACCCCAATGTTCCACCCCAACACAATCATGTCAAACCCAGTCGCTTCGCTTGTGTCCTTTGTGAGTTTTAACAAGGCGCTCCATTCCATGAGTTGAATGCGAACATCAAGACCGATTTCAGCCAAATATTGCTGAATCAAAGCGGCTGTTTTTTCCCGATATTTATTCCCTTGGTTGGTGGCTAGCACCAACGAAACCGGTTTGCCATTTTTTTCATAACGTCCGGCTGCGTTGCGCCGATACCCCATCGCTTGCAAATACGCGTGACTGCGCGCCGGATCATAGGCATATAACGGCTGGTCATCCGGTGGATACGCCCATGAGACGGGCGATGATGGGTAATAGGCCGGCCGACCAAACCCTTGCAACACCGTATCCACAATTTTTTGTTGGTCAACCGCATGGGCTAAGGCTTGTCGGAATCGAATATCTGAAAAGGGTGCTTTTTTTAAATTCAATCCCAGATAAGTATAATTAAGCCCGTACCACCGAGCCATCTGCAAATAATCCAGTGTTTCATACCGATGATAGTCTTTCGGCAACACCCCATTCATGTGCACGTCTTGACGCTTTAGGGCTAGCATCGCCGTTTGGGCATCGGGGATCACTTTGAATAAAATACCCGGCAATTGGGGCGGTCCGTCATAGTAGAGATCGGATCGAATCAATCGAACAAATTGGCCGGATTTCCAATCGTGAAACTTAAACGGTCCCGTGCCAATGGGTTGGCGATTAAACGCTGCTGTGTTGATGGCTTGATCGGCCAATTTATGCTTGGGCAAGATGCCAATGGCGGCTCGAAATAAAAATGGACCCAGTGATTCTGGCAACCGCGCTTCAATCGTATACCGATCCACCACATGCCAGGTAATGGGCTTGCCGTTAATAATATAGCCACTGCGACGCACCGTATTGGTGGTGGGATCCATAATGCGCTCAAAGGTAAAGGCGACATCCTCAGCCGTAAACGGCTCGCCGTCGTGCCAACGCACATCCTGTCTAAGATGAAATACATAGCGTTTACCGGCATCGTGAACGGTATACGACTGGCACAAATCCGGTTCAAGTTCCAAGCGTTCGTTCACCCGAAACAGGCCGCTAAAAATAAATCCAGCAACCTCTGCCGAGGGTTGGTCGGTATACAAAATGGGGTTTAAGTAACTGGGGTCTGCGCCCAATGGCATGACGAGCATTTTTTGTTCGATTTGGCTGCCACACCCGGTTAGCATGGCGGTCACGACCAGTGCCAAAATAGCGCGAATTACCATGTGCCTTGATTGGGCATTGACGCCCAGGGCTCGGCAATGGGCAACGCGTCTCCGTCTTGCAACAATTCGATCGAAATCCCATCGGGGGATTGGATAAACGCCATACGCCCATCGCGAGGGGGACGGCAGATGACAATGCCTTTGTCTATTAGTCCTTGGCAATACCCATAAATATTGGGCACACTAAAGGCCAAGTGACCAAAATTTCGGCCAGCGGCATACACCTCAGGGTCCCAATTGTAGGTGAGCTCCAATAACGGGGGATGTGCGCAATCCGAATCCCCCGGCGCCGCTAAAAAAATCAGGGTGAACCGACCCGCTTCGTGGGTCTTGCGACGCACTTCAACCATCCCCAAGGCATCGCAATAAAATGCCAAAGACGCGTCAATCGATTGAACTCGAACCATGGTATGCAAATAACGCATGAATATGCTCCTGATTGGGTATGAAAAACCGTGTGACAGTAATTTACTTTATATAAGTATATCACATGCATGCATTAAGCTCAGTGTTTATAGCGTTGCTGATGCACCCGTCAAAATTATTATTAATTCAATGTATTGACATTCTTTTTTTTAATTTATATAATAAAAACCTATTACGGCTTAAAGCCGAGAATTTTATAATAGATTTTTTATATTGGGGAGATATATAAATGAGTTATCCAGTCACGCGCGCGCATGGTTCGTTTAATCCACCGGGTAGGGAATTGAGCACGGGTAAAGAAAATCGAAATCCAAATCGTCCAAACCAAAACAAACAAAGGGGGGAATTGGCAGAGTCGTATGTTCAGTATATATTTAAATACCTTCCGGTTACTAAAAATTATATAATTGAGGGTGCCAATGGCAATTCTGAAACAGAAATAGATATCTCATTTAGAGGATTTGGTCCTGCAATGACAACCGGTTTGGAAGTTAAATTCAGGAGCAATACTTCTAATATTGATGCTGATATTAAAAAAATTATGGATCAAAATAATAAACAAAATGAAACCCATGGTGCCATGAGCAGCTTTTATATTTTTGATTCAAAAACAATTAAAACAAAGTATGCCCCAAAATTTAAAAAATCAAATATAGAATTGATAGAAATTACTCGTATAGAGGAATTATTAGATAAAATCGCAGAACCGAACTTGGCGAGTGTAGGGAATCACTTCTGTATCGTCAAAAGTCAGAAGGCGATTTCAGACGAACTAACTCAGTTAGATCAAAATTATTCGACTAAACAAGACTGTTTCCATAGACTGTTATGCGGTTTGAAAGCAGAGTATGAGAAAAATATTAATGAAGTTGAAAACGGTAATACAACCAATCAATTTGATGCCTTTTTATCTGTTATGGTTCCACTTATTAAATACATGTATGGCAAAGATAAAAACGATGGCGCTGAAAATATAATTCTTGAATTATTGGATAAGAACAGTGGCTTTTTGAAACAATTTGATTGCTTCAAAGAGTTTGTTGAGAGCAAACAGAACAACCAAATAATGCAACAGATTAAAGCGAACTGGGATAATCAGGCGAATAACGAGCAAGCTGAAGCCCAAGCGTTACTCGAAGAAAAAGAAAAATTAAAGTCACTAATTAATACTATCCGACAAGACACTACGCGTATAGAAGTCGAACTGCCTGACAATTTTCCAGAAGCAGATGAAATCGATGATAACTATGATAAAAGCGTGATTGAGTCAAGTATACGATCATTTATGCAAAAATGTGGTAATACAAATGCCTTGAATGACAAAAAATCACTTTCAGATCTTTGGAAAGAATCCTTCCAGCAATTAATGAAAAATAAAAATGAGTCCGAAAATCAAAAAAGAATACTTGAAATTCAATCAGCAATGCAATTAAAAATAGAACAAGAAGCCCTAGCAGCAGCCGAAAAAAAAGCCCTAGCAGCAGCCAAAAAAAAAGAAAAAGAAGAACTAGCAGCCAAAGCAGCAGCAGCAATTAGAACACATACAGCACAAGTCAAAGCAGCTGCACTAAGCGACCCATACGCAGAAACAAAACCAGAACCAGTCAAACCAGCAGCCCAAAAAAAATTAACTAGATCACAAAAAAAAGCCAAAGCAGAAGCCAAAGCAGCAGCAGCCAAAGCAGCAGCCAAAGCAGCAGCAGCGACAAGAGATGAACATCATATTTCCCGTGGAATAGAGACTAGGAATAATAATAAATGGCAGCAGAGTGAAAGAGACGCGGCTAACGATTTTCTGGCTTCAATAAAACAAGCAAATACACAACAAAAACTAGAAGAAATAAGTGAAGAATTGAAAGAAACTGCACAAAATATTATGAGCAAACTAACACGTGATGACAAAAATGCTGAGAACGAAGCAATTCGTCTTATTCAAAAGATTCCTCATAACCAATTAAAACCTATTTTATCCGTTGAGTTTGAGACATCCAATGATTCTACAATCAAACAAACATTGCTACATACAGCATTTTCAAAAGATTATGATCAATTTGTCAAACAGTGTTTTGATCAACTGGATAATGATGGTGTTGCAATTATGCTAATGAACTCAGGCTCCAAAAACTGTTTCCATGAAGCAGCTATAGCCAATTCAAAAAAAGTTGCAAAGTTTCTTTCTGAAAAGTATCTTAAATATAAGACTAAAGAAAAAAATCGTGTAGAAGGATATCTTTTTAAAGAGATGAATTTATTTCTTACAAATCCTGATGAAAACCTTCTTACAGCTTGGGATTATGCTGTTATTAATAATTCTTCAGAATTTATTGCTGCAATTTGTGAATCGTTTAGTGATTTTGAATCCAAAAAACACCTAGGGGAGCTAACCTTTATTTTCAGAGGATTAACTCATAGCAATTTGATTTTTAAAAGCTATGTGATTGAAAAGAGGGACCAAATAAATACACTAAATGAAACAGATCTTATTTGGGTTTTGCTAAAAGGATTAGGATTCATAAACGTAAGAAAATTATTGGCCGGCTCGAATCAAGCAAATGAACTTGTTATACGTTTTTTTGATATAACAGATAAGTATGAAAATATAAATGAAGATGGTACTTTAGACGCACTTAAAACTATTTCTAGCCACTGTCTTGATAAGATACAAAAACAAAATTCTCAGATTCAGTAGCTCCACACTCTGGCGTTACACGGTTGATTATAGTTAAGTCACTCCGTTTCTAAAATTGGAATAATATTGGCTTGATTTTCTGAGTCTTGGTAACAATTCGCCGGTAAGTTTGACACAATATGATACGCTAACGACTGCAAGGCCCCCTGTTTCCAATCTGTTCGGCTATACACCAAGCTAATCTCTCGCTTGGGCGTTGGCGCTGCAAAGGGACGAATCCACGACTGTTTTTCGTCTTCCGTCAAATACGTAGTCGCCAAATACGGCAACAAGGTACACCCACGACCCAATCGCACCAAGTTAATCATCGTTTCCAGCTGACCACTCGAAAACGATACATTGTTTAACGCATTGCGGGTATCTGAATTGCGACAAATACTCAAGACTTGATTGCGAAAACAATGCCCCTCATCCAACAGCCAAACCGATTCCCCAGCTAAATCCGACTCCGTAATACTGGCGTTTTGGGCCAACGCACTGTTGGGCGATACAAAAACAAAAAATGGCTCATAAAATAACTTCTTTTCATGAATCCCACCAATGGTTAACGGCGTCGCCAATAAACCCGCATCCAACTGATCCTCCTGAATCTGAGCAATAATATCCTCGGTCTTAGACTCTGTGACCACCAAACGAACCTGCGGATTCGCATGCGAAAACTTTTCTAAAAATAACGGCACAATATACGGCGACAACGTGGGCATAATCCCCAACCGAAACAGACCCTGCACCGGCTCAGCCGTTTGAGACACCGTCATTAACACATCGTATTCATGCAACACTTGGCGTGCCTGCTTAATAAATAAGTCCCCCGGCGGCGTGATTTTAATTGGCTTTTTAGACCGATCAAAAATCGGAAAGCCCAGCCGCTCCTCCAACTTCATAATCTGCGTGGATAACGATGGTTGCGAAACCAAACACCGCTGAGCCGCTCGCCCAAAATGACGCTCCTGATACACCGCCATCACATACCGTAATTGATCAATACTGAACATACTCTTACAATAGAATAAAATAAATAAAAAATAAAATCAATAGTCAAAAGCTATTGAATAATTGGGAACGCGTATTGGATTTTATGGGGAAATTTACCGTATCATTATAACTAACTTATTGGATTAACCACAAGGAGTCTTAACCATGACACAACCCATTATTGGCCAGCCGTTGCCTGAATTTTCACTTCAAGCCTTTATTGAAGACAAGTTTTTAACGGTTACTCAAGACGATGTAAAAGGATCCTGGGGCGTTTTCTTTTTCTACCCCGCTGATTTTACATTTGTTTGCCCCACTGAGTTGGGCGATTTAGCGGATCAATACGCGACCTTTCAAAGCCTAGGTGTTAACGTGTATTCAGTCAGTACGGACACGCATTTCACTCACAAGGCGTGGCACGATGCCTCCGATACAATCAAAAAAATTACATACCCCATGTTGGCCGATCCAACCGGTAGTTTTTCGCGTGCATTTGGCGTATACGATGAACAAACGGGTCTGGACTACCGCGGGACTTTCGTTGTCAATCCAGAAGGCAATATTGTGATTGCTGAAGTGAATGACAATGGGATTGGAAGAAACGTGGATGAATTGCTTCGAAAAGTGAAAGCCGCACAATATATTGCTAAAAACCCCAATGAAGTATGCCCAGCTAAATGGGAAGAAGGCGCCGCAACACTTACGCCTGAATTAAGTTTGATCGGAAAACTGTAGGCCTTGATTTTATGTTAGACGCAGCGACACACAAACAAGTAGCCGATGCCTTGGCTCGGTTGGATGGCCCCATTACTTTGGCTGTTCAGCCATCCAATCACCCCAAGCACGCTGAGTTGGTGGCGCTGTTGTCTGCCGTGAGCGACGCATCCGAACACGTTCACTGTGTTGAGCTCGGCGAGCAAAGCCCAATACCCCGCGTTCACATTCATACCGAACACGGGGACACGGGTGTTGTGTTTACTGGAATCCCGGGTGGGCATGAATTTAGCTCACTCATTTTGGCGATTTTAAATGCCAATGGCAAAGGCAAGCTGCCGGACCCTATATTTTTAAATCGTATTCAAGCCTTGAAAAAAACCCGCATGCTGCGCACCTTTGTGTCGCTATCGTGCGCCACTTGCCCAGACGTGGTCCAAGCCTTGAATATGATTGCCATTCAAAACCCCACAATTCAACACGATACGATTGACGGCGCTTTTACACCGGAGTTAATTGATCGTTTGAATGTTCAAGGCGTTCCGGCTGTCTTTGATGGCGATACATTGCTGGTATCCGGAAAAACGACGTTGGGCGATATCTTGGATCGATTAACGGATACCGATCCAGAGGCTCAACTCAAGGCAACAGCCCCTCAGCAATCGCACACCACTGACGTTTGCATTGTAGGCGGTGGCCCAGCGGGTCTATCTAGCGCAATTTATTTGGCACGCAAAGGCATTGCGTGTACCCTTGTGACCGATCATGTGGGCGGTCAATTAAAAGACACCCTAGGCATTGAAAACTTCATTGGCACGCCGTATACAACGGGGCCTGAGCTTATTAAAAACTTAGCCAACCATGTGCAGGATTATGCCAACATTACCGTTTTAGACAACCGAACCGCAACCGCCGTGCATGCCGATCACTCCGTTGTTTTAAACACCCACGAAACCGTTCAAGCGAAAGCCGTTATCATTGCGACAGGCGCCCAATGGAAAACCTTAAATGTGCCTGGGGAGTCCGACTACATTGGCAATGGCGTGGCGTTTTGCCCCCATTGCGATGGCCCCTTTTATGCCAACAAACCCATTGCCGTGATTGGCGGTGGTAATTCTGGCGTTGAGGCAGCCCTTGATTTAGCCCAGATCGTTCGCCATGTGACCCTGTTGGAATTTGGCGAAGCCCTGAATGCCGATGCCGTTTTGGTGGATCGGCTTAAGCAATGCCCCAACGTTGATTGGATTACCCACGCTAAGACAACGGCAATTCTTGGCAATGGCAAGCATGTCACTGGGCTCCAATACACCAATCGATCGGATAATCGCGTGCATACGCTGACCTTGGATGGCGTGTTTGTTCAAATTGGACTAAAACCCAATAGTGATTTAGTTCAATCCCTCGTGGATAGCACACCGTATGGTGAAATTAACGTGACCGATCAGTGCCAGACCAATGTTCCCGGTATTTTTTCAGCTGGGGATGTCACCACAACGCCGTATAAACAAATTGTCGTGGCCGTGGGGGAAGGCGCCAAAGCTGGCATGGCCTGTGCCTCGTTTATTCAAGCCAAATCTGTGCAATAAAAACTACCGCAATTCTGGGTTTGGGCCAAACTGTCCGCAATCATCTGCATGGCAACGCTTAGCATCATGGAAACACTCCACGCTTGAAGAGATGCTTGGGGATTCACTTGAGCCTGCCAGTGCATCACCCGATCACGGGCTTGGACCAGTGCAGTGCGGGTCCGAATAATCCCCACCGATTCGCTCATCAAATCCCGAATTGCCTGACTGTTTGCTTCAAGTCCCGATTCATCCGGTAAGCTATCGGGCCAACGGGTTTGACCGATTGCGACCCGATTCAACGCACTAACATGGGTTACAATATGCCGAGCCGCCCGATACCCAAATACCAAGCCTTCCAAAAGCGAATTCGAGGCCAATCGATTGGCGCCATGCACCCCCGTACTGGCCACTTCGCCGACAGCGTATAATTTAGCGATTGTTGTTTCACCATTTTCATCCACGTGAACCCCACCCATGGTGTAATGGGCAGCCGGCACAACCGGAAGCCGTGCATTGGGATCAAATCCATGGGCCATGCAGTAGTCATAAAGGGCTGGGAATCGCTCTGCAATGGGTACCGAGCATAGGGTCATGTCTAGCCACACGTGCGGACTCCCCGCATGCAGGGCCGCCGTTACGGCTCGCGAGACCACATCGCGAGGAGCTAGGTCTTTATCTGGGTGCACGCCGTCCATAATAAAGGCCCCAGATAGGTCCCGTAATCGAGCCCCTTCCCCACGCACCACTTCAGAGACCAAAAAGTTAGTGCCATACACAACGGTTGGGTGAAATTGAACAAAGGCCATATCTCGAATTGCTGCGCCAGCCTGGTGCGCCAACCCAATGCCATCGCCATAACAACCAGCCGGCGCCGATGTTTGGGCATACATATGCGCTGCACCACCGGTAGCCAATACAACCGCTTTGGCTTGCATCGTGTGCCGCTGCCCGTTCACATACACAACACAGCCATAGCACTGGCGAACGCCATGGGTTCCAGCGTGACACAGCAACTCAACCACAGTCGCTTGATCCCAAATTTTGATCCGACTGTGCTGAGATGCTGCTCGATACATGGCGGCATGAACGTTACGGCCCGTTTGATCGCCCACATGCAAAATTCGTCGTTGTTGATGTGCCGCTTCATGCCCCAAATGAAACCCTCTGGCTGGCCCTGGTTCTCGGTCAAAATCAACACCCATGGCGACCAAGTCTCGAATTCGATCGGGCCCCTCTGTGACTAAAATATCCACCCGATCCGGGTCACACCGACCGCACCCCGCAATGAGGGTATCTTGCCGATGCAAGTGCACCGAATCTGACGGCGACATTACCGAGGCAATACCGCCTTTCGCCCACGTTGTGGTGATATTTGCTGGTGATGATTTAGACAGCACCCACACCGTGCCATGCTGTGCCAATTCATACGCGCTGGTTAGCCCAGCAATCCCAGCTCCCACAACAATATAGTCCACATGCATACGCAATATAATATCATTTGTTTAGTACGGAATATAAGTTCGTGATTGAATATGAGCGACTCAATGACCAGGGGTATTAAAATTGACTAATTGAATATCAATACTTTCTTGTAACCCACAAGCGAGCCAATGGCTTCTTCAACATTCTCTACTTTTCCCAACAATACATTCACAATATCCGTATGCCCGTGTTTTGCAGCCAACATTAAGGCCGTCAATCCATCATTATCGGCTTTATTTACATCAGCTCCGGCTTCCAACAATAACCTCACAATATCCATATCCCCGACTTCTGCAGCCAACATTAAGGCCGTCAATCCACCACTATCGGCTTGATTCACATCAGCTCTGGCTTTAAACAATAACTTCATAATATCCGCATGCCCGTCCTGTACAGCATACATTAAGGCCGTCAATCCAATTTTATCCGCTTTATTCACATCAGCGCCGGCTCCCACCAATAACTCCA
>Ga0181567_10003995_pt1 | contig 10844 bp, 16 predicted proteins | sample 101ome_14_FD_133761 | JGI IMG/M metagenome (GOLD analysis project Ga0181567, IMG submission 133761) | Coastal salt marsh microbial communities from the Groves Creek Marsh, Skidaway Island, Georgia - 101403AT metaG (megahit assembly) | ecosystem: Environmental > Aquatic > Marine > Intertidal...
CATTAAAGGAAGGTAAAAATGTTTTTGCACTCGCTAAAGTCAAAGAGTCTTTTTCAATTCTTGGTGATGATCAAGTGGATAGCTATCTTTTGTTTAGCAATCCTCATCAGTACGGCAAAGCCGTGGATATTCGTTTCACCCCAATCCGAGTCGTATGCAATAATACTTTGACATTCTCATTGAACTCATCATCTAAGAACTTTGTCAAAATTGGCCATCGCTCTCAGTTTGATGCTGATATGGTTAAAGAGCAAATGGGTCTTGCTTCTGAAAAGTTTGCTAAGTACAAAGAAATGGCAGAGTTCTTGTCAACTCGTAAGTTCTCAACAGAAACACTTCTACAATATTATAATGAAGTATTCAGCCACCGCGAAAAGCGTTCTGTTGAAACTGTTGATGATCTATCACGTACAGCAAAACAAGCTTATGAATTGCTTGAAACACAACCAGGTGCTGAGTATGGTCAAGGCACATGGTGGCAGGCTTTCAATTCTGTAACTTATCTTACAGATCACAAGCTTGGTCGTTCAGACGATGCTCGTATGGAGTCAGCATGGTTCGGTGTTAACCAAGCACGTAAAATCAAAGCTGCTAACAAGGCTGTAGAATTTGCTACAGCCGCATAGGTGGTATTATGAAACTAATTGATGATAAAGATAATCCTGGCCTTGTCGGGATTATCGAAGAACCTGATGATATTCAAATGGTCAAGAAAATGGTTGACAATCTCAACCACGACTTGGTCGATTCTGGCTTCGATAAATACCAATATAAATTTATCAGGCGAGGCACTAAAGCTTATATTGAACGAGTTTAGGAGGCTTTGGCCTCCTCTTTTTTTGGAGTAATCATGGTAAGACTTGAAGATTTAAATATTACTTTTTTCCATATGCCAAAGAATGCTGGATCCAGTATTGAAAGATGGTTAGAAAAGAATTTAGATGGCGATGTTTATCTAGAAGATTTTAGACATGCAAGTCCTCAATCCTTAAAGCCAATGTTTGATGATTTTGGTTGGAGTTTTTGTTGCGTACGAAATCCTTGGGATCGTATGGTAAGTTGGTATAATTTCTTCAAAGGTCAAAATAAAATCCATACTGATTTTGATACATGGATTCGATCAGCGTTTAATTTAAATCAACAATCTGCAAAATATATTAAACCAATTAATACACAAATGAACTTTGTAAATTCTGTGAATTATGTAATACGATATGAAAATCTTATTGAAGACTTTAAAGTAGTACAAGAAAAGACAAATTGTTTTGAACCATTACCACACCACAATAGTAGTAAAAGAACACAATACACAGATTATTATACAAATCAAGAGCAAATAGATTTAGTTGCGGACTATTACCAAGAAGAAATAGAACATTTTCAATATTCTTATCAGTATAAATAGAACTAAATTAATTCTATGGGGATACTAATGAAGTCCTTTAAAACTTTTATTGCTGAAGATCTGGAGTTATTGCTTATGAGTGCAAAGTCAGATAAGTATGAATTAGATGTGGCTAATAACATTACTGGAATGACTGGCGTGACAGCAGAACGTCCTAAGGTAAGTACTAAGTATGCAGACGTTACTTTAGATTTTAAAGGTAAGTCAAAGCATAAAGGTAAGAGAATTTGGCTTGAAGTTAAGATGAGTCATACTGATAACTTAGGTAATACTCGTGTTTCTTATGTTGATGGTAAATGGCAAGCTGCTATGCCACTAGATCCTGTGAAGAATTTTGCTATTAAATACTTAACAACATCTTCACAGACGCAAGAGTTTTTAAAAGATATTGCAAACTATGCTGGGATTAAAGACTGGCGTAATATGACAGTGCCTTCAACTCAAGGGTTTCTGAAAAAAGATAATGCAGTACCATATGATATAATGAAAGAATATATGAGCAAAAGAACTCAATATATTTTGGATGTACCAAATGTAGATCTAGGTGCTCTTGTTACTGATCACTATTTAACTGGTAAAGCCGAACCAGCATATTATATGCAAGCCGGTGATGATTTCTATTTAATTGGTAAAGAAAATCCATTAGGATTACCAAGAGATATTCCTGAACTTGGTAAAAAAGGCCAGTGTATGGGAACATTTAAAATGAGAATTGGTGTACGTGGTAGTAAACCATTCTATGAAATACAACCAGAAATTAAAATTCTGAATATGCCAAATAGTCCTTATTCAGTAAAACCCGGAACTCGAAAAAAGAATCCGTTTGAAAGTTAAATAGATGGTAGTAAGTAGATATTTAGCAAACACTCATTTAGCAGAAAAAGTAGATATTTCTGAAAAAAGAGTTGTTAATGTAGATTACATACACAAGTTTGGTAGAAATCCAAGTGTAGGTGGTGTACCTGAAACTATTTGGATGCAAGGTGGAGTTTATTCATATTTGACTTCTCCTTCTACTGTTTATGTTACAAGTAATAATGCTGCTGATGCTGCTGGTGGTACCGGTGCAAGAACCATTACAGTCCAAGGATTGGATGGAGACTATAACAATGTACAAGAAACATTAACAGTAGGCGGATCTGTTGGAACAGTAGAATTTTTAAGAGTGTTCCGAGCTTTTGTTGTCGAGTCAGGATCTGTTGGAACAAATGTTGGTGATGTGAGAGTTACAACTGGAGCTGGTGGAAGCGGAACAGTATTAGCAGATATTGGCACCATAGGAACTGGAACAACTTTTGGATTAGGGCAGACACAACTTGCTTTATATACAATTCCAGCACATTGTACTGGATACTTAACAACTTGGAATGTTGGTGTAGGAAGTTATAATGATGCAACTACGGTTTCATTGTATACTCGATTATTTGATACTGGATATCAAAGTTTTAGGACAAGAGATATTATGGATGTTCCAGGAGGTTATCACACAAGAAATTATGATATACCATTGCTAATACCGGCAAAAACAGATATTGAAGTAAGAGCAATTGCTTCTACTGGTAGCACAATTAGTGCTTCTTTTGATCTTGTCTTGGTAAGAAAGTAGTTTACATTTAATGTGAAATAGTATAAGATACTAATATGGAAAAATTTAAAACACATATAACTGAACAGAAAAATACACATATGACTCACATCGAAGATAAGGTTATCTACGGTGGTGTCGCTGGTACGCGTCAAGCTATCAATGCTTTGCGTGAACTTAGAGATATGCTTAAAGGAGTACATGATGGTAATGTATCTGTTAAATGGGATGGCGCTCCTGCTATTTTTGCTGGGATTGATCCATCTGACGGAAAATTCTTCGTGGCTAAAAAAGGAATCTTTAATAAGAATCCTAAGGTCTATAAAACTAGTGCTGATGTGGATGATGATACTAGTGGTGATCTGGCTGCTAAGCTTAAGCTCGCACTAAAAGAACTGCCAGCTCTTGGAATCAAGGGTGTAGTTCAAGGTGACTTTTTGTATGGCCCCGGAGATCTAAAGACAACTAAGATTAAAGGTGAAAGTTATGTTACCTTTCATCCCAATACTATCGTTTATGCTGTGCCAGCAAAGTCGGATGCAGCTAAGGCAATTAAGTCTGCAAAGATTGGAATCGTCTGGCATACGACCTATACTGGTAACACCTTCGAGTCTATGCGAGCTTCGTATGGAGTTGATGTAAGCAAATTCAAGAAATCAAAAAATGTATGGTCACAAGATGCCATGTTACGTGATTTGACTCGTATCACTATGTCTAAAAAGGAAACTGATGATGTTAATGAACTTCTTTCGCAAGCTGGGTTCTTATTCAACAAAATTGCGGGGTCTACGCTCCGAAGACTTGAAAATGAGGAAGAGCTACCGCGCCTCATTGAGCAATTCAATAACAAATACGTCAGAAAAGGACAAGTTATTGGAGATTCAGGACGACATGTATCCATGCTCATTCGTTGGATTAGATTACGTTACGGTAAAGAGATTGCCAAGCGTAAAACCGAACGCGGAAAAGCAGGACAACGTGACAAACTAGATAAAATTTTGTCATTTTTCTCAGAAGAAAATAAAACTTCTTTAAAATATATGTTTGATTTGCAAAAAGTAATAGTTTTGGCAAAATTAAAACTTATAAATAACCTTAATAAACTTGGTAATATTAATACCTTTGTAAAAACACGCAATGGTTATAAAGTAACCGGAGCAGAAGGTTATGTAGCAATTGACAAACTTGGTGGTGATGCAGTGAAAATTGTTGATCGTATGGAATTCTCATACAACAACTTTTCACCAGATATATTAAAGGGATGGGACAAGCCAACGAGGACTTAAATGGCAGTAGGATTTAAAGATTTTTTAACTGTTGACTATACACAAACTGGAGATGGTCAACTTGCAAGAAACGCTAAAAAGCGCAAAATGGATACTCCAACTGGTAATACAGGTGAAGCTGTAGAGCCAACTGATGAAGCGTTGACAATGCAGCAAAGACGTGCAAGAGCTCGTCAAATGAAAAAGTATCAGTCTAGACTAAAAGTTGGTCGTAAAAAAGCTGCAGCTAAAATTGCAAATCAGGCAGTACTAAAACGTAGAGCTCAAAAAGCTGCACGGAATGCTATTGCTAAAAAGATTACTAAAGGTATTCCTAAGGCAGAACTCACTCCCGCAAGAAAGCAAGAGATTGAGAAGCGGTTAGATAAAATGCAACCTAGAATTAATAGAGTTGCAAAGAAGCTTCTTCCTCAACTTCGTAAAGCAGAACTAGCCAGAAAACGCGGGTAAAAAATGATTAACAAATTTAGTCAGTTTCTTGTTGAAGAGGAAAAGACAGTTTATTTTACCTTTGGTAGAATGAACCCTCCTACAATTGGTCATGGTAAGCTACTAGATGTTCTTGCTAAAAAGGCAGGTAAAAGCCCTTATCGTGTTTTTGTATCTCAGTCTCAAGATAAAAACAAAAATCCATTACAATACAAAGAAAAAATTAAGCATGTAAGGAAAATGTTTCCTAAGCATGCTCGTTCTGTTATGGCTAATAAAAAAGTCAAGACAGCTATTGATGCATTAGTAGCTCTTCATAATGAAGGCTTTAAAAATGTAGTCATGGTTGTAGGTCAAGATCGTGTACGTGAATTTGATATTTTAATGAATAAGTACAATGGTCAAGATGCTCGTCATGGCTTTTATAATTTTAATAAAATCAATGTAATTTCTGCTGGTGATAGAGATCCAGATGCTGAAGGTGTTGAAGGTATGTCAGCCTCCAAACAGCGCCAAAATGCAAAGGATAATGATTTCACAGCATTCGCCCAAGGCTTACCAAAAGCCATGTCAAATCCAGATGCAAAACGTCTATTCAATGACGTACGTAAAGGTATGGGTTTAAAAGAAGCCACAGAATTTAAAAACCATATACAACTTGCTCCGGTTTCAGATCTTCGCGAAGCTTATTTGAGAGATAATATCTTTGAAGAAGGTGAACAGGTAGTCATGACTAAACATGGTATTGTTGGTAAGATCAAACACCTTGGTACAAATTATTTGATTGTAGAATCAAAAGGTGAAACCTGGAGATGTTGGTTGGACGATGTATCCAAGGTCGATCCGAACTTTGAACCATCGTGGGAAGTACAGAATCTTCCAAATGATGATTTTGATGGTATTATAAGAGAAGCACTAAATGAAGCCACAACTCCATACGAATGGGGAACGCCTGAAGCTACTAAAAAAGCAAAATCTATGACACCTGGAGAAAAGAATGAGGGTAATGGACTTTGGTATAATATACGTAAAAGACGTGAAGCCGGTAAGCCTAGATTAAAACCAGGTGATAAGAACTATCCAAAAACATTAAAACCAGAAGCAAAACAAGATCCTGATATTAAAGATCGTCCAGGTGCACAACCTGCTGGCTACCATACAGGTTTGACTAAAGCTCAAAAGATTGCAAGAGATCGCCAGTTTAAAAAACAAGCCAAAATGGATGATGATAATCCAGCAGCGTATAAAAAGGCTCCTGGAGATCACGCCGCAAAAACTAAATTGTCTAAGCATACTAAGCGCTATCGCCAGATGTTTGGTGAACAAGACGGCCATGTTGATATGGCTAAGAAGCGTATTGATCGTGAAAAAGAGATGGACAAGAAAAAGCATGATCGTATGATGGATAAAGCACGTTTAAGAGATGTTAAAAAACAAAATATGAAAGAATATGGTGGACCACCTATTTCAAGAGCAGAATATTTAAAACAAAAACCTATGAAAAAAGGCAGTTAAAATGATTAACTTTAAAGCGTATATCACAGAAGACGCTACCGCTGGTCTCAAGAAAAAAGCAGAAAAGTCAGGTATGCCTCTTGGTATCCTACGTAAAGTTTATAATCGAGGAGTAGCTGCTTGGCGAACTGGTCATAGGCCGGGAACCACACCACAGCAATGGGGTATGGCTCGAGTAAATTCATTTGTTACTAAATCATCAGGTACATGGGGCAAGGCAGACAAAGATCTGGCGGCGAGAGTAAAAGGATAAAAAAAATGGCAGTAAGATCAGCAGATAAAAAACCAGAAAAATACGTTGGGCCAGACGGGAAACCTAAAATTAGAATGGTTCCTGTTGATAAAAACGTTGTAAAAAACGAGGATGCTTCAAAAGAAGCTCAGCACCACGCTCAAGGAATAAAAGATGCTAGAGCTGATATGAAAGCTGCTAAGTCTGCTGATGCTATGACTAAGGCCATGAATAAACTTCAGCATCATACGAAAGCTCATAAGAAAGCCAAGGCTGCGATGAGTGAAGCATATAACGAGCCTCAAGGTCAAGCAAAAAGAATGATGTCGCCATTGCAAAAAATTAGAATGGATAAAGAAAAAGCTGATCGTGATAGTGAAGGTAAACTAAAACCAGGTGCAGTTAAGAAAGAAGCAAAGGTTGACGAACTATCAATGACTGCTATTAAAAAAGGTGTTACTCAAGGTTCTGGTATGAAAAATGTAGCAAAAGCTATGGGCAAAGATAAATTGAAAAAAGATCTTGAAGCTATGAAAGCTAGAATGGCTACAGAAGATAATGTAAATGAATTGAAAAAGTCAACTCTTGCTAGATATGTCAAAAAAGCAAGTGATGATCGTACTCAAAACGCATATGATGTAGGAAGAGGAGCTAATCCTTGGGATAGTAAAAAGGGACTTAAAAGACGTCAAGGTATCAACAGAGCTGTAAACAGATTAGCAAAAGAAGAAACCAAAGTGGATGAAGTACTAGATCGTCCAGGTGCATTAGATAGTTATAGAAAGAAAGCTGATGCAAGTGGTAATAAAGCACGTAATTCAGCTGTTCGTAAAATTTTAACACCTCCGAAAGATGGTAAAAGACCAGATCATTCTGATGAATTGAAGACTATGAAAAAGCGCAATAAAGGCCAAGATATGGCAGACAGAGCTGCTAACAGACATTTCCGTAAATCTCTTGGACTTGGCTATAATAGCAAAAAAGAATCAGTTGAATATGTAAATGAAAAACTAAAAGTATCTGATGGTATGGGTGCTTGGGTAGATGATTTTAAAAAGTCAGATGCACCACAGTTTAAAGGTAAGTCAGATAAAGAACGCCGTGAAATGGCTATTGCGGCTTATCTATCTGCAAAACGTGGCGCTAAAGAAGAAGGTTATGTTTCTTATGCTCAGCAAAAAGCGGTATGGGCAAATAGAAAAGATGGTGGAAAAGGTCATCCAGATAATAAAGGTAAAAAGAAATGAAAACGTTTTCACAAGTAAGAGAAGCTTATAAAGATCCTGGTGAATACGATTACGAAGGCGAAATGGCTAAAGTTCAATTAAGAGCAATGGTTGATCAAGCATCTGACCTTGTTGACAAATTTGAAGATAACGAAAATTTACCTGAATGGGTCCAAAACAAAATCACAAAAGCTGCTGACTACATTAAAGATGTTTATTCTTATATGGAAGGTCAGGAAGATGAAGGTGATGAAGACGAAGAAGAGGATGAAGAATAATGTTATCTTTTAAATCTTTTATGGAAGAAAAACATCCAGCACTTAAGAGAGCTGGAGTATCTGGTTTCAATAAAGCTAAGCGTACACCAGGTCATCCAACAAAATCTCATATTGTTGTAGCTAAACAAGGTGACAAGGTTAAAACTATTAGATTTGGTCAGCAAGGTGTTTCTACAGCAGGAGCTCCTAAGAAAGGCGAATCAGATAGACAAAAAGCAAGACGTAAATCTTTTAAAGCACGTCATGCCAAAAATATCGCTAAAGGTAAGATGTCTGCAGCTTACTGGGCTGATAAAGAAAAGTGGTAATAAATATGGCTGAGAACACTAACACAAGACTTGATAGAATTGAGTCAAAACTCGATCAACTGGCAGAAGCTATGATTACATTAGCACGCGCAGAGGAAAAGTTAGCAGGTTTGAAAGAAGATCACGATAGAACATTTGAGAGAATGAATAAATTCTCAGCAAAGTTAGATGATATTGAAAAGAAAGTAGATGATAATGCACGTGTTGTGCAAGTAATTAACAAGCTGTTCTGGGTAGCAATCGTTGCTGCAGCAGGATCAATCGCAGCTCAACTTTGGATGTAAGGAGAAACAAATGAGCGAATGGATCAAAAGGTTGGCTGAGAAATATTCTGAAGTCAACGAAAAGAAACTAACTGGAAACCAACATAAGTTGGATATGGATAAAGATGGCGACATTGATGGCGACGACTTTAAACATATGCGTAATAAAAAGAAAACTAATGAAGATGAAGTTGTTATGAATCCTAAGAAAGAGAAAAAAGAAAAAGAGACTATGGCTGCTGAAGCTAAGATCGATGAGATCTCAATGGATAAAGCAAAATCCGCGTATGTTAAGCGTAAGATAAAAGCTTATGATGCAGCAGCACAGGGTTCAATGGACTACGCTAAAAAGCAAATGGCAAAAGCACGTAAGACAAAAGCTTACATGGATAAAAAAGAATCAATAGAAGAAGATACTATGCATGTAGATATTGATCACATGGGTGGTCATGATCCTCATGCTAAGAAACACAATATTACTTTAACTCCGCATAATAATGCAGGCAATGGTCATGGTCATTATGCTATTGGTAAAAAGAAAGATCTTCAGAAATATCTAGCTAAACATTATGATAGTCACTCTGATGCAAAAGATATACATCCAGAAGTTTTTAAAGAATCAACTCTGCCACCAATTTACTCACGTATTATGGAAGCTCGTGCCGCTGCTGATAAAGATGGTAAGCATTCTAAAAAAGCTTCTCCGCCTGAAGATTGGAATGAAAAAGAAAAAAATAATAAAGGTGCAATGGACATGAAAAAAGACATGGCTGTTGACACCAATGATAAAATTTCAAATTATGATGAGCTAGGACATGATGATGCATCAAAGGCAGGCAGAGCTACTAATGCAGCTAAATCACGTCCAGGTGATAATGCAGCTGGTGACAAAAAAGTCGTAAATCCAGTTAAAGGAGCAACTAGCTAATAGAGGTATATAATGACTATACGACCACCAAGTTGGTGTCATGGAGCAATCCCAGTCCTCAATCAGGGCTGGGTAGATCCAAATACTGATGAATTGTTACAACCCGCTAAATTTACTCAGCAGCAAATCGATGAATATTATGGAATGCCATCATTTACTGATATTCAAGATATGAATCAAGAAGGAAAGATAGAAGCCTCAATGGCTAAATCTGATTATTATAATAAATAGTTTTACGTAAACAGAACGGTAAAACACATGAAACTTTTTGATGAGCTTAATGATAAAAACTTTTTGTTATATGCTGCTAAACATTATTATAAACCAAATACGGTTGACGCAGATGAATTTTATAATGATCTGAAAAGATTCATGTATTTGAAACGTCAATTTAATAGGTATCAAAAAACCGGTGAGATATCTGAAAGACTTATATTAAACCATCTAATAGTGATATTCAATGTTTTTGATATTAAACCTAGTCTGAAAATGTTAGAGTTTAAAATAGAAAAAAAGTATTGGCATATTATGAAACCTTTTTTAATTTATCTAAGGCATATAAGAAATGATCAGTATACTGAAATACCCTTAGATAAAGTTGTAGTAGAGAAGTTAAGGAAAATATAATGGGAATTATTAAACGCGCTGGTGATCTAGTCTATACGTTTAGATTTCTAAAGCTTCTTACAACTCCATTTGAAGAGACTGAGGCCTTTAAGGTTGGCATTATTGATAAAGATGGAAATAGAGACAAAGATTTTAAATTAAACACAATGGATAATAGAGACAAGTACAAAGAGTACTATACTCCTTTTCATCGATTAGTGTTTAATGTAAAGAAGATAATGGCTAAAGCACCAGGTGGTTCTACAAGACTTGCATCATATGCTACAGCACTGTACCTCCTTAAAGAAAAGTTTAGTATACCAGACAAAAAAATTATGGAAGCATTACAATCTATTGGTATAGATCCATTAGATTTTATGGCGGAACAAAGTAACTGGTTTGTATTGGATGATAAAAGATTATCACCTGGAACATATAAAGTATTAAATAATAAATTACTAAACATGACTCTTGAAGAAATGGTAAATGCAAGAGATAAAATATCTGTAGACAACGATTGCTACCCAGTGGGTGATTTTTTTGGTATAGATATTTACGAAGTCAAACATATTAGAACGAATAAAAATATATATGTTACAATAGGTGAATTGGCTAGATGACAAATAAACGTATAATAACCAATGAAACAATGACTGCAGCTGATGCTGGTATACCCCATGATACAAAAAATATGGGGCCTTCACGTCTTCCTATACATATTCTACGAAGAAATGTTGGTAAGCCTATTAATATGACAGATCGAAGAAGGCGTAAAGATAAACA
>Ga0181567_10004007_pt1 | contig 10828 bp, 5 predicted proteins | sample 101ome_14_FD_133761 | JGI IMG/M metagenome (GOLD analysis project Ga0181567, IMG submission 133761) | Coastal salt marsh microbial communities from the Groves Creek Marsh, Skidaway Island, Georgia - 101403AT metaG (megahit assembly) | ecosystem: Environmental > Aquatic > Marine > Intertidal zone...
ATCGTAGTTCAAACGCTCTGGCCATTGGGCAATGCACAAAGCAGACTCAGGACCCTCACGCTTCTCGAGCCAATGCCAAATCTCTTCGGTTTGGAATGGCATGAACGGATGTAGCATTTTGAGCAAGTCCCCGAAAATCGATTTAGTCGCGGCCAAGGTGCCGGCATCCACAGGCTCACCATACGGTGGCTTGATCAACTCCAGATACCAACTGCAGAAATCATCCCAGACCAACCGGTACATGTTCATCAAGGCTTCGCTCAGCCGGAATTCGGCGAATTGACCTTCGAGTTCTTCCAACACTTGTTGAACACGCGATTGCATCCATCGAATGGCCTCAGCCGACGCATCAGGCATCGGGCGGGCTGCATCCACCTCCCAGCTTTGGGTCAAACGGAAGGCATTCCAAATCTTATTGGCGAAATTTCGTCCTTGCTCACAGAGTTTTTCGTCAAAAGGCAAGTCATTACCCGCTGGCGATGTCAGGAGCATGCCTACGCGCACGCCATCTGCTCCGTATTGGTTCATCAGCTCGATGGGGTCCGGGCTGTTGCCCAAACTTTTCGACATTTTTCGGCCTTGTTTGTCCCGAACGATGCCCGTGTAGTAGACGTTTTTGAACGGCTCTTGCCCGCGGTACTCGTATCCCGCAATGATCATCCGCGCCACCCAGAAGAACATGATTTCGGGTGCGGTGACCAAATCCGCCGTAGGATAATAGTACCCGACTTCCTCCTCCGTTTTCAATCCGTCGAATACTTGGATGGGCCACAGCCAACTGCTGAACCACGTGTCCATCACGTCCTCGTCCTGACGCAATCCCGCCGCGTCTAGGGCGCCATTGCTGGACTTCTCGCGGGCCTTTGTCAAAGCTTCTTCCAGGGTTTTGGCTACGACAAAGTCTTCGGCCCCTTCCCCATAAAACCATGCAGGAATACGATGCCCCCACCAAAGCTGACGACTCACGCACCAATCCTTCACGTTCTCCATCCAATGGCGGTAGCTGTTTTTGAATTTCGGCGGATGAAATTTGATGGTATCATCCATCACGTGATCCAAGGCCGGTTTCGCCAGCTTTTCCATGGACAAGAACCATTGCAAACTCAATCGGGGCTCGATCACCGCATTGGTGCGTTCAGATCGACCAACACTGTTCGTGTAATCCTCCGTTTTGACCAAGTTTCCAGATGCTTCCAACACCCCTTCCACAGCCTTTCGCACGTCAAATCGGTCTTGACCTGCAAATTCGCCGCCGTGCGCATTGAGCGTTCCGTCGGAATTGAATATATCAATGGATTCGAGTCCGTGTTTTTGTCCGAGGTCGTAGTCGTTGACGTCGTGAGCGGGGGTCACCTTAAGGCATCCTGTTCCGAACTCCCGGTCGACGTAGTCGTCCAAAATAATCGGCACTTCACGATCTGTCATGGGCACCCGCGCATGCTTGCCATGCAAATGCGTGAATCGCTCGTCCTCCGGGTGCACGCATATGGCCGTGTCCCCCATGATGGTCTCCGGTCGGGTGGTGGCAATCGTGAGAAACTCGCCAGGCGACTCCGCAATCTCGTAGCGCACATAGTACAACTTCCCGTTTTCTTCCGTGTGGATGACTTCTTCGTCACTCAACGCCGTCTGCGCTGCAGGGTCCCAATGCACCATGCGCTCACCTCGGTAAATCAGACCCTTTTCAAAAAGGTCAATGAACGTATCGATCACGCCATCGTAATACGCCTCATCCATGGTGAAACGGGTGCGTGACCAATCACAACTCGCTCCGAGTTTTTTCAATTGTTCCAGGATGATCCCCCCGTGTTCGTGCGTCCATTCCCAAGCGTGTTCCAAGAATTCATCCCGCGACAAATCGGATTTCTTGATGCCCTTTTCCCGGAGCCGCCGGACAACTTTGGCCTCGGTGGCAATAGACGCGTGGTCTGTGCCTGGCACCCAACACGCATTCTTCCCCATCATGCGAGCCCTGCGCACCAACACATCCTGGATGGTGTTATTGAGCATATGGCCCATGTGCAATACGCCCGTCACGTTCGGCGGCGGAATCACTACAGTGTAGGGCTCACGGTCATCGGGCTTGGATTCAAAAAATCCATGCTCGAGCCAATAAGCATACCACTTTTCTTCACTGGATCCGGGATCGTATGTCGTGGGGATTTCCATCGGTTGGGAACGTTTTCTTGCGCGCAAAATTCGGACAAAAAAGAAGTCGTTCCGACAATGAAGGGAACGACTTCCATAATGGACCGCAGTCCAATGCGTACTTTTCTTATTCTTTGTTCAACGGTGCTCCCGTCGAGGCAGGCTTCACCGGTGCTCCTCCAGCAGGCGCTCCAGCATTTGAAGCCTCCACTTTGCCCTTGATGCGAATCACCTTCGTCGGCTCATTCGTAGCATTTGAAGTGATCGTGACGCTCTTGTTGATTGGGCCGATGCGTTTCGTGTCATACCGCACATTGATGACCGACGTAGCACCTGGCATGATGGGGTCTTTGTCGCACTTCGGCACCGTGCAGCCACATGAACCTTTGCATCGTGAAATGATGAGAGGCTCTGTTCCGTCGTTCGTCACGGTGAATTGGCATCCTCCGTCGGCCCCTTGTGAGATGGTTCCGTAATCGTGTACTTCCTTATCCAACGTAATGGATGGGCCTTGCGCCAAAGCGGTTGCAAATCCCGCGAAGAGCAAACATGCTGTCAAAAATTGTTTCATAACTGCCTTTTGTATTTCAAGGTTAAAGATAAACACAAAGAATTTAGCTCCGTGTCCATGCGTCAATTTTGACGCAAATTCACATTCGCTGGTTTCTTTCCGAGCTTGGTTGTTCAAGAATTGAGCCAAAAAAAGGGGAGCTGAGCACTCCCCTTTTTCTGTTTGTCACAATGCGATTATTCGCAAGATGTTCCAAAGTTTGACAAGAACGTCAACAAGTCAGGTGTACCCACCGAGTTGTCACCGTTCAAATCACCTGGGCAAGATCCGCCGCCTGCGAACTCACAAGAACCATCATCTGTCGTTGCCGCAGCATCATAGTTCGAGGCATCTTCGTAGGTGCAGCCCATCGCCGTTGGTGTCACGCAGTAGCTTTCATCAGAAGCGCTGAATGGGTTGTATTCTGCGTAGGTTGGATCGGTACATCCTGGGCACTGATCGCAGCTGTTGAAGCAAGCACCTGAAGTGATGGTATTTCCTGAAACCGTGATCACACGATTTCCACCATTACCGCAATCACCGACACTCTCATCCATTCCCCAAGCATCGCCGTTGATGAATTTGTACTCATACGTTCCTTGCTGCAACTGGATCACGACTTCGTGCACACCGTAGCCCACGTAAGGAACCATGGTTGCCGAAGGATCCCAGTTTTGGAAGCTGCCCGCGATGTGAACACCTGCCTCAGAAACGGTTTCGTTTGACATGTTCACACGGAACGAAACGAGGTAAGCACAGCTGCCGTCGTCCACGTTGGCTCCTGGCTCATAGTTCTGCGCAGAAGGATCCATACAACCGTTGTAGTTGCAGTCGCCTGCGTCCGTAGCAGCGGCATTGTAGTTGTCAGCAGAAGGATCTTGGCATCCCACGACCTCTTGACAATCGAGGACAGAGTCTCCATCGGTATCTGTGTAATCACATGCCACGCTCAAGTCGCAGAAATCAGTAAATCCGCAAGCCATTGGGTCACCGCATCCCATGTTGAATGAAGTGATCGGAGCAGCCCATAAGTAGCTCGGCCCGATGATGGGCACTGCCGATTGCCAAATGCCATCGCTTTCACTCAATATGACCGTGCCGCCAGTGATGGGGTCAACGAATCGAATTAAGTTACCACAGAATGAAATGTCTGCCATTCCAGCCAACATCACCAAGTCTGCGAGCAAGCCGCCCGTTTGGTCTGTGATGTTGCTGAAGTTCATCGGACCGTCAGTTCCGTCGCCAAGGAATACCCCGTTCAACGCTACGTTCGGATTCACTCCACCTGCTGCTTCGCAGTCCGCCGCGTACACTTCGTTATCCGTTCCTGTCAAGGTCACACCGACCAACCACACCATTTCAGCTCCGGTAACGATTGTTGAAGAAACGTTGAAGTCGCAACTTCCATCGTCCTCTGTTGCCGCACCGTTGTAGTTACACGCGATGGGGCTGGTACAGCCCATAACAACCAATGAGTTGCCGTCGCAATCGTATCCTTCTTCTGCATAGATGCAGCTTCCGTCATCCGAAGTGGCCAACGCGTTGTAGTTACAAGCCGTTTCGTCGTTACATCCAGGTCCCAATGCCACGACTTCCAAGCTCGCTGCAAGACGCGGAGCCGTGTAGTCTTGAATTTGGTCAATCCAGAACATGGCTTCATCCGGGCCCATTGTGGGGTTCAATGTCAATTGCGTTGCCGCGATGCTGGTTCCGTTGGCGGCATCAACCGCTTCGGTTACTGCAACGTCCCACCACTGCCATGGCGAACCATCGTATGGCTCCGTTGGGACGCCATCGACGTAGTTGTTCAATACGGGGTACAATCCGTCCCAACCGTTGTTGCCAAATGCTGCCGCTGGATCAACCAAGCCAATCTCAGCGAAAGGCGCATTGTTATTGGTGGCATACCCATTGATTTCATCGTGAATGTCATAAGCACCTGACACCTCTACTACGGGCTCATTGGTCGTAGGCACAATCAACACACCCGTGTTGTAAGGAGCAAACTGGTCATGAGGAGCATGGAAACTCACCATCGGCATGTCGCCTTCGTCCAACCAATTTAAATCACCCAATGCACCACCCAAGTTCATTTGGAAGTTGAAGTCGCTGCTGTAGCCCACGTGATTCGCCATGCACAACTGGAATCCACCACTCGATGCCGGAGCATAGGTGTCAGTCGTTGCATCGGGGTCACCGTGAATGCCTTCAATCACCATCGGAATGAAGGAACCGTCTCCTGGATCGTACCAAAACTTCGTGATGGGGTTGCCAGCATCATCAACAATGATGTCATTGTAGCTCTCAATTGTCGCCGAAGCCAATGAGATGTAGCCGCCTGTTCCTTCACCGAACATGGCAATTTTGTCACCATTTACCCCCCAAGGGTTTCCGTCCTCTGCTGCAGTTTTGCGGAAGAAGCGGACTGCCGTGCGGCTATCCTGAACGCCACGGTATGCAGCTTGAATCAACTGGAGTGTACGCTCAGCTTGCGTCGAGGCCAAAGGATTCCAGCCCAAGCGGTAGTCACAAGATGCGACTACGTAGCCCATACGAGCGAATCGAGAACAAATCTCGACGGCGCTGCTGTCCGTCCGGGTTCCTACTGCACTGCCGTTCAAGTACTGAGGCAAGAAATTACCCGTGTGGAAGTACAAAATGACAGGACGATCGGTTTCGGAATCACCGGCAGGCTCGTATACGTCCATGAGCAGGTTTTCCGGTGCCGGCGGCATGCCTTGCAAAGCAGGAATTACGGTGATGTTCTCACCGTACACCACACCTGATGTCACCTCCACTTCGTCGAATATCTCGTCAATGTAACGAACTCCGCCTGCAATGGTAGTTTCCGTTACTGCACCCAACGCAAGACCCATTCGAGGCGTATTGTAATCCATCATTTGGCCGATCCAATCCATGGCTTCTGCTTCTCCCATCGTTGGGTTCAACATCAATGCCGAAGCCAAAAAGTTCGTTCCGTTTGCGGCATCGTATGCTGCAATTGGAGCTTCGTCAAACCACTGCCATGGCGAGCTGTCGAAAGGCTCAGATGGCGCGCCGTCTACGTAGTTATTCAATACAGGGAACAAACCATCGTAGCCCATATTCGCTGGGGATCCCGCATCTTCCAATTCGGCATCAGCAAAAACGGCGTTGTTGTTGGTGGCATATCCATTGATTTCTTCATGGATGTCCATTGCACCGGACACCTCAACTACAGGCTCATTGGTCGTGGGAACGATCAATACAGCCGTCTCGTAGGGGGCGAACGGGTCATGAGGACATTGGAAACTCACCATTGGCATATCTCCCTCATCCAACCAATTCAAATCACCCAACGCACCGCCGGCGTTCATTTGGAAGTTAAAGTCTGAGCTGTATCCTACGTGATTTGCTGCACACAACTGGAATCCTCCCAAAGAAGCAGGTGCATACGTATCCGTCGTGGCATCCGGATTTCCGTGAATGCCTTCAATCACCATTGGGATGTATGAACCGTCTCCTGGATCATACCAGAACTTGGTAATCGGAGCTCCAGCATCATCAAGGATGATGTCATTGTAGCTCTCAATGGTCGCAGAGGCCAACGTGATGTAACCTCCAGTTCCGTTACCAATCATACCGATTTTATCCGGATCGATGCCGTGTGGGTTGCCTTCCTCAGCTTCTGACATGCGGAAGTAACGGACTGCCGTGCGGCTGTCCTGCACACCGCGGTATGCCGCCTGGATCAACTGAAGCGTGCGCTCTTGCTGTGTCGACGCGAGGGGGTTCCATCCCAATCGGTAATCACAAGAAGCCACTACATAGCCCATCTTGGCGTAGCGTGTGGCGACCTCTACCTCCCAGTTATCCGATTTCGTACCGAGCACACCACCGTTCACGAACGGAGGCAAAAAGTTACCCGTGTGGAAAATCAGTAGCAAAGGGCGATCGGTCTCTGTATCACCGGTCGGCTCGTAAACATCCATTTTCAAATCCTCCATCGCAGGTGGCATCCCTTGCAAGGCAGGGATGACGGTGATGTTTTCACCATACACCACGTCTGTGGTCACGGTGACTTCATCAAAAACCTCGTCGAGGTATCGGGTCTGTGCGTCAACTTGAAGCACAGCCAAGCACGCGGCAAGCGCGCTGAATAGTATTCTTTTCATCAGACAGGTATCTGGGTGATTTTGGTTTTCCTGGGTAAGGTAGCAAAAAAACGTTTAACGTGTATGTCTTACACGCATTTTATCACCTAAAAAACCCATTTAGCGGAAATAAATCCACCTTTCAGCTACAAAACATGGGACTGTAACTCACCTAACATCTCAGCGAATCGACTGTGCTGCGCGCTTCAGGGATTGCAACATGATGGCTGGGGTGAAATCTTGGATGCGCTTGGCCGATTCAGATTTGTCTTTGATGTGATTGAAGTCATACACCAAACTTGCGTACAGCATTCGCCCCACGTATGGACCACCATAGGCTTCAATGTGGATGTTCTTGAGCAAGTTAGATCCGCCAATTTTCACGGTAGTATTCCACGGTTCAATGACAGCATTGACTTGAGCATCAAACAGGTCATATGTGGGCACAAACCCTGTGAATTGCGGTGACCCTTCAAATTTGAATCCCTGGACCCATTTGTAGTTCACGCCGAAACCCCAAGTGCTTTCGCCCGTCAATTTGAGGTCACGCGCCGTCACACCAAAATTGTATTTATGCTTCGGCGTATTGAAGGCCGGAATGATGGGATCATCTTCGTCGGTCTTCACCAATTCGTTCCAGCTGTAATTGCCCGAAATCATGAATTGGTTATCGAGGTAATAATTGACTCCGATGGAAGCACCTTGGGTTTGAACTTCGTTCAATGAGTTCGCTGCGTATCGGTAGACGTCCACTGCGCGCGGCGATTGCTCATTTCCAATGAAAAGTGCGTCAAGTCCAATGTTGTACCCAATGAAATCCGTGTACACACTGAAATAGTATCCTCCGTCGACGTAGACTTTTTCTCCCAACGTGGTGCGGTACCCGATTTCCAACGTTTTCACCCGTTCCGGACGGATGGGGTCGATGTTGAAATAAACCAAGGTGTCTCGGTTGAGTCCGTATTGGCCGTTGGCTGCATCGGCACTGTTCCGGAAATCAATAAAGCTGCTCACCGTGATCAGGCTGTCCGCACCCTCCAAGTTGCCTACAAGCGTCGCCGGCCCCACATCCAACCACAAGTACTGATCCGCCAACGTGGGGTTTCGCAAGGCCGAACTGAAGCTCATGCGCAGATAATCTTGTTCTCGCGGGTTGAAGACCAGAGAAGCCGCCGGTGAATACACCCAATCGAAGTTTTGGTTTTTATCGGCGCGGATGGTGCCGGTGGCGATGACACGGTCTTCGAGGAATCGGCGTTTGATGCCCGTGTAGAAGCCGACTTCTTGGTTTACAATCTTCGATGCGGTATCGCTGAAAATCGTGCCGTCACTCCAAGGAGTGTAGCGGCGGAAATTTCCACCAATGCGAATTTCTTCCAGCCCCTGAGGTTGGAAAATGTATTCGCCGTGCACGTGGCTCAAGCTGGATTGATCAAAAAACCGAGTCCCTCCTTCCCCTTCGTTGTTCTTCGCAGAAACCAGTGCATTGAAATTTTGCTCAAATTCAGGTGATCCGGGCGCCCAATAGCCCAGCGGATGTTGAGCCACGTCGCCCAATCCAGCATAACCTGCATTCGTCCAAGCCTCCACTTGGGCATGCCACATGGAGAGGGAGTCGCTGTACTCGTTGTACCAAGCCGGAATCGCACCGTCCTCGTAGCCATAAATAGGGAAACCAAACTCCGGGTCTACACCAATTTGCACCAAGTCGGGCCAAGTCTGATTGATGCCCGGCACGATGCTGTCGACCCAATAGCGGTAGTACACTTTCGAGTATTGGTAATCGGAGCGCGTGTTTTCCTGCAACTTCAATGCAGTCGCATAGGGATCGTACGAATTTCCGGCGTCCTCGCTCGTTCGGTAGGCGCGGACAAACCACTTGCCCGGTTTGCGCAATTCGAGTTTGTGCTGATAGAATTCGATGTCGCGCAGGCTGAACCGGTTATCACCTTGGTACACGGTCGTGCCAAAGCCGCTGTTAAATCCGTAGACCAATTCCGGACTCTCGTAGGTTTCATCCGGGTTGAGACGCCAGTAAAGTGCCGTGCTCACTTTGAGGTTCTCAGTGTTATAATCCACCAAATCAATCTCCTTGTAGCCCGTGCGGAAGAAATTCCCCAGTCCTCGTGCGTTGCTGCTGCCGTCCCCGGAATAATCAAAGACCGGCTTGTACTCATCGCCATAGATGTTGACCGCATCGTATCTACCTGGATTATCCGGGTCCACCTGCGATCCGTCCACCGGATTGTAGTTCGTTGCCTCCCAATCGTAAGCGGAGAAACGGAACGCATTCACTTTAAAGCCCAGGACGGGATCACCTTCGTCGTTGGTCGTGTAATCGGCATAACGGAATGCCAATTCATTCAGCTCGCGTTCTCCCACACGAATCGAAGCCGTCACGCCAGGAAATTGGAACGGAGATTTGGTCTCCATCGAAACCACCCCATTGAACGCGCCAGGACCATAAAATGCGGAGCTCGCCCCCGCAACAATGTCCACACTTTTCACGTCCAAATCCGACGCACCCAAGAAATTCCCGAGCGAAAAGTTCAAGCCCGGACTTTGATTGTCAATGCCGTCTATGAGCTGCAATGAGCGCACGGGCGAGGTCGAATTGAAACCCCGCGTGTTGATGATTTTGAAACCAAGGCTAGCCGACGTCACGTCGACACCTTTCAAGTTGCCTAGGCCTTCGTAGAATGAGCCAGAAGGCGCTTCTTTGATGGCAATCACATCCATGGATTCCACGGTGAGCGGCGCCTGCTTCTGCTTTTCACTGATGCGCTCTCCCACCACTTCGGCCGCTTCGATCAGGATTTGATCTGGAATGAGTTTGACGGTCAGTTTTTCATCGGGACCTTGAACCGTCACCCGCTTCATGGCATATCCGATGAAACTCACCTGCAATTGAACAGGAAATTGGCTCACGGGCAACAAAAATTGACCATCGAAGTCCGTGGTCACGCCTGTGGTCGTGCCTTCGATGATGACATTGGCAGAGAAAATGGGATCCCCCAATTCCCCATCGACCACGCGTCCGCGGAGCATCTGCTGGGCATCAACCGATCCGAACCATCCGGTCATACCGGTGACTAAAAACAAGAAAATCAACTTTTTCATGTCATCAACGAAATTGGAGAACCAAGTAACGGAAAAATGCGTCATCGCCTCCTAAAGGCGCTAAAATTGTTACCAACACCTCACCGCAAGGTGATGCGAATCTGCGCATCAATCTCAATGCAATCGCCCGACTTGAGTTTTCGGCGTTTGCGCGTTTCCATTTCGCCATTGACCCGGATCAATTCGTCCTCCCCCATCATTTTCGCTTCCCCCCCTGTTGCGGCGTATCCCGAGGCTTTCAATAACTGAAGCAAGTCGATGCCGTCTGAGCGCAATTCAAAAACGTCCTCCTGCATGCTATTGAGGGAATCGGGAAGGGTCGGCTTCATGCATCATGCTGTAAACCGCTTCGTAAATGTCCTCCACACTGGGTTTGGAATAGTAGTCACCGTCCGAGCCGTACGGAGGCAAATGCGGTTGGGCCGCCAGGGTCTTCGGCGCGCCATCCAAATATTTCCAGCCACCCTGCCGATTCAAGATGTCTTCCAGAATGTAGGCGCTTGCCCCTCCAGGCACATCTTCGTCCACGACGAGGAGGCGGTTGGTTTTGGCGAGTGAAGTGCCGACGACCGATGTCAAATCCAACGGAAGCAGCGTTTGCAAATCCACCAACTCAACTTGAATCCCCGCTTCAGCCAAACGCTCCGCAGCGCGGGCTGCCAAGTTGAAGGTTGACCCGTACGAAACGACGGTCACGTCGCCGCCCGTGCGCACGACTTCAGCGATTCCCATCGGCACCGTAAAAGCACCTAGGTTATCCGGCAGCCGTTCCTTTGACCGATAGCCGTTCAGGCATTCCACCACCACACCCGGCTCTGCGGCTTGTAACAATGTATTGTACATGCCCGCAGCTTGCATCATGTTCCGGGGAACGCAA
>Ga0181567_10004014_pt1 | contig 10825 bp, 21 predicted proteins | sample 101ome_14_FD_133761 | JGI IMG/M metagenome (GOLD analysis project Ga0181567, IMG submission 133761) | Coastal salt marsh microbial communities from the Groves Creek Marsh, Skidaway Island, Georgia - 101403AT metaG (megahit assembly) | ecosystem: Environmental > Aquatic > Marine > Intertidal...
AGTAAGTTCTGAATTATCAGCACCATCTCTTTCTGCTTCACATTGGTTTGAATACAATTTACCTTTCCAACATACTGGTTGGTATATCTCTGTACAAACCACATCTACTCTTTCACTATGACAAGATGTTAAAAGTAAAAGGAATAATAAAGAAAATATATTTTGTTTTATCATTTAATGTTTATTTTTACAAATATACGAAAAATTTTTTAATTTACCAAATTTTTTTCTAATATTTTTGTGGTTAATTCGTTTAACGCTTTATCGTAACCTTGACTAAAGAAAGGCCACATTATCATTAAATCATCATCATGAAAATATCCTAACTCATGAGCAAACTCATGTGCTATGACCCATTTCCTAAATTCTTTTGGTGTTTTGATTATATCTTTGTTGAGACTGATAAATACTTTGTTTGGTATACCGGCTCCTTCTGCAATACCCCATAGGTTTGGGAGCATACAATCATCTACGGAAATCAAGAACGATTCCTCACAGATTTGGTGTAATGGAACTCCTCGTTTATAAAACTCTTTGACTACTTCGTTTACTTCCGGTTTAACTCTTTCATCTATAACCATTTGTTTAGAGTTAAAAAACAAATGATACTCCCAATCGGTATATGGTAATAAATTTAATACCGAAAGAAGGATGATAAATGTAACTGAAATTTTTTGAAATTTTGATGTAACCATAATTTTAATTGCGAGTATTTCAATTTAATGAAATAATAAACGATTAGTACAAGATTCTCAAATATTCTGCCGAGAATCACAAAGGTTAAATATAACTTTTGTTCCCATGTATATGGGTTGTATCTCATGTATATAAATATCAATGAGATTGATTATGATAATTTTGTAAGTCGTGGAGAAGTTAATGGGTCTCCAATGGTGTATATTTCGTGTTTATCTAATCTATGTAGACGTCCGTTTTCTAATTCAGGTCTGTTTTCTATAATCCATTTATAAATTCTTTCTCCAATCCATCTATAACCATTTTCATTCGGATGATTATCAGATGCTAACCAATATTTTTTACTTAAATATTCATAAGGTATGATATTTAAACCATCAAAATTCGATGGTATTCTTTTATCAATACAATTTACGATACCTTCTTGGTCAGAATCTATTTCATCAACGTTTGTCCAAATAAAATCCCAATCATTTGAGTTTGCAATAAAGTTAAATGTGTTAATAAATTTAGCTTGGTCTCTAATTGCATCGTAATAAATGTTATCTACTTCTTGATTTTTTTTAATAGACTCTATTTTGTTATACTCATCTATCTTAATTGTATTCATTACTCTGTTAATATATTTATTATATCGAGTAGGATATGTGTTAAGTAAAAAAAGAGTTACTCTCGTGAACTCTTCTCTTATTTTTTGTACATCTAATGCTTTTGTAAATACATCTAACTGACCATCTATTCCTGAATTACCAATTCCTATATTATAAAGGGTATCGTATTTAAGTTTTTTTTGTAAAGTATGTCCTATACCATTTACAACCAAATCTTTAAAATGAGTACTCATTTTGGTTTTAACCCCAGCTCCTTCTATAAAAGAACATCCTACAACTATAAGAAGTGTTTTGTTGTTATTCATGAAAATAAATATAAACCATAACCAATCAATAAATTAAGGTTGATGATTACTAAATTCCATTGTTTTGCCAACCAAACTTGTGGTAGGGATAATACCGCACCAATCAAGTAAGTATATGCCCCAATGTTATCGTAGGGGAGGAGGTAAGGGGAACTCATGATAAAGGCGGAACCCATATACCCTAATCGGTTTCCCAATCGTTCAGCTGGTGTTAACTTACGTTCTTTAACCATCCATCTGAGCAGGGTATTATACCATGTTCTTTCACATCCTCTACAAGTTTTCTTTCCTTCCTTGAATCTAAAATCAGGTTTCTTCTTTTTACAAATGTTACACCTTTTCATTATCGTTTATTGTTAATATTTTTTCCCATTGTTCTCCAATACGAGTATTCGTGGTGCCCCTATAAATTTCACCGGTTTCTGTATCTTGTAAGATATATTTGTGTGGAACTTTTGTGTTTACAATCAAAGCCATTGGTTCATCCAATTCTACCAATGGAGTGCCATCAAGTGTTTTACGAACTTGTTCTGGTTCCTCTGTAAGTAATAAATAAGGATGCTCTTCTGATGTGTATATAACCTTGTTGTTATCTATAAGTTTTTGTGTCTTTTTAGAGTTTTTCTTTCCCATCATTTTGATGGTTTCATCCATGTATATAACTCTACCCATTTTTCTTGTATTCAATAAACTCACTTCTCATTAGATTTAGAAACTCTGCCTCATCTTCGTAGTAATAACCTTTACTTTCTATTTTAGTTATAAGAGTACGAACCTCGTTTGCAGTTTCTAATTCTGTATGTGATTGCCATGGTTCGTTACTTAACCACGAATCCATTTCTTTTAAAAACTTTAATTGTTCTTTTGTTACAAAGGTAGCGTTGTTTCTACTCATTAATACCCAGCTTTAAAAAATACCCAAGCCTCATCAGAGTTTGGTTTAGATACAACAAGTGTACCACCCGATGGTGAGAATACATATTCCAATTCATACTCTTCATTAGAGTACTCATTATTAATAAACATCTTTCCATCTTCAGTAGTAAAAGTTCCATGTGATACTAATTTTTTATTATCAACTCTTTGGAAACTCATAACTAAATCTCTACTACCAATACGAACAAATTCTGTTCCTACATACTCTTGCCATACACCTTGTAAATTCAAGTCATTTGATTCTTCCATGTCGGTAAACGAGCCACCGAAGAATAACATTGTAATTGCTAATATTACGTTTTTCATAGATTATAAATACTATCTTAAAATAAAAAAGATATGTTCTGAATGTTAAATCGTACAGATAGAGGTCGAGAGAAGATTCGAACTTCTGTAATTGGATTTGCAATCCACCGCCTAGCCACTCGGCCACTCGACCTAATTTCTAATTTATCTCTCTTGGACTGTATTTCTTTTTGAACTTTTGTTCATAGTTTGGGTCGTTATATTCATCTTCCCAAATTTTCTTTTTTTTATTTAATTCTTCTTCTGAAATTAATCCTTTACGATAATCTATTTTTGCTAAATTATAAAAGAATCTGTTGTCGGTGAGATATATAGGTTTTTCCATGTTTTAATTATTTTCTACAAAGATACGAAAAATATTTTAAACTGCCAAATATTTTTTATTTAATTTAAACAATTCGTTTTGTAGGTTTAAGTTTGATTCAATTTTACTAGAGAACATCTCATATAAGTTTTCTATCTCTTTAATTGACATACCATCTATCTTTTTAATTATTTTAACAAGCTTAGATTCTGATGTATCGGATGTATCTTCTAATCCAAACCAATCGTTCATAGTAAACCAACCTAAATGTTGTAAGTTTTTATTGAGGGATTTGTTACCAAATATTATTGGTAATGTTTTAGTGTGAAAGGCGATTGGTGTTTTTTCAGAAAACAAAATACAATTTCCAATATATCGATTAAAGTTATATGTTGTTTCTAATACAATTGAAAAATAACTCGAATCATACAAATTTAAAAGTTCTTGTGAATCCAAATACTCATCACCATTACCTACATATCGAATGATACCATTTTTTAAATAACTTACTCGATTTAAAATACTGTCTCTTAATTTTGTTTGTTTAGCTGTAGCTAAAATATATTTTGTTGTTTTTGGATTTTGGGAAATATGATTAAAAAGATAATAAAGTTTTTCTTCATTTGGATAATTTCTATTACCCCATAAAGCATAATTGGTATATGGATGTGTACCAAATTCTACTTCTGATAAGGTAGAACATTGGATTTTAAATTTAGGATTTTCTTTTTTTATAATATTTTGAATCCACTCTAATTTAGAATCGTTTAAAGCTTCTCCTTTTCTTGTGATAATCCCCTCTTCTCTTGTAGATATATAATCTCTTAATTCCTTTTCAAATTTAGAGGTACCCACTTCTTTTAAAAGAAAGGGTCTCGAATTTTCAGAATAAAACAAAGATAATTCTTTTTCGATTCTATCTTTATGTTCTATTGATAATTTCATTTATAAAATACTGAGCAGTTTTAGATTGAAAAAAATCACCATCATGATGTCCATCTCTGGCACAGTTTTCACTCAAACTAGGAATTATATTTATCTGTTCTTCCATTGCTTGAGATATTTCATTTTGGTAATCTATCTGATTTGGATTTTCAATGTGTATAAGTTTTATTCCTCTTTTACTACAAATACCTTCAATAGCATCTAAAGATTTTAAATACTCAAGTTCGTAGTTTTCTTCTAAAGACCAGATTCTTTTAAATGTTTCTTTTACGAAAGGTGGATATTTTTCTAAATCAGTATTGGGAAATATAAAAATCTTTTGCATCTCACCACCATCATTTAAAAAATAACTTTCACTTCTAAATTTATTTGGTGATAATAAACATACGAAATCAACATCTACGGAATCTATGTGGGATTTTAAAACTCGATAAGCAGTTGAGGTACTTCCACCTGATACTCCAAGGTTCCAACATTTTTTATCAAAGTGTTGTGAAACTAACCATGGGTATGTTTTTTCTTTATGTTGTGACCAACCAAATGTATCAGAACATCCAAGGAATATAATTCCCTTTTCATCTTTATTGAATTCAGAATCACATCTAAATCCAAATGAGTTTAACTTATAGCTTATTTTTTGTAGCTTAAGATTGTGTTGTTTGAACCCATCTATAACCCAACCTGAATTTTTTACCTTTTCGTAAAGTTCTTTTGAGTTTTTTAATTCTTCAACTGTTTTATTATATTCGATATCTCTATCGACTGGTTTATCTATAAATTCTAAACCACGAGGACTAATCTTCATTATCAAAGAAAGAATAATAAATTGCATCTAGGAATCCAATAATCCATGCAAACAAAGTAACAGGCCAGAATAAAAATAATCTAACTCGTAATCCATTGTTAATTTTTCCATCCATCAAAAGTTCATGTAAGATTAACCAAGTTAATCCTGCCATAAAATAGTACATAATATATTGTATCATATAATTTATTTAAGTTTTAACATAATTCACATTCAGGCATAAACAAGAACCAAGCAAATAAAAGTAGGAGTACCGCAATGGTAACCAATGCTTTAATCCACAGAGGTTGTTTCTGTCTCCAATTGTATATTTTTTCTTGTCTCTCTTTAACCTTCATTTTCTTTTCTAACCAAGCTTCGTATCTACCCACCCAATCAAATGGTGGCATTTTTAATAAACAGAGAATAAGTACAACCCACATCTCTGATTCTCCCATAAGGATTAAGTATATAGTCGGAACGATAACTATCCATCCCAACCATTTCATTATAAAGTTTCTAAATTTATTCATGATGTTAAAAATTTTTTCATTACTACGTTATTAATTTCAAATCCATTCTTGTTATAAAATGGAACAAGGTCTTTATTACAGAATAAAGATATACGATATACATTCAACTCTTCTGCTCTATCACATAGCTTTTCTATAAGTAGTTCACCCCAACTGTTTCCTCTATAACTTTCATCAATCACCACATCTTCTATCTGTGCTGATTTGTATCCTCTGATTTTGGATTCTACTACAAGAGCTCCATATCCTACAATCTTACCTTCGTGTTCAATAACTAAACCTTCGGTATTGTATTCTTTCCAAGCCTGTACTTTATCTACTTGGGAAGTTTCCACAAACTTGAGTTGGTTTAACAAATCGTAAACCTCATCCATATCCTCAAACTTTATATCTCTAATTTTCATTTCTGATTTTTTGATTTAAACCTTTTTGATTCTGATGTTTTACCATGCTTTGTTTTTCTTCCTTTAACTCGTTCTCTCCATAATTTGAAAGATGTAGGTTTTAACTCTCTTCTCATAATCTTACGAACATCGTTTTCTTTTAAACCGAATTGTTTTTCAATAGCATCAAATGGCGTTCTATCTTCCCAAGCCATTTCTATGATTCTATCTAACATTACACTATTGATGATATCGTTCATAATCTGTTATCTGTATGGAACCAAGGGTCTAAATCTTCTGTTCTCCATTCACCTGAATAATCGATTCCACATTCTTCAAGTGTGTTTTGAAATTCACCACAGAAACCTGTGATGACCATTTCCATAATTAATTGATGTTTTAAATCCATAGTTTATAATTTAAATTTTTAACCTCGTACTCATTTACTTCTTTTTTATAATCTCTTTTTATATCTTTTAATGCTCTTTCGTAATCAAACTCTTTTCCTAGGTATGGATAAAAATGTTCTTTTTCCCAATGCATCCTATAATCATATCCATTTGAAAACTCTTCATTACATTGAGAACATTTAATAATTTTCTTCATAAGTTAAAAACCTCGAACTGAATGTTGGTAACACTAATAATGATATTAGCTCACATAGTATAGATACTGTATATAGTATAAGTAATACCTTACTTACAGAAGTCCTGAATATAATCCCTTCTTAATTCATTATAGTACTCCTTATTACCTCTATCATAAGTACCCCTTACTAAAGCTCGAGAAATACCCTGTTGTGTATTCCAACCATACTTATCCCAGCCCGCTTCTATTCTTTTAAGAACCTTTTTTAAGAACCTAATCTGATGTACATTCAAATAAAACTTTTCTTCTTTCATTTATTTTCTTTTTTGTTTCCACTTCAATTCTTCTTCCCAATATAATTCCATAAGTTTTCTTCCTATGGCAAAGGGAAGGGCTATAATTATAACCCATATCCATACTAATAGTTTTTCAATAAATTTCATAACCTCGTACTTGGATGAGCTCCCTATCGAGGATGCTCATTATTCTTTTCCTTTTCTTTTGATATACCATGCCTACCCTTGGGGGTAGGATAGGGTATTTTTTCCATAGGGGAAAAAAATTGACTCCGATATAAAAACGAGTCCGAGCCCCCTTTACAAAAAAATCAATTCCCTAGTTACAAGAAACTACCCCCATACCCCTAGTGGGGGGGGGGCTCTTCTTATTCTTCTTCCACAACCACCACATCGGATAGTTGGGCTTTTACATACTTTGCTTTGGAATTGATTAACCTTTCTGATTCGAACAACTCAATCTGTTTATGTGCATGTTCTAAATCTATATATCTCCTATCAAGGAATGTTTCCCTTAACTTTGGTGTCTTTGTTATAGTTACCATATTAGGGAACTTCTCTGTTGGTGTTGTCTGTATAATACAGTTTCTGTGTTTATATACCATATTCATATTAATGTGTGCTTTAAGTTTAATTAGCTCATGTACCGAAAATCTTTTTTAATTTTCTATACCAAATATACAACAAATTTTTTAAATATCCAAGCCTTTTTAGGTTTATTTTAAAAAAAAACCCACTATGTGGAGACCAAGCTTCATAGTGGGTGGTTCGGACGAACACTTTTGGATAGGAGAGAAGGTTGTGGTCTCCATTTGAATGTTGAGGAAAACCCCTTAACCTCAACTGATTAGGTGCGTAGTATCATTTCATCGCCTTTGACACCTATATTTTACTCATTTTAAGGTTGACTGACTAGAGAATCGTCTCAATCATCAATCATTTACAATGTAAATATACGAAAAAAATTCCATATATCCAAGCTTTTTTCACTTTTTTTTCTTAACAAGGACAAAATATCCATAAGGCCCAGTATAAACAATAGAAAAGGAATCCAATAAATAGGAAACCTCCTACTGCATCAACTAAATCTTGGTACTTCTTATATAACTTATTCATATTATCTATTTAATTGAGAACCTGCTCTATCTAAAAACGGTTCAACTAATACCCAATCATCAGTAGATAAACTATCCATCCACTCTGTACTTACCTCATCATCATATAAGGATACCTCCGCACCCCAATCAGGCTCACCACTCACGAGTATAGGGTATATCAGCCCACAATCTACATCGAGGAAACTCCCTACTGATTCTAATTTCTTTAAATTTGGTCCAATCATCACTTAATTTCTAATCATTTACATAGTAAATATACGAAATTTTTTGCACTTTTCCAAGCATTTTCTCACTTTTTTTACGAATTTCTCTTATCCCCCATATGGTAGAGATGCGAATATGACAAAACTCCCACCCTCAACCGCCCTTAAAGATACAAAAAATTTCTCATATATCCAAGCCCTTTTCATGACAATATGTCGTGTAGGGTACGATTTACGATATTTGCAATAAAACCCCTTTTTCGGTGCAATTCCCTCATTTTGCTCTCTCCAATCCACATGACAACGTGTCATACGGGTATCGTGGCATTTCTACTAGGCAAAAAAAATGGAGACACACAAACACACACTCGAGCCCTCTCACTATAGCTCTACCTTAATTACCACTATATCATAGGGGGAGAATATGGCACAAAATATTATGACATACCCTCCATTGTGAAACCTTTTAAAAGACGGAGACACCTCGATAGGGATTGCATAAGGAATTATGGGGTATATAGGAGTTAACTTCTCAAGGGGTGTAATATCGGAGTACGGATTCAATCAAAACTCTCTTAAAACTCCTCTATTTCCTTCAGCCGTTTGGAGTTCCAAATGGGGTGTATTGGGAGTAGGGGCACTTGGGGGAGTGAGGAACAATAAGGGTGTATAATAGAAAAAGTAACAAGTGAGCTACTCTTCCCTTTAGTTCATATCCCCTACTATCGAGGTGGGTAATTTTCTTCTATATCTTGGGAGGCTTTCAAGGCATCTTCTTTCTCTTGTTTATGAAGGGCTTGTATTCGAAGCCTTTCTCTATCTTCATATTCTATCTCTTGGTCTAATTGTAGTTCTTGTTTTAGTTTTTGGATATCGTTCTTATGTACTCCTCGTGATTGTAGTTCTGTAAAGAGTATGAGTAGGAACATCTGAAGAGATAAGGATTCTATATCTTTGTTTAGTTTCCATAGGGATACTCCTATTACTATATACCCTATCAATCTCCATTGTATTATTCTATGTACCCAAGTTTTCTTACGAGGTTTTTTATTTATTTTTTTATTTGTTACCCTTTCCTTTCTTGGGGAAATAAGTACTTGGAATTTATTATCTTGTATGTCTTTATTTCTACTCATGAATTTTTCCTATCACTATCAAGGGGGATTTCAATATCACCACATTTAACACAAACGTAGTAAGGTCCTTCTTGTGGTTTATAGTATTCCATTTGGATATTACAACGTTTACATATCTTCATGTTTATAAATACTATCAATAAAAATAAGGGTGAAAAAAATTTCTTTGACGACTCATCGAACCCCCAAACGACAAAAGAACAAAAGGGGTACTATTGGGTGAGTAGGTAACGTAGTTCGGGTGGGGTGAAAAACCATATAACCAATCTTCCTATATAAATCATTGCAAGGAAGTAAATGGCAACTGCCCATAATAAATAAATTAAATCCCTATTGTTCATAGGAGGGGTTCGATTCGTTTTCTTAAATTACTAAACAATTCAAAGTATTGTGATTGATTTGGAAAGTTTGATTCATAACACATATCCATGCCATCGAAGGTTTGGAATATTTTGTTCATCTCTTGGTATTTCATTTGATTATGTTTTAGGGTTGGAATCATTTCTTTATACATTTCATCACATTGACTTATACTCATTTCCGATATTTGAGTAATTACTTTCTTTATCTTATCTATTCTTTCTTCATATGATATAATACTATCATAAGATTCATCCCACCAATCACCGAAAGTTTTAAATCCAAACTCATGAAGTTTTTTAATTGAACCCGCTGAAGATACTAAAATAAATGGAATACCTCCTACTATTGCTCGAGTTGTTTTTTCTGTGATATGGCAATATAAGTTATTGTTTAAATAAATTTCATTATCCAATTCTTCTATACCAGTAGTTGGTTCATTATCAACAATTGCTTCTGTGACTATATAACAAAATACATTATCTTCATATAGTGTTATTGTATCCTTTGCCATTGATGGATAAATGTTTTCTAATGACTTATCCAATACATGAAATAAAGGATGATTATTTGATTCCCCATCTACACCAAATGAATAGTATGATTTTTTATCAATACCACTCTCTACCAAAAATCTTACGATATCTTCTCTGAAAAACTTTGGCCTTCTGTTTAAACATAAAAAATGTTTGTTTATTTTTCTATCAATAAGATTTTCTACTTGATTTTCTCTTATTGGAAATCCTAACATATAAGGAAACCCTTTATATTTCCAATAATCATTTTTAAATTTGAAATCACAATTATTATCTGTAAATTGTAATCTATCTAATAAGTTCCTCTCATCAAATACATTATGTATTATTTTAAATAAGGGCCAAAATTCTTTCCAATGAAATATTTCATGTGGATTATCAAATCTAAATAATTTTGTTTTACCTTCAAATACATCGATTATATTATGAAACAATTCTTTAAGTTCAGTTTCTTGTGAGTCAAATCTTTTATTTGGTTGAGTAATTAAAGATAATCTATTATCAACATACTCGGAGTCTATATGAAATTCAATATCTCCCAAGTTTATAAATTCGTATTGATAATTACTATCCTTTATTTTTCTACAAGATGTTCTCAACTTTTACTTTTTTTATTTCAAATTTAGTAGATAAATCGCCACCAACTCTTAATATTTTATGCATTTTATTAAAAGTGTTTGGTTTTTTTGTAAGTTTTGTTTTTGTTTCACTATTATGAATATCGTAATAAAGTTTTTTATTATGTGTTAAAACTTCTTTCATATCATCATACATGGATTTTAACT
>Ga0181567_10004021_pt1 | contig 10817 bp, 10 predicted proteins | sample 101ome_14_FD_133761 | JGI IMG/M metagenome (GOLD analysis project Ga0181567, IMG submission 133761) | Coastal salt marsh microbial communities from the Groves Creek Marsh, Skidaway Island, Georgia - 101403AT metaG (megahit assembly) | ecosystem: Environmental > Aquatic > Marine > Intertidal...
CAACAACGCCGAGCCAATCACCTTTTGCTAGAGAACCTCTGGAAAAGCGTCGATCGAAGCCTCCTTGATCCTTTGCTCAAAAAAGCCACTGACCCTCAAAGCATTTCAACCGACTGGCAAAGAAGCTTTCAGATTCCAACGACTCCTGACTGGTCGCTGCCATCATTTCCTGCCGATCAGGCCGGATTCCGAAAGACAGACAAATGGCCGGGGGGCAAACCGATTGCTCTCAGATCAGAATTTGGTCTCCAGGAAATTCCTCAGCAATTTCTCGCCTACGTCAAAGGAGAGCTTGATCGCTTAGAAATCTTCCTAAATGGCACGCGGGTTCACGAGGGGCTCTCCGAGAAAATCCACGGCGAACACTTTATCCCTCTGCCAATAGCAGAATTAACCACCGGCAAAAATGTCATTGGGATTGTCGCGTCCTCAAGACAACGCTCCATTGAGATCCGCATCACGCGCGCTCCCCTCCATGACCTCAGTGATCAACAACTTGCCCTCATTCACCCAGAGAGCATTGCGCGCGCTTTCGGCGCTGATTTTGCAAACAAAATGCACCCTCTCCAGCAGCAACGTCAAGAATTGGAAAAACCAATTGATGGGATCCAATATCATGGAGTCCACGAAGACCAAAACATCCCCACTCCACAGATTCATATCCGCGGCAACGTTCATGCTCAGGGAGATGCCGTGCCAATTTCTTTTCCCAAAGTTCTTGATCCTTCCGAAAGCACTCCCGAGCGAACTCGCTACGCTTTTGCAAAGTGGATCACTGACCCCGCTCACCCGTTAACGGCCCGCGTGTGGGTAAACCGACTCTGGCAATATGCCTTTGGAAAAGGCCTTGTGGAAAGTGCCAATGATTTTGGCACACTCGGGACTGGAGTGAGTAACCAAGCGCTACTTGATTGGCTGGCAAGCGAGCTTGTAAGATCAAATTGGAGCACAAAGCACATGCTTCGTTTGATGTTTAATAGTTCTACCTATCAACTCTCATCAAGTGGACTCAATGACACTGATCCGGAAAATAGACTTCATTGGAAATACTCTTCACGCCGTCTCACCGCAGAGGAAATATGGGATACGTATCTGATTCTCACCGGTAAGATGAATTTTGATTTTGGCGGGCCTTCCGTTCGCCCAAAAATGCCCGATGCTGTTTTAGCAACAGCATCTCGACCAAGTGCCGCGTGGCCAATGTCACCAGGAGACTCTGCTAACCGCAGAGCAGTCTATATTCATGTGAAGCGCTCCATTAAGCTTCCCATTCTTGCGAACTTCGACGCTCCCGAACGCGATTTTTCTTGCCCCTCTCGCTTCTCAACGACCGTTCCGACTCAAGCGCTCACAATGCTCAATAGCGAAAGAATGAACGATTTTGCGACACTCTTCTCAAGCCGGCTAAATGGTTCTCTCGAAGAAAAAATAAGCCAAGCCTTCAAACTTGCGACAAGTCGAGAAATCGATGGAGGCGAGATGCACGAACTCACGAACCTCGCAAAAGATTTGCAGGAAAAATATCAAGTCCCAGATGATCAGCTCATGGCTCGCCTCTGTCTGCTTATCCTCAACTTAAACGAAACAATCTACCTCGACTAAGCTCATGAACAATTTCTGCGGTCAAACAAACCGACGCGAATTTATTTCTACCGTGGGAGGTGGCTTCACTTCCCTCGCTCTGACCGGCATGATGGCTCGGGCCGAAAAGAAAGAGACCCATTTTGCACCAAAAGCAAAGAGCGTGATCTTTTTGTTCATGTATGGAGGGCCGTCTCACATTGATACTTTCGATTACAAGCCAGAGATGAAAGGCTTGGACGGTAAGACTGTCGCGGTAAAAACCTTTGGGCGCGGAGGCAAAAAAAATGAAGGGCGTATTGTCGAACCCAAGTGGAATTTCAAGCAATACGGTCAATGTGGAAAGTGGGTTTCTGATCTCTTCCCCAACGTTGCCACCTGCGTCGACGATATCGCGTTTATCCATTCTCTCACGGCTGACTCTCCCATTCACGGTTCTGCCATGTTGATGATGAACTCAGGTTCCTTGATAAGCGGAAAACCGTCCCTGGGCAGCTGGGTCAACTATGGCCTGGGGAATATTAATGAAAATCTTCCGGGGTATGTCGTCATGCTCGACAAAACAGGAGGCCCTATTTCTGGCGCAAAGAATTGGTCCTCTGGCTATATGCCAGCGAACTATCAAGGCACGGTGCTTCGCTCGAAGGGAGATCCCATTCTCGACTTAAAACATGCTCGGGGAATGCACCAAAACGAGCAGTATCGGATCATCCAATCACTCAACCAGCTCAACTCCAACCATCTTTCTCAGAGGCAGGGCAACTCAAATCTCCAAGCACGAATCGATAGTTATGAACTTGCATTTAAGATGCAATCAACAGCTCCAGAAGCTATCAATCTTGATCAAGAATCAGAAGCGACCAAAAAACTTTATGGATTAGACGAGCAGCGGACTGCCGATTTCGGAAAAAAATGTCTCCTAGCAAGGCGCCTCGTCGAACGAGGAACACCCTTCATTCAACTCTACTCGGGAGGCGCGCACAATGATGACAACTGGGATGCTCATGGCGATCTCGAGAGCAATCACAACAAACACGCTGGCAATACTGACAAGCCGATCGCCGGTCTGCTTAAAGATTTAAAGCAGCGAGGCCTCTTAGAAGAAACTCTTGTCGTATGGGGAGGAGAATTTGGAAGACAGCCAACGGCGGAATACGCCAAAGGAACAGGCCGCGATCATAATTCCGCTGGCTTCACGATGTGGATGGCGGGCGGTGGAATTAAAGGCGGGGTGAGTGTTGGTCAGACAGACGAGCTGGGTTCAGCCGCGGTGGAGAATCCTTATCAGGTCAAACATCTCCATGCCACCATTCTTCATCAACTCGGCATCGAGCCCAACAATCTTTCTTTCCACCATGCAGGACTAAACGAAAAACTCGTGGGTGTCGAAGGCGCTGACCCAATCATGGAAATTATTGCCTAGCTGAGTCGCCCGCTGAAGCAACTCTCTCGGCTTCTTGACGTCGTTCAAACTGATGCTACTTATCCCCTGTGCCAAAGGTTCAGATTTATCACTTTAAGGGATGAGGGTCTTCTCAAAATGCTTTAGCGGTCGCTGAAGAACTTGGAATTGAGCATGAGGTAATCCTCTACATCAAGACGCCTCCCACTGCCGACGAACTAGAGAAGATTGTGGAGAGCCTCGAAGACCCTGTGGAAGATCTCGTTCGTAAAGACGCCAAGTTTAAAAAACTTGAGCTCAATCCCGATGATTATGTCGGCAATTCAAAGGCCGTGGTAGAGATCCTTGTCAAACACAAGCAGCTACTCCAGCGCCCCATCCTTGTGAAAGGGGGGCAAGCGATTATTGGTCGGCCTAAGTCACGAATTATCGACTTTTTGAGCGGATCATAATTCCACACCAGCCCCATCAGAGAAATCTCACCAAAGCGCAGAAAAAAAGAAAATCAGGAGTTGGGAATCGCTTTGGGGTCAGTGAAAGCTCTCTTTGTCCTCTCCATCTTTTGCGTGTCGCTGAGTTCCTTGGTTGGCGCTAACTTGCCAAGTCACCAGAAGCCTAACCTGAGCCTTCAAACCAAAACAGCCAGTTTCAAGGTCAAAAACATGGCCTGCCAAAGCTGTGCCAACCACCTGACAACAATCCTCGCAAAGACCAAGGGCGTGGTGAGTGTCGACCAAGTGGATTTTAAGACAGGGAATGTTGCAGTAAGCTATGATCCGCAGGTGACCAACGAGCAGAAAATTAAACAAGCCATTGATCAAACACCTTACCGGGTCGTCACTCCGAAACCCTCTGCCCGAAAACCCGCTTGATTTGAGGTCGGTTTCTATCCACCGTCTGCCCACCCTCGAAAACAATCTTCAGGAAGTAAAATCAGAACTTCCTAGTCGCTAGAAGAGGTTGTTTGAGTGGCTTTTTGGTCTAAATTAAAGCTTGGCATGATCTTTTTGCCTAAAAACCTCTTACTCCTTACTTTGCCCGTTGCCACGACTTTGGTCGTGTTCGTAACGAATTCAAAACAGGGCCCGATCATTCCGACTCCGAAAGAATCCCTTGACCAAAAGATTCGTCCAAAAAGCTCTCCTCACCCGCTGGCAAAGAGAATTCAGTGGAAAAACTATCTCCAAAATCGCCCACAGCTCCAAGCCCTTGAAGACAATCTTCTTCCCCTGAGTGGGCGCTTACCCCTCGAACAGTTCGAAGTCCTCGAACCCGAGATGCAACTGAGAATTGCTCAATTTGCGCAACAACGATCCAACTCTTCCCTTCCTCCATTTTCAATGTGCTGGGCCCCGGGTGTTGCGCCTGAAGTCATCGCTGCCTTTCACGCCGTCGAGGACAGTGAACCCATCGGAGACGATCCAGGCACACCACAGCCTGCAACTCAGTTCAGTGAAAATGAACGATGGGGGCGCACTGCCACTTTTAATTCATTTCTAGAACTCATCGAGCAAGGCAAACCAACGACTTTGACATGGAGTTTCGTCGCTGATGGAACAAGCATCTTCGGTTTCAATGGAGAACCAACCTCCGACAGTGACCTCATTGAGTTTCTTGATGGAGTTTATGGAGAAAGCCCGAGTCAGGGGCCAGAGACGACCATGTATCTGCAATCAGGAGATGTTTGGAAATATCTCGCTGATGGGAGTGACCAAGGGACCAATTGGAGAGAGATTGACTTCGACGATTCTTCGTGGCCTTCAGGGCCATCACAACTTGGATATGGCGATGGGGATGAGGCGACAAATGCCGGCTACATCGATGCCGATCCAAATACAACCGGCATCCAAAAAAATCCAACAACCTACTTCCGTTCGACGATCAACATCGAAGACCCCACCATTTTTGAAAACTTTACCCTCAACTATCTTTTTGATGACGGCATTGTTGTCTACGTCAATGGAGAGGAAGTGGCTCGGATCAATCTGGCCTCAAATCCAAGCTTTGATGACTATACTTCGGGAAGCGACGGAGATAATGCCACGAGATCTCTCACCCTTGCTTCCTCAATCTTTCATGCAGGAACAAATACGATCGCCGCAGAAGTCCACCAAACCAACTCCAGGAGTTCTGATGTCAGCTTTGACCTGACTTTGACTGGCAACCCTCCCGGTGGTGGTCGTGGAGACGACCTGACTTCGAGGTCATGGTTCGCAATATTCCAGCAAGTTTTTGATAACATTTCTGCTCACACTGGCATCACTTACGTCTATGAACCCAATGATGATGGCGCGAATATGACCCAAAACAATCTCCCATCTGGCTCGCTGGGAGTCCGCGGAGATATTCGGATCGGCGGGCACTATATCGACGGCGATTCTGGATCCAATACCTTAGCTTACAACTTCTCACCAAGTGGAGGTGACATGGTCATCGACACAAGCAATGCCTCGTTTTACGGGGACCTCTCCAGAGATTCGCTCAACCTCAGGAACGTGGTCGAACACGAGCACGGACACGGTCTCGCTCTCGATCATATCTGCCCAATTAATCAGACAAAACTGATGGAGCCCTTTATCTCAAGGCGCTTTAGGGGGCTTCAACTAGACGATATCTTCTCTCTGAACCGGCTTTACGGAGACTATTTTGAAAAACAGAATAGTCAGCGAAACAACGACACCCCAAATAACGCCGCCCGAATTCCCATTTTACCCAACAGCGTTTATCAACGCGACTACCTTAGCATCGATGATAACACTGACGTCGATTACTTCCTTCTTGAAGGAGTTGCCCCAGGGGATCTGATCACCTTTCGTATTCACCCGGTTGCCACTCCCGATGGCTTTCTCGAGGGGCCTCAAAATGCAGATGGTTCCTGTTCGGCCGGCTCTCAATACGACTTCACGAACATTCATGACCTAGGCATCGCCATTCTCTCCGCAAATGGTCAAACGGTCCTGAGCGAAGCTTCAGCGGCCTTCATTGGCCAAAGTGAAGAAATTGTCTCTTTTGAAGCATCCCAAGGAGGTAACTATTATTTGGAAGTGGCAGGAGACAGCTCTAATAATTGCCAACTTTATTCCCTCGAAGTCGCCCTCACCACCCCAACCCCTTATCAGCAGTGGGCAAGCTCCCTCTCACTTCCTGAGGGCCAAGCTGGACCCAATCAAGACCCAGACAATGATGGCATTCTCAATATTCAGGAATACTACTTTGGCCTCTCTCCTCTTGTCGCCAACGACCATCTTAAGATGACAAGTGGTCCGGCTCAGACAGAGGATCACTTTTCATTTACTTTCTCACGAAATCCAGAAGCCATCGTCGATCGTGTCACCTATGAAATGAGCTCGACTCTTTCTGATTGGTCTGAATTTGTCCCAACTGCGGATCAGATCACAATCTCGCCCGCAGGAGATCTCGAAGAAGTCACCATCTCGATACCCAAAAACCAAAATCAACAGTATGTTCGTATCGGGATTTACTTTACCGAATAGAACCATCCTTTTTAGGAAAAACTGAAGGAAGCGATCTTATCCTCCTTTCTCATCGTAAAAGACTGATTTTACTCTATGATCCCCTTAGAACGTGTTTGGAAAATTACTTTTTCTTTTTATTTTTGTTCCTCTTGCCGAGCTTTACTTGTTCATGACCCTGGGGAGCCAAATTGGTTTTTGGAAAACAATTAGCATCATTATTGCCACTGGGATTCTTGGAGCCGCTCTGACAAAATCACAAGGACGACGGGCTCTTGAGAAACTGCAACAAGCCACGATGGAAGGTCGCCTTCCTGCCTCCGAGGCCCTCGATGGAGTCATCATCCTCATCGCCGGAGCGGTTTTAATCACTCCTGGCTTTCTCACCGACGCCATTGGCTTCTTACTTCTGATTGCTCCGGTCCGCTCGCATGCCACGCAAATCCTCGCAAAAAAACTCAAAGGAAAAGTGCAAGTTGTGAGCCCTAGTTTTGCAAAACCAGAAGCAGGCAAGAGCAAGTCGACGCTTGATAATGATCATGTCATCGACGTCTAACCGGCCTCCTTTTGCTCACTCCAAAAGCGCCCACGCATGCATCCTCAGAACTTTGCTCGATCAAGCCCGAACTTCGATTTTCTTGTCATCTTATGAGCGTGCCAAAAGAAGTCTCAGAACCACATAAAGAACTCAGATTTACGAGAGCCGCTCAGGCACAAAACCTTTTGGTGGTCAGTGCAATTGCCGCCGCCTTAGGGATGTTCATTTTAGTCACTTCGCTGCTTGGACATCCAAATTTCCATTGGGGATTCTCTGTTCCTTTTTTTCTAACGAGTGGGCTACTCATTCGTTTATCCATCCGATGCACTCGACACGCTTATCTCATCTTGACCCCTCTTGGCCTTGAGATCTTTCCTCTCATCAAGCCTGAAAAAAACCTCAACCTGATCTATTGGTCACAAATCCACCGGGCAGATTTTCAAAAGGATCAGACAATCCTGCGCCTCCACTTTGACCAAGAGGGTCGTTCTGGTGTCGTTCTCTCTCTAAAACCAATCGCTCCCCCGAAACGCCTTCTTTTAGAGAAGGCTCTCAAAGGTCGCCTCACCCTTGGCGACAAAAAACAAACACCGAGGGTTACTGAGCCTCTTTGATCGCCCGAAGCACGTCTTCCCCTTGAGAGGATGTCGCCCCCTCATCATCTTTCCATACCAGCTTCCCATTTTTAAAAAGCAAGGCTCTCCTAGCTGCAAACTTACCCATCTTCACGGGCACACCGAGCTTCTTAGCAAGAAGACCACCTGGGTCAGAGATTAGGTCATAGGGAAGCCCGTGGCTTTCAACAAATTTCTTTTGAGTTTCAACATCATCTGTCGACATTCCAAATATGGTCACCTTTTGGTCCTTCAATTGAGCGAATGCGTCCCGCACCGAACAAACCTGCTTTGTTCATCCACCCGTCAGAGCTTTAGGGTAAGTGAAAATCAGTAACCACTGATGCCCCGAACTCGCTTCGAGCGCCACCTCTTTGCCTAAATGGTTTTTGCCCTTTAACTTTGGGACAGCATCCCCAACCTCTAGGCCGGAGGAGACAAACGGGAAAAGCGACATCAACGCCGCAAAAAGCACCTTCAGTTTCACGTTCGACAAATTAGGATCAATCCCATTCCGAAGCAATAACCAGTTTCCCATTTCCAATTTCTCTCATAAGATCCGCACCGTGCCCGATTTCAAAGACTACCTCAAAGCCCATGTTGCCCTCGTTGACGAAGCGCTCGATCAGTTTCTTCCCGCTGAGAGCGAGTCGCCTCAAACAATCCACCAGGCCATGCGCTACTCAATCTTTGCAGGGGGCAAAAGACTCAGGCCCATTTTGACGCTTGCGGCAGCCAAAGCCTGCGGTGGAGGCTCAGATCAGGCTTTGGCGCCCGCATGTGCTGTCGAGATGATGCATACCTATTCTCTGATTCACGATGACCTCCCAGGGATGGATAACGACGACCTACGGCGCGGACGGCCGACTTCTCACAAAGTTTATGGGGAAGGAATGGCTGTTCTCGCCGGAGATGCTCTTTTGACTGAAGCATTCATCACGCTTGCCTCGACGCAAGCCACTGAGCGCTACCCTCTCAAAGAGATTCTCTTAGAATTCGCAACGTGTGGAGGTTCTAAAAAGCTCATTGGTGGCCAAGTTCTCGATCTCGAGGGAGAAAATCAAGATCTTGCCTTAGATCAATTAATTCAAATTCATGAAAACAAAACCGCCGCTCTTCTCACAACTTCGCTGAGATTGGGCGCCATGAGTGCGAATGCGACAGAAGAGCAACTCGCCGCTCTCACAGACTTTGGTTATCATCTAGGCCTTGCTTTCCAAGTCATTGACGACATTCTTGACGTCACACAATCGACCGAAAAACTAGGAAAGACTGCCGGTAAGGACGAAGCGGCTCAAAAGGCAACCTATCCCGCCATTCTAGGACTTGAAGAATCAAAAAAAGAAGCAAAACGCCTCACCGAAAAAGCGCTGAATGCTCTAAAAATCTTTGGAGCTCAGGCTAAAGACCTAGAAGCCATCGCACACTACCTGCTCGATCGAGATTACTGATTGGGCTCGGGGGGGGCGAACAGGAAGTCTTGCTCTCAAATTCTTTGGAGCTCAGGGACAGCGGCTTGAACTAGTAGCTTCGCTTGGCAAAGCCACACTCTTGAAAATACCTCCGGCGGGACTCGAACCCGCACGTCCTAGGGACAATGGATTTTAAATCCACAGCGTCTACCAATTCCGCCACAGAGGCTTTTTCAAGTCGGCGAGTTTTAAAACCAAAACCCACCGCAGCCGGGAAGGAGTTATCTTACGCTGAACCCACTGTCAATCCATGGAATTCAACTATTCCCGTCGAGGAGGCATCAGGAGGCTAATCTCATGGCTTTAAGCAGAATCGCTTCTGACACAACACTTCCAAGAGGTCTCAACCTTTACATTCTCAATGCTGCGCCCTAGACACGGACTGTGAGCAATTTTAAATCATTGGGGATTCCCGCAGATCTCATTAAGGGGTTAGATGACTTGGGTATTTCTAAGCCCACCCCGATTCAGGCTCAGGTCATCCCTTACCTACTTGAACGCGGCTTTGATCTCGTGGGACAGGCTCAAACAGGTACCGGAAAAACTGCCGCTTTTGGTTTGCCTCTTCTGACGAAGATTAACCCGAACCAACCTTTTATTCAGGCAGTCATTCTTGCGCCGACTCGAGAATTGGCGAAGCAAATTGGCAAAGCCCTCTTTAGATATACAAAATACAGCGAAAATCGCATTTTCCAGGAAGTTGTCGCTGGTGGAGATAAGATTGAACTTCAGATCTCACGCCTTCAGCGGCCAACGCACATCCTTGTCGCCACTCCCGGAAGGCTCTTTGATTTGGTAAAACGCAAGGCGATTTCCCTAAACGAAGTGCAATACCTCATCTTAGACGAAGCTGATGAAATGCTTTCGATGGGCTTTAAAGATCAAATCCGCAGCACCATCGAACTCACTCAAAACCGCAAAGCAACGTGGCTTTTTTCGGCGACCTTTCCCAAGGTCATTCGTGATCTCATCAAGTCATGTATGTCGCCCGACCCGAAAATGGTGAAAGTCGATATCAAAAACGTCGTCAATAAAAACATCGACCATCGCTATGCCGTCTGTGTGAAAGAGGATAAGACTGACTTTATTGATCACTTCTTACAGCGCCAGGGCAACCGACGAGGGCTGATTTTTACTCGAACCAAAGATGGAGCCGACATCCTTGCAAAGCAACTGAGCAATCGAGGACATTCTATCGGGGTGCTCCAAGGAGACCTCACCCAGCTCGAGCGAGATAAAGTCATGCGCTCCTTCAAAAAAGAACGCACTCAGTTTCTTGTAGCAACAGATGTTGCCGCTCGCGGCATCGACATCGAGGACCTCGCTTTTGTCGTTCACCACCAACTTCCCGAACAGATTGATTACTATACTCATCGTAGTGGGCGCACCGCTCGTGCTGGGAAAAAAGGGGTTTCAATCGTTCTCATCGATCCTCGAGAAAAGAAAAAACTCAACCAATTCAGTCACCATTTAGGTATTTCGTTTGGACCTGCTTAGGCTGATTGAGCGTGGTCGATTTGGTCCATTGCTCTTCGTTTCTCGCAGGTTCCAAGGCAAGCTGCAAGAAGGTGACTTTCGCTCAAAAACTGATGCATGCAGATGGCTAAGAAAGCCACATGAAGGCCGCCATCAGAATCATCAAAAGATCCTCTCCTAAGGTCACTACCGAGACAGGAACGTCTAGAAACGCCCCCATACAAGCGCACTTGAGTTCGCGGCCTTGAACGATTGCCCGTA
>Ga0181567_10004026_pt1 | contig 10812 bp, 9 predicted proteins | sample 101ome_14_FD_133761 | JGI IMG/M metagenome (GOLD analysis project Ga0181567, IMG submission 133761) | Coastal salt marsh microbial communities from the Groves Creek Marsh, Skidaway Island, Georgia - 101403AT metaG (megahit assembly) | ecosystem: Environmental > Aquatic > Marine > Intertidal zone...
CATGGCGATCGAAGACCCCAACCCCGTCTTGTTCTTCGAGCACAAGTACCTCTACAGGAGCCTGACCGGGCCGGTCCCGGAGGAAGACTACTTGTTGGAGTTTGGGGTGGGCCGCGTGGTCCGCGAGGGCCTCGACGCCACGCTCATCACCTACGGCTTGGGCGTGCAATGGGCGGAGCAGGTGCTTGACGAGAATCCAGAATGGAGCGTGGAGGTCCTCGATTTGCGAACGCTGTTGCCCTGGGACGAAGAGCTCGTGATGAAGAGCGTGTGCAAAACGGGCAAGGCGCTGGTGCTTCACGAAGACACGATGACCGGCGGCATTGGCGCGGAAATCAGCTCTCGGATTCACGAACGGTGCTTCGAGCACCTCGACGCCCCGGTGGTGCGTACCGCGAGTTTGGACACGGCCTTTCCGTTTGCCCAAGATCTGGAGCGGAATTTCATGGCGAACGCTCGTCTCGAGAGCGACCTCGAGGCGCTGTTGGCGCGTTAAATCAGGTTGGCGCGATAAATCAGCGCCGAGCCCGCTGCACCACGCGCGGGTTCTTGATCATCGCCTCGACCTGCTTGATGTCGTTCTTCAGCATGCCCTTGGTGTCGAGGCGCTTGGCTTCCTGGATCATGATCATCGCCTTCTTGCGGTCTTGTTTGGCACTCATGCACACCGCGAGGTTCAGCTTGACCGCCGCCTTGTCGTGGTCCTGCTTGAGCCCCAAAGTGAGGGATTTGCGAAGGTGCGACTCGGCTTCGTTGAGGTTGGACTGCATCGTGACGCTGCCGAGGAGAAAGTGGTAGTAGCCGCGCTGTCCAGGCCAAAGTTGGCTGGGCTTGATGCGGTTGAGCCACTTGACCGCCTCTTCCATGCGCTGCATCCTCAGGTTGGCAAACGCAACCACCAACCGCACGCTCCGCAGATTCGCCAGCACGAGCACGATGGAAAGGAGTGTCATTCCGACGGCTGCGCCCCAGCTTCCCTGTGTGTACAACAGCACAGTGTACGCAAGAGATGCGGCGGCGAAGAGGAGTTTGAAAAGGCGAATGAGCATGGGGGGAATTTTGGGCTGAATCGTTCGCAAAACTACTCCACAGGCGGTGTACCTTCGTTTCATGAGTCAAATCATGCGCTTGCGTGTCATTCTCGACACCGAAGACGACGTGTTCCGCGACATCGACATCGCGACCAACGCCCCCCTGATGCACCTGCATTTCGCGGTGTTGGATGCCTTCGGCTGGGAGGCCGGTGAGCTTGCGTCGTTCTTCCAAAGCGACGAATCGTGGAGCCGCGGCAAAGAGTTTTCGCTTCTTGACATGAGCGACCCGATGGCGGACGACGGGGCTCAGCCTGAAGACGCCATGAACCAAAGCACGGTTGGCCACCTTATCCCCGAACTCGGACAGCGCGCGATTTACGTGTACGATTTCTTGCGCATGTGGTGTTTCTACGTCGAGCCGTTGTCGCTCGGCGACGCCGACCCGGACGCGGCGTATCCAGCACTGTGTCACGAGTTTGGCACCCCCCCGGCGTTTGACAGCAAGGACGGAGACCTCCTCGAAGGCATGGATTTGCCCAGCGAGCCGGAGGACGACGGGAAGCCCTACCGCACAGGCGACCCCGAGCTCGACGCCTACCTCGACGACGAGGACGACGACGAATACGGTGGCGGTGAGCACCTCTCCATCGACGACTTGGACGACCTGTACTGATAGATGGGCGTGACGGAGGTGGCGAATCCTGGAGTGGTGGTGTCTGTGGTGGGCCCCACCGCGTCAGGCAAAACGGAACTTGCCGTCGCCCTTGCTCAACGCCTCGGCACCGAGATTGTCAACGCAGACGCCCGCCAGGTTTACCGCGGAATGGCCATTGGAACGGCGCAACCCACGGCCGCTGAACGCGCCGCCGCGCCGCATCACCTTGTGGATTTCCTCGACCCCACCGAACTGTACAGCGCAGGTGCGTTTGAAGAAGATGCGGTGCCGCTCTTGACCCGGCTCTGTGCCGAACGCGGGTCGGCCATCTTGGCCGGAGGGTCAGGAATGTACGTCAAGGCCGCACTTGAAGGACTTGACCCGCTCCCGGCCGATTTGGACCTGCGCCGGATCCTGAACCGCGAGGTGGCTGACCTGGGGTTGCCTGCGCTTGTGGCGCGGCTCGAAAAACTCGACCCCGACCACGTGGCCGTCTTGGACACGTCGAACCCCCAGCGTGTGGTGAGGGCGCTTGAAGTGTGTTTGGCCTCGGGACGCCCCTTTTCCAGCTTCCACTCTGGAAACCAAAAAACCCGCCCGTGGCACGTCGTCTCCGTGGGACTGAATCCCAATCGGGAAGAATTGCGCGAACGAATCGCGCGCCGAACCCACGCCATGATGGAGGCGGGCTGGCTGGAAGAAACCCGGAAGCTTTTGCCCCTTCGCCACGAAAACGCATTGAACACCGTGGGCTACAAAGAGTTGTTTCAACATTTGGAGGGCACCCTTGCCCTCGACGAAGCCGTCCGCCTTGTGATTACCCACACCCGACAATTTGCCAAACGCCAAATGACGTGGTTCCGAAAAGATTCGTCCACCACGTGGTTTGATTGCCCCGCAGATTCGCGTGACGAGGCGCTTGACCGCGCTGTCGAGCACGTTCAAACTGAAGTGCAAAAATTGCAGGGCACTCCCCTGCCCCAACTCGGCCGAAAATGAAACCCGGGGCTCCCATCGACCACTACGACGCCCGCGTTGCCGAAGACCTTGAATTCGACGTGGTCCAGGAGCTCCTGGCCGAGCTTGCAGGATGCCCGTCGAGCGCTGAACGGGCTCGCAACCTCGTCCCAAGCAAGGACCGGATTTGGGTAATCGAACGGCTGCACGAAACCGACGAAATGCGTCGGATCCGTTCTGGGGGGCACGGGTTTCCCCTGATTGAATTTGACGAACTCGACCGCGAGATCAAGCTCCTCAGCGTGCGGGACAGCGTCCTCGATGAGGCGGGTTGCCGCCGGATTGCCACGGCCTCTCGCATCATGAACTCGGTCCTGGAGGTTCTGGCCCAATCCGACGACCCGTGGCCTCGCCTTGAAAAAGTCGTGGAAGGCCAAGAACCCAACGAAGAACTCATCGAGGCCATCGACGCCGTGTTCGACGCCAAAGGCAACATTCGAGACGACGCCTCTCCCGAATTGTCGACCATTCGACAGGACATGACGGCTGTGCGGCGAAAAATCAACCGCGCCTTTCTGCGTGCCATGAAGCACACCCAGGAGCGGGGTTTCCTGGCAGACATTCGCGAGGGCTTCGTGCAAGAGCGCCGCGCCCTGGCCGTTCTAAGCAGCTACAAGCGCCAAATCAGCGGCGCAGTCCTCGGGTCCTCCAACACGGGGTCCGTCACCTTCATCGAGCCCGGACCGTGCATCCCCCTGAACCAGGAATTGGAGATGTTGCGGGACGACGAGCGCAAGGAAATTCGAAACATCTTGCGCGTCTTGACCCGCAACATCCGCCAGCACCTGCCTGCGATCAAGGGTTACCAACGGAGTTTGACGGAACTGGACTGGATTGGCACGCGCGCGCGTTTGGCCTCCAAGCTTGAAGGAAGCCTTCCGCAAATCCGAAAAAAACCCGGGCTCCACCTCCTGTCGGCTTACCATCCTCTTCTCCAGCAAACCAATCGGATTGCAGGAAAAGAAACGCATGCCCAGCATGTCGAACTGCATCGGTCGCAACGCATGCTCGTCATCAGCGGGCCCAATGCCGGCGGAAAGAGCATCACCATGAAGACGGTCGGGCTCCTTCAGATGATGGTTCAAAGCGGCCTTCTCGTGCCCTGCCACAACGTCTCTGAAGTAGGTGTTTTCAACGCCATCCTCCCCGACATCGGCGACCACCAAAGCATCGAGAACCAGCTGTCGACCTACAGTTACCGACTTGGCCGCATGCGACACTTCCTCGACGTCGCGGATGAGAAGTCGCTTCTTCTGCTGGACGAATTCGGAACAGGGTCTGACCCGGAATTGGGCGGCGCCCTGGCCGAGGTGTTTTTTGAAGAGTTGTACGACAAGGGGGCGTTTGGGGTCGTCACGACGCATTACGCCAACATCAAAACACGGGCAGCCAAACTTCCCGAAGCGTTCAACGGAAGCATGTTGTTCAACCGTGAATCCCTGGCCCCCATGTACCAACTGGAGGTCGGACAACCTGGGTCTTCGTTCACCTTTGAAGTGGCCGAAATCAACGGCATTGGAGCCAAACTAATTGAACGTGCCAAGGGCAAGCTCGACAAGCGCCGGGTGGAACTCGACGGGCTTCTCGGCGACCTGCACAAGGAAAAGTCGAAGCTCGCCAAGTTGACGAACAAGCAACTTCGAGCCGAATTGGAGGCAGAAAAGGCCACTGCAGAAGCGGAGCAGCTCAAAGAGGCAATGGAAGAAAAAGAGCGCAACTTGAACTCGCAATTCGATGCGCTCAACACAGCGCGGGTTCGAAGCACCAAGCTGACGCAATTCATCGACCGGTTTGAGTCCGGCAAGCCGAACAAAGCGCTCCTCGAAGAGATCAAAACCTACCTCGCGAAGGAAAAGGCACGTCAAGAGGAGCAGGCCAAGCGCGGAAAGCCCAAGTCCAAGAATTCAGGCAAGCGTCGGCCCAACCACCAGAGCGAGAAAATTGTGGTAGGCTCGCTCGTTCGGCTTCGCACCGGACAAGAACGCGGAGACGTTGTTGAGGTCAACGGAGACACCGTAACGGTGATGTTTGGGGCGTTCAAGACACGCGTCAAGCGCAATCAGTTGACGTGGCTTCGCTGACATCACTGAACCACGATACGGCGTGTCGTGCTCCAGCCGTCGGTCGTGGTCACTGTGACGTAGCGAACACCGCTTCCCCACGAGGACAAATCAAGCGTGCCTCGAATCTCACCAGTCCCCCACTCTGCCAGGGGGCGCCCGAGGGCATCAAAAGCCTGAATGCGCTGAGCCGCGAACCCGTTCTTCAATTCAACACGCACCTCCCCTGACGTGGGATTGGGAGCGACCGTCAAGCCCGCCAAGAACTCCTCCTCCACCGCGGTGGCCGCAGGCGTTGTGAACGTCGCACGTCACGTTTCCATCCGCGTCCGTCACCCGGTAGCTTCCGTTCACCCGTTCTTCCCCAGAATCGAGGGGGTCGAGAAAGGCCTTGAGCCGCATGGACTCCGGAATGGGGTTTGCTCCGTCCCAGTGGTAGCTCACTTTCCCGTAGTAGTCTGGCGAATTGGGGCTGTCGCAGAACGACGCGCCGCCTGTAAGGGTCCCCAAAATCCGATGGTTTTCGTCAAAAATCGGCGAACCCGACGAACCTGTTTCGGTGACCCCATGGCTTGTCTCCGTGCTCACCCACGTCACGCGCCAATGGGCTCCCAACGCATAGACGTTGCTGTTGATCAAGGGATTGCTGAACGTGGAGATTTTCTTGCGGTCTCCGGAAGGGTGGTGAATTCCCACTCCGTTGTTGCCGTTGAATCCCGTGGCATCCCACCCCGCGAAGTAGGGGATCCACGAATCGTCAATGGGATCTTCCACCTCCACGAGCAGGAAGTCGCTGCCGTCGATTTGGTTGCCCACCATGTCGTCGCTGTCAGTCAAATGAATGACCCCTGTCCGCGTGTGGGAATTGATGGACGACGTCCCCCCGCAATCGTAGAACTCGTAATTGAATTGCACTTTGAAGAACGGCCAATCGTCGTCCTCGGCGTCGTCGGCGCAATGGAAGGAGCTCAGCATCAATTGACGGCAATCCTTGGCGGTGTTGTTCACCATGGAACCCGAGCAAAGGAAGATGCCTCCGGCCTGGGTGATGCGAAGTTTCACCACGGCGTCCTTTTCGCATTCCCAGCTGTCGCCCTCCGGGCAATTGACGTCGACCTGGCACGCCTCCGAACCTCCCCTCTCCGTCGACGTGAGCCAAGGCTCTGGAAACCGCTGGTGACGAGCAAAGTACCCGACACCGCACACACCCAAAGCCGCGGCTTCCGTCAAGCCAACAGGCGCCTCGTAAACGAGCACCAAGGCGTCGCCCGGAACTTCGTTGTTGGTCCAGCGGCGGTGATCGTTGTTCTCGACCGACGTCACCGGACCCTCGACCCACGTCTCCGCGTACCGTCCCTGGGGGGTCTCAAACCACAGCCGCGCGCCGGCTGGAACGTGAAAGTCATCGAAGTACAGGCAGGTCGCCAACGCGCCGGGGGCCTCGACTGTCATCGTCCACACTTCGAAGTCTCCTTCGACTGCACGCGTGGCGTGTTCGAACACGTCGAATTGGGTGGGCAACACCAGGCCCACCATGTCGCGGCCGGTCTCTTCGGTTTGGACTTCCATTCCCGCCACAGCCTTGTCAAACGACGGCGTCTCCACAATCCACGAGGTCTGTGCTTGAACGCCCCACGACATCGCCAACAGCGTCACCCCAACACTGACCCGTGTAGAATGCCAAAAACCCTGAATCTTCGTTCCAATCATGTCCCGAAGTTACCGCCAACTCCCCTCCGCTTCCCTTAAATTCACACATCCATGACGAATCGACCCCTCCATTTCTTCCCCCTCCTATTCGCCTGCTTGACGCTTTCGCCGTTGACTTCGCAAGGACAAGGCGACATGAGCGCGCAGGAGGCAGCCCAAAAGTTTGGCACCCTCATGCGCTACGTCGACCAATTGTACGTCGACAGCGTCAATGTCCATGACTTGACCGAATTGGCGATTGTGAAGATGCTCGAAGACCTTGACCCACACTCGGTGTACTTCTCGGCCGAGGAGTTGAAGGAGGCGGACGAACCTCTGAACGGCAATTTTGAAGGCATTGGCGTCCAGTTCAACATCTTCAAAGACACCATCATGGTGGTTTCGCCCATCAGCGGCGGGCCCTCAGAACGACTCGGCATCCGCGCCGGGGACCGCATTGTGGAGGTGGACGGCGAAAACGCGGCGGGCATTGGCATCACCAACCGCGACGTCATGAAACTCTTGAAGGGCCCCAAGGGCACCGTCGTCCAGGTCGGCGTCAAGCGTGAGGGCGAGTCGGAGTTGTTGGCGTTTGACATCGTTCGGGACAAGATTCCGATCTACAGCATCGACGCGGTCCACATGGTGGACAACAAAATCGGTTACATCAAGGTGAGCCGGTTTGCCAAAACGACCATGGACGAGTTCCGCGAAGCAATCTTGACCCTTCAAGACCAAGGAATGAAAGACCTGATCCTGGACTTGCAAGGAAACGGCGGAGGCATGCTTCGCACGGCCATTGACATGTCGGACGAGTTGCTGAGCGGAGACAAGCTTCTTGTGTACACGGAAGGCCGTGCGTTCGAACGAGAAGACACGTTTGCGGAATACAAAGGCTTGTTCGAGAAAGGACGACTCGTGGTCTTGATCGACGAAGCCTCGGCAAGTGCCAGCGAAATCGTCTCCGGTGCCGTGCAGGACTGGGACCGCGGGTTGGTCATGGGACGTCGAAGCTTCGGCAAGGGGTTGGTCCAACGCCCAATGCGGCTTCCCGACGGAAGCGCCGTGAGGTTGACCGTGCAGAAATACTACACCCCCTCCGGACGATGCATTCAAAAGCCCTACGACGACGGTGTGGAGGCCTACCGAAAAGAAAAATTCGAGCGTTACGAGCGAGGCGAACTCCTCAGCCTTGACAGCCTTGATCTGCCGGACAGCTTGATGTACAAGACTCGCATCCAAGAACGCGAGGTGTACGGCGGCGGCGGCATCCTTCCCGACATCTTTGTGCCGCTCGACACCACGTTGAATTCAGCCACCTTTTCACGCATCCTTCGAAAAGGCCTCTGCAGCAAGTATGCCCTCGAACAAGTGGACGCCAACCGAGCCTCGTGGGAGGCACGGCACCTCGACGAGGACGATTTTGTGGCCCGCATGGCTTTTTCCGACGAAGAAATGGCGGACTTCCAAGCGTTTGTCGAAAAAGAGGGCGTCGAAATCGACGAAACGGAATGGGCTCGGTCCTTGCCCGCCATCGAACTGAGGCTCAAAGCCTTTTACGGAAGAAACATCTACGAAAGCAAAACGTTTTACCGCGTCATCGGCGGTCTGAACGAAGCATTGCTGGAGGCCGTTCGGGTTTTGAACGACGGAACGTTCAATGCTGCTCCCCTCGCCCACCGCACGTTTTGACGAGAATCCTACTTTTGCAAAAACATCTCTAATTCTAAACCATGCGTTTTTCAATCACCACCTTGACATTGGCTGCATTCGTAGCCGGTTTCACGGCATGCAACGACGGAGGCACTGACGTCAAAGCCAAGCCCATCGAGGGCGGCGAAGCAACGACAGAAACCCCGGTCAACGCCAAGCCTGAAAAGTTTGACCCTGCCAAAGACCAAGCCGAAGCACCGGCAGGCCCCACCACCACCATGGTGTTTGACACCTACGAACACGACTTTGGCACCATGGACGAAGGCGATGCCGTCACCCACGTGTTCAAGTTCACGAACACGGGCAGCGAGCCGCTCATCCTCGACAAGTGCAAAGGCTCTTGCGGATGCACTGTCCCCCAATGCCCCAAAGAGCCCATCGCTCCTGGCGCCAGCGGAGAAATCGAAGTGAAGTTCAACTCCAAAGGCAAGAAGAACAACCAAACGAAAACGGTCACCATCAACGCCAACACCGATCCAGGACAGACGATCCTGAAGATCAAGGCGTTCGTAAACCCCGCCGAAGCGAAGTAATTCGTTCCGGCCGAGTGCAAAAAAGGCACCCCAAAGGGTGCCTTTTTTCGTGCTTCAAACTTGCGCCGCGAGGGCGGAGAGCAGATGCTTACTGGAGCAGCGCGTCTATGTCCTGCGCCAACTCATGGTCCTTTCGCGTCACGACTCCTCCCGCATCGTGCGTGTGCAACTCAATCCTCACGTAACTGAACGTGTTGACCATGGTGGGGTGGTGTCCGTGCGATTCAGACAAAAAAGCCACCCTTGTCATGAAAGTGAAGGCTTCTTGAAAATCCTTGAACCGGAATTCTCGTACCAGGCGATTGTCGCGTTCTGTCCACATGGCGATTCGTGTGTTTGAGAGGCCAATGTACAGGAAAAGGCGTGGACTCGCCACGCCTTTCACTTGAGAAGCCAGACTTGATTCAGAGCAAACCTCCCTCCGATGCCTCGCCATTTTCCGAAGACGAATCCGCCGACGGCGTCTCGGTGGCACCTGTCTCGACAAACATCAACAGTTCGCGCATTTTCTCTGCCTGGCGAATGTGCCCGCTACGCTCGTACCCGTACGCCACGTTTCCAATGAGACGTCGCACGATGTCCACGCTCCCACAGGGACCGCAGTTCTTTTCGTCAACGGGCAATTCAAGGTGGCTCAGAAATTCACTCACCTCAGCTTTGTTGATGACGGTGCCTTGGCTGAACGGATTGATGTAAAACAACACCCCTCCTGGCGCTTGGTTGTCCGGCTGCTCCGATTCGTGGTGAATGTGGTGCTCGTCGCAGTAGCACAAGATGAAGTGATTGGGGAGGTTGACCCCGTGAATGGGGAGGTTCAGGTCTTGAGCGAGGCTCAAGTACAAAATGCCCAAACCCAACGGATTTCCCTTTTTCTCACGCATCACCTCTCCGAGCAACGCTTGACCTGGATCGGGTTGCCCGCTCTTGGCGTTGGTGAACCCTTCCACGTCGTACAGAATGTGGTTGAGAATCCGCACTTGCTCAAGTGCCGTGAGCTCTTCGTTCAATTCAAGCCAGACGTTGCGCTTCAGCTTGTCGTACTCAGCACGCAACGCCTCCATGTCCAGAAGTGGGTCGGCTGCCTTGTGAACCCAAAGCGCGCCTTCAATGGCGCACTCTGCACCAGAGTCGAACCAATCGCGCAATCCGTTGTGCACGAACGCTCCGTGCAACCCGTCGACCAACTCGTCCATTCGGCGTTCGTGCTCGGCACATTGCGCATGGGACTCGCGCGATTCAAGCAGCGCAGGGAGCACGGCCGTGCCTTTGGCAATCAGCTGTTCCCGCACATGTTGGTAAACCCCTTCGTCGGGGTCGTCCAGCAATTGAATGAGGGCGTGGATTTCGTTGGGTTGCATAACGCTTGCGGATTGTTAGGGTGCAGTCGTTTCCAAAACTACCCGCCACCTTCATGCTTTCTGAGCGACGTCCTGTGCAGTTTTCACAGCCTTTGTGTTAATGGCATCGCAACGCGCTGGTCGGTCGCGGGTTATCTTCGGGGGGTGAGTCGTTCTTCATCTCCTGCACCCCGCGCCCCAATCAGCGACCGCATGCGGCTCGGTTACGCCCTGTGGTTCACGATGGCCTTTCTCGTGGCCATTTGGGGGGTGTTTGTGCTCAACGAAACCCTGGAATTGGGGTGGCGAAAGCACGGTGTGCACCCGAGGCAATGGCGCGGCTTGACAGGCATTCTCACCTACCCTTTCCTGCACGGCGACTGGGGCCACTTGTGGAACAACACCATGAGCTTCTTCACCTTGAATGGGTTCCTGTTTTACTTCTACCGCTCCATTGCCTTGCGGGTCTGGCTTTGGCTTTTCTTCTTAAGCGGTCTGATGCTTTGGGGGTTGGCAGTGGATGGCAACCACATCGGCGCCAGCGGGTTAATTTATGGGTTGGCCGCCTTCCTTTTCACCAGTGGAATCGTGCGCCAGAACCGGCTTCTGCTCCGAGTGAGCCTTGCGGTGGCCTTCCTGTACGGAGGCATCGTGTGGTGGATGCTTCCAATCGACGACCACGTCAGCTGGGAAGGTCATTTGAGCGGCGCCGTCGTCGGCACCCTTCTTGCGCTCGCGTACCGCCGGCAAGGCCCCAAGGACCCGGTGTACAAA
>Ga0181567_10004030_pt1 | contig 10805 bp, 10 predicted proteins | sample 101ome_14_FD_133761 | JGI IMG/M metagenome (GOLD analysis project Ga0181567, IMG submission 133761) | Coastal salt marsh microbial communities from the Groves Creek Marsh, Skidaway Island, Georgia - 101403AT metaG (megahit assembly) | ecosystem: Environmental > Aquatic > Marine > Intertidal...
CCTGCCGCATGGGCTGTCTGGGCAGATAGCAAATCTGGCAATATCCCGCTACCAAGCAGTTTTTCAGATTTCTTCGCCTGTCTGCGGGCACGTTTAATATCACCGGCAGCAAAAGCAACCATGCCGATGGCCAGCGCTTTTTCACCGTCACGCCGTCTGCGCTCGCGCCAATTATGGGCAATCAGACCGGGCCAGCTCAGGAATTTGCGCGCCAGCCAGATGGTAAATCCTGCCACCGCAAAGCTGGCAAGAACACCGCCAATCGCCAGAGAGGTTGGCAAGGTCACTTCTGTATTTTGCCAGACAATCGAGGTCTGGCCTGTCTGGTCGGCAAACCAGCTGACGATAATGGCAAAGCCCCCTGCAAGCACCAGATACAGAATAAGCCGGATCATTTCTTGACCCCATTTTCAGGCTGTATAGGCGAAACCGTTATCAAAGAGGAAAACATCCCGCCCAGCTTGTTGAAGCCATACCGCAAACCATCTGCCGCATTGCTGAAAAAATCTGCAATCTTTGACAGGATGGTGTCCTGTGAAGGCTGGTCATCCTGTTGAGGTGTCTGTGCTGTGGCTGGCCTGCTATCATCTGGCACCTCCGCCATATCACCCGAAGCCTCCGCCCTTTCCTGCTCACCAGAAACCATGTCACTAGCCCCGATGGTATCAGGCACGATCTTCTGTGCAGGCTGATTGACCAGCCCTTCTATCTTGTCGTCAAGTGCGGCTAGCAACAGGGCAATCTGCGCAACCTCGTCTGTCAGGGCGGTCTGGCCTGTCTGTGATGTGCGCGCCAGCTCTTCCAGCGTTACAGCATTTGCTTCAAGCTGGCTGATACGCCTTTCAAGCGCATCTATCTGGCTGCCAAATTCAGTCTGAATCTGCTCGATATCCGATGCCCAAGGTGATGCAGGTTCAGGACGTAAAATCCTGTCAAGATATGGCCAGCCCGCAAGCATAAATGCAGCAACACAAACAGACAGGCTAGCCCCCACCCAAAGGGGCAGATGCGCGCTGAACTTGGCGGCAAGACGGTCTGTCCAGCGATCACCAAGCTGTGCTTCAATGATGGTCTCAGAAGCAGAAGATTCTGTTTTTTTGGTGGTTTTTCTAGGTGCCATAGGCTGTTTCTTCTGTACTTAACTTGGCTGGCATCAATGGCTGGCAAGCCTGTTGATAATATCAATGAGCTGGTCAATATATCTGTTTTTTGCGGTCATATCTACAAAGCTTGTTGTTGCAAATTCTGCATCTATCGATGCTACCATCTTTTCAGATGCCGCAATCAGATGCATCTGTTTATGATGATGCCACAGCCCATAGCCGGTTAGCAATTGCTGAAAATGTTCCAGCGTGCGGGAAGAAAGCGCAACCACATAACCTATCTGGCCAGTGTCAATCAGCGAAATTGTCTGAGGTGACAGGCTGGCAATCCTGACCGCCTGATAGATGATTTCACGTTCTATATTGATGTGATGGGCAAGAAGCGGTGCCTGCATATCAAAATGCACCTGCGCACCAGATAGCCATAACAGGCGGAGGACATCTGTCTGCGCCTGATTGCCGCCAAGTTTGGCAATAATCTGGTCTGCCAGTTCAGCCCCATTGCGGCCGTCAGATTCTATCGGTTTCATGGCATTTTGTCGGGCAGCTAATCTGCTGGCATGGCCCACACAAAAACAGGGCTTGCGGGCATAATATCTATCAAGGCCTGCAATCCCCGATAAAATCCTGATGGCCTGTTGCGAGGTAAAAACAAGATGGCTTGCCTGTTCAATTTTTGCCGCAATATCGGATGACAGACGCGGCTGAATGTCAAGCATTGGCAAAGATAGCGTCTGTATTCCGGCGGCAGATAGCATCTGCGCATCATGCGTGCCTTCAGGGTCGGGGCGCAATAAAGCTAGCATCAGACAGCGCCCCTGAAAAATGACAGAAACTTTCTATCTCTAGGCAAGAAAATCACGTCCCCCACATTGTGCCAGCAGACGTTCTGCACAGGACCGGCCAAGCTGGACTGAATCCTGCCTGTCTGCTGTGTCTGTAATATCGAATTTCTGTGACCCGTCCGCAGATAGCACGCTTAGGCAAAGCGAAATCTGCCCCTCTGGCAACATCTGTGCGATGGCGGCAATCGGGGTCTGGCAAGACCCGTCAAGATAGGCAAGTGCCGCGCGCTCTGCCATAACACAATCTGCGGTATCGGCACAATTTAGCCGTTCGCACAGGGATTTGATGGCGTGATAATGCGGATGGGCCGTGACAATCTGGATGGCAAGCGCACCCTGTGCGGCGGCGGGGGGCATGATGTCAATATCCAGCGGATGATACTGAACATCTAGCTCAAGCCGCTTCAGCCCTGCAGTTGCTAGCAGAATAGCGTCAAATTCGCCGCCCTCCAGTCTGGCCAGACGGCTATTGATATTACCGCGCAACAGCCGGATTTTCAGATCAGGGCGATGATGCTTTAATAATGCAGTTCTGCGCACAGAGGCGGTACCCACAACAGCCCCTTCTGGCAGAGAAGCCAGATCAGGAAAAGGCCCGACCAGCGCATCACGCATATCTTCACGCGCGATAAAGGCGGCTATTTCAGTGCCATCTGCAAAATATGCTTCCATATCTTTTGCCGAATGCACGGCGATATCTGCCCGCCCATCCAGCAAGGCCGCTTCCAGCGTCTTGATAAATACGCCCTTGCCGCCCACCTCGACCAGCGGCCTGTCCAGCACCTCGTCACCTGTGGTAGACAGGCTGACAATCTCGCAAGCCATATCGGCCATATCGGCCATATCAGATAGCCCTGCCACGACCTGTCTGGTCTGGGCAAGGGCAAGCGGTGATGCACGGCTGGCCAGCCTGAGCCGTTTCAGCCCGTCACCTTGTGCTGTATCTGTGCGCGTTAAAGGCTGTGTCACGACTTTGTCTATGCTGGTGGTTGAAGATAAACATGCACAAGCAGTTATAATAGGCATTCACGGCATAATCAAATGTTTAACGCAGCACCATAGGGGGGCGCGCATTATCAGAGTTGTATTATCGGGTGGGGGCGTTTCTTCGGGCTGGCCAAATCTGCTAGAATGAATATGATAGGAATGACGCATATTCACCGATAGCAAAAGGTCCAGCATCAGGCATGACATCATCTACCCGCCAGCACCGGAAAACCGGCCCGCATATCATTTTGGGCATCGAGACAAGCTGTGATGATACTTCTGTGGCGCTGGTAAGCGCTGAGCGGCAGATACTTGCCCATCAGACAGCCAGCTCGGCACAGATACATGCAACACATGGCGGGGTAGTGCCCGAAATTGCCGCACGTGAGCATCTGCACAGTTTGCACGGGGTCATCACCGCCACATTGAAAGAAGCAGCATTATCTGTTTCCGATATAGATGGTGTGGCCGCAACCGCAGGGCCGGGCCTGATAGGCGGGGTGATTGTGGGCACCATGACAGCAAAGGCGATGGCCTCTGCGCTATCTGTTCCCTATTATGCGGTGAACCATCTTGAAGGGCATGCGCTGACAGCGCGGCTGACAGATGGCATCAGCTATCCGTTTTTACTATTGCTGGTGTCCGGCGGGCATACGCAATTGCTGATTGTTAAGGGGCTTGGCGATTATGAACGGCTGGGCACGACGATGGATGATGCCGCAGGTGAAGCCTTTGACAAGGGCGCGGCCGTAATGGGGCTTGGCTATCCGGGCGGCCCCGCTATCCAGAGGCTGGCAGAACAGGGCGAGAGGGGGGCAGTGCGCCTGCCGGTGCCGCGCCAGTCTGCCCGTGACTGTCATTTTTCATTTTCAGGGCTGAAGACAGCCTTTGCACAATCCTATAACAGCCTGTCTGAGGCTGACAGGCAGGCAAGACAGGCAGATTATGCCGCCAGCCTGCAAGAGGCGATCGCAGAGGCGCTGGCACGGCGCACAAAATTTGCGATGCAGGAATTTACCGAAAAACTGCCAGAAGTTACAGAAAGACAGCTGGTTATCGCCGGCGGTGTTGCCGCTAATCAGGCCGTACGTGACAGGCTGGCAGAACTGGCAGAATCTATGTCGTTCAGGCTGGTCACCCCGCCTATATCGCTCTGCACAGATAATGGCGCGATGATCGCATGGGTCGGGCAGGAATATCATCAAAGCGGCATCTCAAGCCCGCTTGATTTTGCGCCACGCCCGCGCTGGCCATTAGATGATACCGCACCACCACCACCGGGCAGAGGGGTAAGGCAGGCATGACATCTGCGCAACAAAAACTGAATCTGGTTGTTCTAGGTGCTGGCAGTTGGGGGGCGGCACTGGCCCATCAGGCACGCCTGTCAGGGCTGGCCAGGATCACATTGCTGGCCCGCTCGGAAGCAGATTGTCTGGCTTTGGCAAATGGCACCATCAGACAATTGCCAGCATGTGATGCAATCCCGCCCCTGATGGCGACAACCGACCCTTCTATTCTGGCAAAAGCAGAGCTGATATTGCTGGCTGCCCCGCTTTCTGCGCACCAGACAGCCTGCGAGCAGATCAATAAATATGCACCCCAAAAAGCAGCGATTATATTTTGCTCCAAAGGTCTTGTGGCAGATTCAGAAAAAGGCGGGCTGTTTCTGCCAGAATATGCACAAACGGCACTTGCCGACAGGCCAATTGCCATGTTAACCGGCCCTTCTTTTGCCGATGAGGTGCTGGCCAATCTGCCAACTGCCCTGCTGGTAGCAAGCCCTAACCAGACGCTATGCGGCCAGATTGCAGATATTTTCGAGCCTAGCCATCTGCGTATCTATCAGGGGGATGACATGATGGGGGCAGCCATTGGCGGGGCCGCAAAAAATGTGATTGCCATTGCCGCAGGTATTGTTGCAGGGATGGGGTTTGGTGATAATGCACGTGCCGCGCTGGTAACACGCGGGCTGGCAGAAATTACCAGATTTGCCATTCAGGCAGGCGGACAACCAAAGACTATTTCAGGGCTAGCAGGGCTTGGTGATTTGATCCTGTCCTGTGCAAGCAACCATTCCCGCAATATGGCTTATGGATTTCATATTGGGGCAGGCACGCATCCAGATGGAAGGCTGTCAGAGGGTCGGCACGCGGTAGCGCATCTGGTGGCGCGGGCACGCTATCACGCGATTGATATGCCAATCTCTGAGGCTGTTGATGCAATTATCAATCAGGGCGCACCAATCGAACACACTATTACACAGATTATGGCGCGCAAAGCATTTACCGAATAGGCATTTATTTCGTCACAAAACAGGGAACTACATAACATTATGGCATATTGGCTTTTCAAATCTGAACCAAATACATGGTCATGGGATGACCAGCTAGCCAAAGCAGATGCTGGCGAAGGCTGGGACGGGGTCCGCAATTATCAGGCTGGCAATAATATGAAAGCGATGGAAATTGGTGATCTGGGATTTTTCTATCATTCTGTTTCTGAAAAACAGATTGTCGGCATAGTGGATGTGATTAAAAAATGGCATCTTGATCCGACAGACCCAAGCGGGCGCTTTGGCATGGTGACAGTGCGGGCTGTCACATCTGTAAGCGTGCCGGTAACGCTTGCCCAGATAAAGGCAGAACCAGAACTTGCAGATTTTGCCCTTGTTCGGCAGTCACGCCTGTCAGTTGTGCCTGTAAAACCGCAAGAATGGGCATTGCTGATGGCAATGGCACAGACAGAGCTTTAGCCAGATAGCTAGGATTGCTCAGAAGATGAACGCCGGATTAAATATAAATTCCGCAGATAGATAAATAGCCCTAGCCCCTGACCACAGATAATCACAGGGTCTTTGCGCCAGAGCGCATATAGCAGTAATACTGCCCCGCCGCCAATCGAAAAATACCAAAAAGCAAGCGGGATAACAGACCGTGCATGTTTCTCAGAGGTCAGCCACTGAATAATAAAGCGCATTGCAAATAGCCCCTGCCCTGCAAAGCCGATAATGACCATAAGCTGTTCTGGCTGGGTAGCGATTGTTTCAGGCAAAAACGGAAATATTGTCACCAATCCTGAGCCAATTGCCAGCACTGCGGTTGCAATAAAAGACGAAAGGCTATCAAGCATGGGTTTTCTTCTTCTTGGTTTTACGTGATGAGGTGGTGTTGACTTTTGCGACATTTGCCTGCTTAACAGTTACAGCCCCTGCCCGACTTCGCCGCCGCAACAACCATATTACACCAAACATATCTGCAATGCCTACCAGCAACCTGTCCAGATTACCATATTTTGAACTACCTGCGCCGCGTGGTCTGTGGCCCACTGGCACAGCCAGCGCCTGTCCGCCCTCGCCCACAATTAATGACGGCATGAATCTGTGCATATGGTTAAAATAAGGTAGCTTTAGAAAGATCGCCCTATCTACAATCTTCAAACCGCAGCCACTATCAGGATGGCTGTCATTTAGCAGATTCCGCCGCATCATGCGGGCAAACCCCGAAGCGCGCCGCCTAATCCAGCTATCTTTACGATTTACACGTACCCCCCCTGCCATGCCCTGTGCCGGACGGATAGCCTGCAAGGCTGCCTCCAGTGCTGGAAAATCAGCCGGTATATTCTGGCCATCGCCGTCAAGCACGGCAATCAGGGGGGCTTTTGAGATTGCAAGACCTGAACGTAAGGCCGCAGACTGGCCAGCCCGATGCTGGTGGGTCAGCACAATCAGCTGGGGGATGTCTGTCAGAGCGGCGCGTAATTCATCTGCTGTGTTATCTGTGCTGGCATCATCAATATAGATAATTTCAAAGACCCTGCCGGCAAATACCTCTACGATTTCATCAATCAGGGGGCGGATATTGCCAGCCTCGTTCATGACAGGCACTAATACCGAAATTTCTGGAAGTGCGTTGGTCGGATCACCAGTCATATTCAGGTCCGTAATAAACTGTTGGAAATGTGAAATTCACTCTTACTCTTCTTAAACAGCAATGCCAGCTTCGTCAATTGGCAGACTGGTACAATATCAGCCGAATAGGCTGACCTTTTGAAATATTAAAGCCATCTATGATATCAAGCTGTTTCAGCGTTAGACCTAGCTGGTTGGTGATCTCGATAAAGCTATCTTTGTGCCGTGCCTCAATGATGGCTAGCCCATCCTGCGCCTCAGCCATGAAAAGTCCTGCTTCAATCTCTGTTACAAATAGCAGCTCCTTGCCCATATGAAATACCATTGAAGGTTCATGATAACCAGCAATGGCAATTGCAGAAGGGGGCGGGTTAATCGCGTCTGTTATTTTGGCAAGGCGGCCCGAGACATGAATATCTTCAAGCGCGGCAACCACCCCTGCAATGGCAAAGCCGTTAAATACCAGTCCGGTGATGATAATCAGCACAAAATGACCAAAACGGCGCTCTGCCCGCCAATCATAGACCAGCTTGACCACATAGCCGCCAAGACAAACACAAACCAGACAGAAAACCAGTGCCCTGCCCCCTGATGGCCCGCTATGGGTAATTGATGCCCATACCAGCAACGCTATCAGGCCAATTCCAGCTAGCCCGCCTATCACATAAAACAGATCAGCAATCCGCACCTGCAGTTTTTTGCCATCTGAATCTGTGGATAGCAACGCATGCGATATCAGCATCACTACCGCCGGAAAAGCAGGCAGAATATAATGCGGCAATTTTGTCGGGATTAACTCGATCAACAACCAGTAACCAATGGCCCAAACTGCACAAAAACGTGAGGCATCCTGTCTGAAAATCGCTTTGCCCAGCCAGCCGATAAACCCTGCAAAGATACAGGCTGGCCATAATAATACTGCAGATATCACCAGATAAGTGCCTGGTGGCGCGCCATGAGATTCCTGTCCAGACTGGATTTTCGCCAGAAAGTCGCCTTTGACCGCAATATCCAGAAATGCGCCATCAGTGGCATAGGATACCGCGATTACCCAAGGCAACACCACTATCGACGCCCAAAGCAGGCCACGTCCCCAATAGAGTGTTTTCAGCCACCCCGTCTTGCGTTCTGTTATCACCAGACCTGCAATGGTGATGACCGCAAGACCTGGCCCGATTGGCCCTTTCAGCAAGATTGACACTGCCAGTGCTGACCAGAATCCAAACCAATGTCTAGGCGGTCTTTCAAGATGTCTGTCACGGTAAATGCGCCACAACATAAATTGCTGAAAAATGAGCACGGCCAGCAATACCGAATCTGTTTTGGCAAGATGCGCTTCTGCCAGAATCAGCGGCGAGCTTACCAGTAAACCGGCGGCAATAAATCCCTGCAATGCTGCATGTTTGCCTTCCCATAGGCTGGCGGTAAAATGATAGACTAGAAACAGGCTAACAATCAGGCCAAGAAGGCTAGGCAGGCGGTAGCTGGAAATATCATCCACGCCAAAAATCGCTGCTGATGCAGATTGTAGCCAGTAAATGGCGATCGGTTTTTTGGCTCTAATCTCGTCCATAAAATAGGGGGTGATAAAATCGCCACTTTCAAGCATCTGCTTGCTGGCCTGTGCAAATCTGGCTTCGTCTCTATCCATTACCCCAAGCGTTTGATGGCCTATTAGAACCACCAGCATGATGGCAATCACAATACCCCATAATCCAGCCGGACTAGCGGCTATCCGCGCTATTATCTGATGCCATGTTGGTGGCGGGGCATTGGAATCTGTCTGGTCTGTCACAATCGCTACTCTGGGAAGTGCATTTTGTCTGTTCTATCTGGATATGAGCTGATAATCCAGCCCCCCTTGCATCGTTTATCATGAACAGAACCGCTCACGATTATAAGCTGGATTTTTCGCTATCCAAGCCTGATATTAACCTTACTATCTGATAGCTAACTTATTAAAGGGCAAAATCACATCATGCAACAGGCAGACAGGCTTATCAGCTATCAACATATCTGGCGATTAAGCTGGCCGATTATTTTATCCAACATGACCTTTCCGCTAAGCGGGGCGGTTGGGGTTGCGATGATGGGGCATCTGCCTGACCCTGCTTTTGTAGGCGGGGTTGGGCTAGGCGTGCTTGTATTTAATGTGATCTATCTTGCTTTTGGCTTTTTGAGAATGGGAACAACCGGCTTTACATCACAAGCCTTTGGCCGGAATGATACCGCCGAGCTTGTTGCGATTTTAACACGCTCATTGATAATCGCCGCCCTGATGGGGGTGATCATTATTCTGCTCCAATATCCGCTTATTTCGGCTGCCAGCCATCTATTGAAAGCGTCAGCCGAAGCAGAACATCTTATGACGCGCTATATGGCCATCAGAATTTATGATATGCCGGCATCTTTGCTTAACATGGCAATTCTAGGCTGGCTGTTTGGTCAGCAACAGATGCGATACTGCATGTTTCATCTGGTCTTTGTGAATCTGTTAAATGCCGGACTGGCATCTGTGTTTGTGCTTTTTCTGGATATGACAATTGAAGGGGTAGCCCTTGCCAGTATCGTTGCGCAATATTCGGGGCTAGCTTTGTTCATTGTGATCTTGTCGCTGAAAAGACAGGCATTATCGCTTATCAAGCTGCCTGCCAGAAAGCTGATTTCAGACAGTACAAAATGGCTGTATTTCTGGGGTATCGCGCGCGATCTGTCTTTGCGCACCTTGATGATTTGGGCAGTTGAAGCATTAATTCTGTCTAAGGCGGCGGTGATGGATGATCTGTCTCTTGCTACAATGCAGATTGTGCTTACCATGTTCGGATTTATAGCCTTTGGGCTAGACGGCATTGCCCATGCAACAGAAGCGCTTGTCGGAGCGCTGATCGGAAAGCAGGACCCAAACCGGCTGAAACAACTGGTATGGCGAAGCGTTATCATGTCTGGTGTATTATCGCTGATGGCATCGATTGTGATCATCATCGGTCAGCCAGTGATGGTATCTGCGGTAACAAGCCAGGCAGAGCTTGCCCGCTCTGTATCCATGATCTGGTGGTGGATTATGCTGATTCCCCCTGCTTCATTTCTGGCCTTTTTGATGGATGGTGTATTTGTAGGCGCATCATTGGGGCGAAAAATGCGAGACACAACCATCATCTCTGCTGTGCTATGCTATCTGGTGATTGAATTTGTCCCGAACGCAGGGCTTGACGGCTTGCTTGCCGGCTTTATTGTCTATCTAATTGCACGAGGGATACTGCTAAGCCTAAATATGAACAGCGTGATTACAAAAGCTACTGCGACAAGCTAGCTTATGGGGAAAAACCACATGAAACCATTACAGGACTATCTGCGTTTTGATAACGGGCTTTCATCTGCAAGCGAGCCAGATGCAGAGGCCGTGCCGCTTATGATTGTATCACAGACAAGCCAGAAACCTTTTATTGATAGTCTGGCATCTCACCAGCAAAGCTGGCTTACCGTTCATGGATTTACCGGCAAACCAGCCTCAGTTACCACCATTCCGGACCAGCATGGCCAACTTGCAATGGCTGTTGTGATTGTTGGCAAAACACCGCAATGGGATATTGCAAAGGCAGCGCAAACACTTCCTGGCTGTATCTTTTCTGCAAATATAGAATTTGCCGATGAAACAGATATTCGGGATGTTCAGCTTGGCTGGGGGCTCGCACAATATGAATTTGCGCCCCATAAGCCCGAACGTGCTGCAAAAGCAAGGCTAAAACTGCCAGATGGTGAGTTTGATACAGGTGTGGATGCCCTGCTACTTGGCATTTTCCTCTGTCGTGAGATGATTAACCAACCTGCCAATATCATGACGCCGCAAGGCATAGAAGATATCTGCCAGATGGTAGCGGACAGCCTGTCTGCTGACTGCACCGTAACCAAAGGTAAAGCGCTAGAAATCTATGGCCCTGCGGTGCATGTGGTCGGGCGTGCCGC
>Ga0181567_10004036_pt1 | contig 10792 bp, 10 predicted proteins | sample 101ome_14_FD_133761 | JGI IMG/M metagenome (GOLD analysis project Ga0181567, IMG submission 133761) | Coastal salt marsh microbial communities from the Groves Creek Marsh, Skidaway Island, Georgia - 101403AT metaG (megahit assembly) | ecosystem: Environmental > Aquatic > Marine > Intertidal...
TAGGCGCCGCCAATCGTGGCAATGGCCGCGACAAAAAGCACCACATAACCCCCACGATAAACACCCTGAAGGCTTAACCCAATGCCAAAATCCCAAAACAAATGCCGAATACCATTAGCTAAATGATAAGAGACGGCGACAAAAAACCCTAGCAAGACTAAGCGGCCAAGCGCGTGTTCAGCAATGCTGCGGATGAGATCATAATAAGCCCCGCCATGGGCTAATGCGACCAGCCACCACACAAAAAACAGCGACCCCAACCCCAAGGCTACCCCTGTGAGACGATGCGTGATCGACATCATGGACGTCAATTGAGGACGATAAATCATCAAATGCGGCGAAAGCGGACGTTTAGCGGTCATGACCCCTCGTTGCGATAATTAATTGATTATTTGTTGATTGTAGTCTTCTCACCCCTGTCTCGTCAATAAAAGCCGCAAGAATTAGACGGAATAAAAAGTCGCACTAAATCCATGATTTCTATTATTACTACTGCCAGCACCAAAGTTTCATGCCATAACGGATAGATCAGGGTTGATTGAGATGAAGGGATTCATGAAAACGTTACTGTCTATCCAGTCACAGGTGAGTTTTGGCGCCGTTGGCAACACCGTAACCAGCATGGTAGCGGCACAAATGGATATCCCCCTCGCCGCAATTAACACCATCAACCTTGTTGCCCATCCCGGTTATGGTATTAAGGCTGGCGGCAGTTTAAATGACACCGATTTCAATTCAATTCTAGCGGCGATAACCAAGCTAAATTTCTGGGCAGATATTGGCGTGATTGCGACTGGCTATATGGCAAAACAGCAACAGGTTGAAGCGGTATCAGAAACGATTAAGATTGCCACCTCTGATCATCCACATCTGCCTGTGCTGATTGATCCAGCGTTTGGGGATCATGGGCGTCTTTATGGTGATGTGGCTATCGCTGATGCTATCCGCGATCTGCTCTTGCCTCTGGCCAGCATCACCACCCCTAACCGTTTTGAAGCATCATGGTTAACCGGCATGGATATCCATGATGCTAATGATGCCAGACATGCCGCCAGACACATGCTGGATCAATACCCCCAGCTTAATACCGTTATTATCACTGGAATTACCCCCAACACACCTAACAAGGGTGAGTGCCTTGATATCATGCAAAGCCGAACGGGGCAGGACGAACATAAAGCGCCTTTGTTAACGCATCATCCGCATGGGTTTTCTGGAGGCGGTGATTTGTTTGCTGCGCTTTTGGCTGCTCACATAATTACAGGCCATGATATGGCCACTGCATTTTCGCGTGCCGCGACACTAACATCGGCCATTTTACAACATCTTGATCATCATCAGCAAAGCGATATCACAGGCTTGGCCATCAAGAGCATCTTGAGCAAACTGACATCCTAAGGCGAATTAAAGCCCTCGACGCAAACATTCCTCAGCAATTTGAACAGAGTTCAAAGCCGCCCCTTTGCGCAGGTTATCAGATACACACCAAAACACTAGACCATTAGCAACTGTAGGGTCACGGCGCAGGCGTGATACAAAAACAGCATCCTCACCTGCAGCTTCTTTTGGCGTCACATAACCTTCATCCACACGATGATCAATCACGGCAACACCGTCCATTTCCCGTAATAGTGTTCTGGCCTGTTCTTCATCAACTGGATAATCACATTCGATAAAGATTGCTTCACTATGACCAATAAAAACAGGCACCCGAACACAATGTGCGACAACTTCGATAGCGGGGTCGAGAATTTTCTTGGTCTCGGCCTCCATTTTCCATTCTTCCTTGGTGAAACCGTTATCCATGAAAACATCAATATGCGGAATGATATTAAAGGCAATTTCCTTGGTAAAGTTTTCAGGCCTTTTGAAATCATTAACAAAAACACCGCGAGTTTGTTCAAACAGCTCATCCATAGCTGGTCGCCCCGCACCTGAGACGGCCTGATAGGTGGATACAACCACCCGGCGAATATGATAGGCATCATGAAGCGGTTTTAAGGCAACCACCATTTGCGCAGTTGAACAATTGGGATTGGCAATAATATTACGGCGGTCAGGGTCTTGAAAAAATGCCTCAAGCACATGACCATTCACCTCTGGCACGACCAGTGGCACATCTTCGTCCATGCGAAAAGCAGAAGAATTATCAATCACAACACAGCCTGCAGCGCCGGCCTTTGGCCCTATTTGTTTAGCAATCTCTGATCCGGCAGAAAACAAAGCAATGTCTGCATTAGCAAAGTCAAATTTATCCAGAGCCTGAACAGTTAGATCCTTATCTTCACCATAGCTTATCACATTGCCTGCTGATTGGCTTGATGCTAAGGCAAAGACCTGATCTGCTGGAAACTCGCGTTCAGCCAATGTTTTCAGCATCTCTCGACCAACCGCGCCAGTGGCCCCAACAACGGCTACTTTATATCCCATGTTATTATCCTTTATAACACTTACCTTGCCAGATGATCCAACGCAGAAAGCACTTCATTCATCATCCCGTCGGTATTGGTTAATGTGGAACCTTCTACCATGATATCGCCAGTACGCTTACCGCTATCAAGGGCTTTTTCGACAGCTTTTTCAACCAGATCAGCATCTTCTGCCATATCAAAAGAATAGCGAAGCATCATCGCAAAGCTCAATAATTGGGCAAGCGGATTAGCAAGGCCTTTACCCGCAATATCTGGGGCAGAGCCATGCACGGGTTCATAGAAAGATCGGCGAACGCCAGTGGATGGGTCAATTTCACCAAGAGAAGCTGAAGGCAGCATCCCTAGCGAGCCTGTTAACATCGCCGCGCAATCCGAAAGCAAATCACCAAACAGATTATCCGTGACAATGACATCAAATTGCTTAGGCTGGCGCACCAACTGCATCGCGCAGTTATCAGCATACATATTTTCATAATTAAGCCCAGCGCCTTCGGATTGATATAACGCGTTCATGGTTTCACGCCACAACACGCCAGAATGCATCACATTAGCTTTTTCAACGCTGGTAATTTTTTTGTTACGCTTCTGGGCAAGGTCAAAGGCAACCCGACCAATTCGCTCGATTTCTGTAACAGAATAAAGATTGGTGTCATAAGCACAAACCACACCATCACGCTCTTCACGCCCACGCGGTTCAGCAAAATAACTGCCGCCTGTTAATTCGCGCACGATCATAATATCAAGACCAGAGATGACATCTTCTTTTAGTGTCGAAGCTGAAACTAGCGGTGGAAACACCAAGGCTGGCCGCAAATTGGCATAAAGATCAAGCTCTTTACGCATCCGCAATAACCCGCGCTCTGGCTTTAACTCAAATGGCAGATTGTCATACCGCGGGTCACCTGCAGCACCAAATAAAATCGCATCACACGCCATCACATCTGCCATGGTTTCATCTGTGATTGGCTCACCATGCTTTTCATAGCTAGCACCGCCACATAGGCCAAACATGGTATCAAACGAAAAGGAACGGTGTTTAGCAAGCCAGTCTGCCACTTTCATCGTGGCATCCATGACTTCGGGGCCAATGCCGTCACCTGGCATGATCATAATTTTGCGATTACTCATTTCTAGATTTCCTTAACTTTTTGTAAAGCTTAGAGCCATGGATGGGTGTTCAGACGCTTGCTAGCATATGCGCTAATCGCATCAGATTTTGCCATCGTAAGACCAATATCATCCAACCCATCAAGCAGACATTGTTTGCGGAAAGGATCAATATCAAAGGCTATATCTGCGCCGTTTGGCCGGCGAATTACCTGATTGGGGAGATCAATTTCAAGCTCGGGATTTTCAGTGTCTTTGGCATCAGCCATCAATGCCTCACGATCTGCTACAGAAACCGTTATTGGCAAAATTCCGTTTTTGAAACAGTTGTTATAGAAAATATCCGCAAAACTGGTTGAGATCACAACCCGAACACCAAAATCAAGCAAGGCCCAAGGGGCGTGTTCTCGGCTTGAACCACAACCAAAATTATCCCCAGCAACCAAAATGCTTGCTTCACGATAGGGCGGCTTATTTAGGATAAAGCTTGGGATTTCCTGACCGTCTTTATCATAGCGCATCTCATCAAACAGATTAACGCCAAGCCCTGTCCGCTTAATGGTTTTAAGGAATTGCTTTGGGATAATCATATCCGTGTCGATATTCATAATATCCAGTGGGGCAGCAATGCCTTTGTGGGTATGAAACCTCTGCATAGGGTTTTCCTTTCTTACAAACCGTTAGAGCGTTCTGACATCTTTGAGCCGGCCGCTAACCGCTGCTGCTACAGCCATTTCTGGGCTAACCAAATGTGTCCGCCCACCACGGCCTTGCCGACCTTCAAAATTCCGATTTGAAGTAGAAGCACAACGCTCCCCTTCGGACAGACGATCAGCATTCATTGCAAGACACATTGAACAGCCCGCTTCACGCCAATCAAACCCTGCTTCAATAAAGATATCGGCCAGGCCTTCTTCTTCGGCCTGTTGTTTAACCAAGCCTGATCCGGGAACAATCATCGCCCGAACCGATGGTGAAACCTTACGCCCTTTCGCAATCGACGCGGCAGCACGCAAATCTTCAATCCGGCTATTGGTGCATGACCCGATAAACACCGTATCAATGGTGATATCTTCTATTTTTACACCGCCAGACAGCCCCATATAATCAAGAGAGCGCTGAATTTTTGCACGCCGTGCTTCATCCTTTTCTTTTGCGGGATCAGGCACGAAACCTGTAATGGGGGCCGTGTCTTCGGGGCTAGTTCCCCATGTCACGGTTGGAACGATATCTTCTGCCTTAATAACCACTTCACGGTCATAACGCGCACCTTCATCGGACACAAGACTTGACCACCAAGCTACCGCCTTGTCCCACATCTCACCTTGGGGCGCCATCGGCTTACCTTTGAGATAGGCAAAGGTGGTTTCATCTGGAGCAATCATGCCTGCACGTGCCCCTGCTTCAATAGACATATTACAGATGGTCATCCGACCTTCCATGCTGAGACCGCGAATAGCTTCGCCAGCATATTCAATGACATGACCTGTACCGCCAGCAGTGCCAATCTGGCCAATAATCGCCAAGATAACATCCTTCGCCGTCACACCGGGTTGAAGGGCGCCATCTACCGTTATCCGCATATTTTTAGCAGGCTGCTGAATTAAGGTTTGGGTTGCCAGAACGTGTTCAACCTCAGACGTGCCAATACCAAAAGCCAAAGCACCAAAAGCACCATGGGTGGCGGTATGGGAATCACCACAAACAATTGTCATGCCTGGTTGGGTAAAGCCTTGCTCAGGCCCGATAACGTGTACGATCCCTTGGCGAATATCATCCATGGCAAAGTAGGGCACGCCAAAATCATGTGCATTTTTTTCCAGTGCTTCGATCTGAATCCGGGATTCCATATCCGTGATCCCCTTAGACCTGTCACTGGTCGGAATATTGTGATCCGCAACCGCCAGTGTTCGTTCAGGACTAGCCACTTTGCGGTTAGTCTGACGCAAGCCTTCGAAAGCCTGTGGGCTGGTCACTTCGTGAACAAGATGACGATCAATGTAGATAAGGCTTGATCCATCATCATCACGATCAATGAGATGAGCATCCCAGATTTTGTCAAATAGGGTTTTTGGTGCCGACATGAACTTCTCCAACATTAAACACGGCATTATGACTGGCGGTCTGGCGCCCCGTCAACATGACATTGTCCGTGGTGATGGAGAGGGTCGCTAAAGACCGCCGATGATCAGGCAGTGGCTGAGGTATCGGTGGTGGTAGTCTTGTTACGATCCCGTGTGCTTTCAACAATACGAGCTGACTTGCCACGACGACCACGCAGATAATACAGTTTTGCCCGACGGACTTTACCACGACGAATTACGGTAATACCGGAAATCCGAGGGGAGTAGAGCGGAAAAATCCGCTCAACGCCTTCACCATACGAAATCTTACGGACGGTGAAAGAAGAATTAATGCCATCAGACTTACGGGCGATACAAACGCCTTCAAACGCCTGAATCCGCTCACGCGTGCCTTCAACAACCTTAACATCAACCCGCAAAGTATCCCCTGCCCCAAATTCAGGAATCTGGCGGCTAGCAAGAACCTTATTGATTTCATTCTGGCCAATCTGGTCAAGAATATTCATGGCACATTCTCCAGTTTAATAGGCTGCCGTTAAGGGCGCCTTTTTCTCATTATCTTAATCATTTCCGTTAGGATTGTGGTCATATAACACCACTCATTCGATATGTCACGCTATTTTGTTAGCTTTTTTCCCTTTGATTGATCTTCCTTAGCCTCAGATTTCAGCCATTCTTCCCAAAGATCAGGGCGTCTTTTTTGAGTAAGCGCCATGGCTGCTTCCTGGCGCCATTTAGCAATGCGGCCATGATCCCCACTTAATAAGATTTCTGGCACAACATTTCCGCCCCAATCCCGCGGATGGGTATAAAGGGGATGTTCAAGCAATCCATTTTCAAAACTGTCTTGTTGGTGGGCCATCGGATTGCCCATGACGCCATCTAGCAATCGCACCACAGCATCAATGAGCACTTGTGCGGCCATTTCACCCCCTGACAACACATAATCACCAATGCTGATTTCGGTTAAACCTGCGGCATCAATCACCCTTTGATCTAACCCTTCGTATCGGCCACATACCAGCAGCACCCCTGGCCCTGCGGCCAATTCCTTAACCAAAGGCTGATCCAACCTCTTGCCACGAGGGCTGAGATATATTTTTGCCATGTCTTTGGGCAGTCCGTCAGAAGCTGAGGCCAGCGCCGCCGCCATCACATCCGGACGCATGACCATACCTGGCCCTCCACCAAAGGGAGGATCATCCACTTTGTTATGAACCCCAACACCAAAAGGACGGATATCAGTCAAGTGAAGTGACCATAATCCAGCAGCAAGAGCTTTCCCAGCAAGGGATTGGGCAAGGGGCCCGGGAAACATATCGGGGAAAAGGGTCAGCACCGAAGCCATCCATGGTTGCGATGGCTGCATAGGCTGGTTTTGCATCTTTTCCGTCATGCCATGCTCCATTTATGCTGATTTATGCCCAATTCTAACTGAGCATCAAGAGGGTTCATCAACAGGTTTCTTTGCTGATGTTTCAAGCCAAACTGGATCAATCTTTAAGCGAATGGTTGCTGTTTCTGCATCAATAACTTGCCGCAATGAGGGCGCAAATGGCAGCATCACGCGGTTACCATCATGTTGCGTGACTTCAATCATTTCGCCACCGCCAAAATCAAAAAACCCTGCTGCTATTCCGACGGTTTGGCCATGTTCATCTTGAACCTCGGCGCCAATCAAATCCACCTGATAGAAATGCTCATGATCCTCAGGCAGTTGATTACGATCAATGTAAAGCCAGGTCTTACGCATAGCCTCCGCCGCGTTGCGGTCTGCAACGCCCTCAAGACGGCAAATCAATTGATCTTTCATGCGTCTTTCAATGCGAACCTGATAACGCTGGCCCACCTCATCATGAAGTGGGCCGTAAGCGGATAGGTTTTCAGGGGTTTCGGTAAAAGGCTTAACCTTTACCGCCCCTTTAATGCCATGGGCAGCGGTGATGACACCAAGGGCAATAGACCGATGGCGGTCAAAGCCTTTGTCATCGCTTGAGCCTGCCATAAATGGTTAGGCTTTCTCTTCTTCAGCAGGCGCTTCTTCTGCAGGAGCCTCTTCAGCAGCTGGTGCCTCTTCGGCTGGTGCTTCAGCAGCTGTTGCTTCTTCGGCCGGTGCTTCTTCAGCAGTTGTTGCTTCTTCTGCAGCTTCTTCAGCAGCAGGCGCTTCTTCGGCTGGGGCTTCTTCTGCAGGTGCCTCTTCAGCAGCTGGGGCCTCTTCTGCAGGGGCAGCTTCTGCTTCAACCGCGGCTTCGGCGGCGCTGGCAGCAGCTTCGGCAGCGGCAGCAGCAGCTTCAGCAGCCGCTTCTTCACGGTCTAGACGCTTCTGGCCAGGCGCTGATTTCTTTGGCTGTTCTCTGATATCAGGGCTATCAATAAGACCAAGTCCTGACATCATTTTATGAACACGAAGCGTTGGCTTTGCCCCTTTGGACATCCAATATTTTGCCCGTTCGCCATCCAGAACAAGACGGTCATCATGGCCTGATGGAAGCATAGGGTTATAAGACCCAATGCGTTCAACAAACCGGCCATCACGTGGTGATGAAGCCTCGGCGATGACAATACGGTAAAAAGGCCGTTTTTTGGCGCCACCACGAGCAAGTCTAATTTTCAATGCCATGTTTTTTCCTTTCCTTGAAACACATGAATATTTGTTGCTTATGCCAATCCCAATCGGATCAGCGTTTCTTTTTCTTATTTCCAGGCCTAGGCAAGCTGCCTAACCCGGGGAATCCCCCACCTAATCCTGGCAAGCCACCACCCATCCCAGGGAAGCCTCCGCCAAGCTTTGATAAATCTGGCATCTCACCAGGTGCAGCTCCAGCTTCTCCCCCGGGGCCACCACCAAACATAGAGGCTAGTGCCGCTGGATCATTGCCCCCAGCTTTGCCTAACCGTTTCATCATTTTCGCCATATCCTGATATTGCTTTACCAGTTTATTGACATCTTGAACTGATGTCCCTGATCCTTCAGCAATCCGGCGGCGTCTTGAGGCATTGAGAAGCGCAACCTGACGGCGCTCTTTTTTATTCATAGAGAGGATAATGGCTTCTTGGCGGTTAAAAAAACTATCGTCAATGCCTGCTGCTTTAATCGCCTTTTGCATCTTACCAATTCCTGGCAAAAGCCCTAGCAGGCCTCCCATGCCACCCATTTTCTTGAGTTGGCGTAATTGGGTAAGAAAATCTGTCATATCAAACTGACCTTTGGCCATCCGCTTGGCCATGCGTTCCGCTTCTTCAGCTTCAATGGTCTCAGCGGCTTTTTCAACCAGCCCGACAACATCCCCCATTCCAAGGATACGTCCAGCCATACGTTCTGCGCTAAAGGTCTCAAGCGCATCTTGTTTTTCACCAACACCAAGATATTTGATCGGGCAGCCTGTCACATGGCGCATGGACAATGCAGCACCACCGCGTGAATCGCCATCTGCCCTTGTGAGAATAATACCCGTGATATCGATAGCTTCATTAAAGGCGGTTGCCGTTGTCACCGCGTCTTGGCCTGTCATGGCATCAGCTACGAGCAAAATCTCAACTGGCTTTGCTAATTTAGCAATCTCTTTGACCTCAGCCATGAGGGCGGTATCAATTGTTGTTCGGCCAGCAGTATCAAGAATCAGAACATCAGATGATTTGAGCCGTGCCGCTTCAATCGCGCGCTTGGCAATCATCACTGGGGTATCATTATCTTGTTCAGGAACAACCCCAACGCCAGCCTGCTCACCCAAGAGGCGCAATTGCTGACGCGCCGCTGGTCGCGACACATCAAGCGAGGCCAGCATGACAGATTTTTTCTCTTTTTGGTGAAGCTGTCTAGCCAACTTACCTGAAGTGGTGGTCTTACCACTACCTTGCAGACCTACCATCAGAATAATCGCTGGCGGCGCGGTATTTAAATTCAGCGGAACATCATCAGGCCCCAGCATATCAACGAGAGCATCATTAACAATCTTAATGACCATTTGCCCTGGGGTTACCGATTTCAGAACATCAATGCCTACCGCTTTTTCTCTCACGGTGGTCATAAAAGACTTGATCACGGGCAAGGCAACATCTGCCTCAATAAGGGCAACACGCACCTCACGCAAGGCGGTATCGACATCGGCTTCTGAGAGCGCACCGCGCCCCCGCAACCGGTCAAAGACTGACCCTAATTTTTCGCTCAAGCTTTCAAACATCTGTCCTGCCTGAATTGCCTTCCTTAATCTATCTCTGCCAGCCCAATATCGAATTGGGCAAACAAACACCAACGGCGTCTGTGCCTGCTTTCAGGGACAAACGGGACCCGCTAGGGTTTATGGTGGCATAGATCTTAATGATGCCTTTTTCGCCGTGATCTCTATAATTGCGATCTGGCTGAGGCAGAGAAATGTAACAAAATGGCGCGAATGTCAAGAACAAAGCCCATTTATTGAATATGTTCGGTCAACCCCACCAAGGCTTTACCAAAATCAAGAGCTTCAAAAGGTTTTAAGTCTTCCTTTGTCTCACCAACACCAACAGCATGAACCGGCATTCCAAACTGTTCCGCAAGGGCAACCACAATTCCCCCACGCGCACTGCCGTCCAATTTGGTAACAATTAACCCCGATAGAGGCGTTGCTTCATTAAAGGCTTTGACCTGTGAGATCGCATTCTGGCCCACCGTTCCATCCAAAACAAGGATTGAGGCATGCGGAGCACCAACGCCTTTCTTTTCCAAAACCCGTCTAATTTTTGCCAGTTCATCCATCAATTCTTGCCGAGCTTGAAGCCGCCCTGCGGTATCAATAATCAGGATATCCGCATTTTGATTGATGGCCTTTTCCAGCCCCTGATAAGCAATTGCGGCGGCATCACCACCTGGCTCACCATGGATCACCTCACATCCTGTGCGTTCACCCCAAATCTTAAGCTGGTCAATCGCCGCGGCACGAAATGTATCGGCAGCAGCCATAATGACGGTTTTTCCCTCAGTCTGCCATAACTCTGCGAGCTTACCTGCGGTGGTGGTTTTTCCTGACCCATTAACCCCAACCATAAGCACCACAAAAGGGCGATGAGCTGCATCTGGCTGTAACGGTATGGCGATAGGTTCAAGGATTTCTGCCACCCCTTCAGCAAGAGTTTCCCTAATTTCCTCGCTGGACACTTCGGTATCAAAGCGTTTTGAGTTCAAATCTTTAA
>Ga0181567_10004043_pt1 | contig 10783 bp, 5 predicted proteins | sample 101ome_14_FD_133761 | JGI IMG/M metagenome (GOLD analysis project Ga0181567, IMG submission 133761) | Coastal salt marsh microbial communities from the Groves Creek Marsh, Skidaway Island, Georgia - 101403AT metaG (megahit assembly) | ecosystem: Environmental > Aquatic > Marine > Intertidal zone...
ACTAACAGTTGATTTCCATAACTTTCCGCCTAACTTACCCTCTAAAAATTAACTCGTCGATTTTCGAATTGCAAGTTATGAAGATTGTCGAAATCCACCATAATTGCCGTTGGCCTTAGTACGCTAAATTACACGATATTTCGCGGATTATGTCCACAACGCCGCTCAACTTGTGCACGATCTCTCCGAGAGCGCCAAGAAGATACTATTCCAGGCATCCAAATACCTCACAAAGCTGTATTTCTTGCCCCTCTGGGATTTTGAGAGATTCTAAATAATTTTCCTGGTACATAAGTTCCACCTCATCAATTTTGCGGTTGATTTTAGAGAAACTCACAGGGAAATTGCGAGTTGCTAGAGATGCAAGACGCTCAATCCGCGCCTCCTTTTCAACAATATTAAGCTTTCTCGCATTGTACACAACCTGTTTAGCTGCTTGCCAAACTACAGCGCCATCAGCTTGAGTAATGTCTTTATCAAACATGATGGCCGTATCCGATCTCATTCCTTGAACAGTGGAACTTATTTTCCAAGTGTTCCCTTCGAAAAGAACGGATGGAAGAGATGCGGTCATAGCGTAGGTGGCCGCATGAAATCGTCCACCGATGTGCACATCCGCATTTTTCATCAACCACAACATCTCTGCAAGCGTCGCCCGCGGGTGGTTAAGTAACATATCACCTCCTAAAGTCCGAATTTCAGGGATACGAGTGCCGCAGAGAACAATCATGATTTTGGCTTCTGGTGACGCACTTTTGACCAAAAGTATCAGTGATTTCCAAAGCTTCAGATACGCACTCTCACTTTTTGAGGAACCTGATAAAATGATCCTCGGCGAAGTGTTGAAGTCCCTCGATGTATTTGACCATGTAGGAAATTTTCTGCGCATCTTAGATTCGATATTTTCATCAAAGTCATTCGGTAGTAAGAATGTGAAGTCGCTACTCATTACCGGTGCGAGTTTTGAAAGTCCGCCGCCCGTAGATCGTGACGAACCATTACTCAGGTACAGAAAGTTGAAAAAGGACAACGGATCTCTGATAGACATGAACGATGCTTGCTTGAGGATCTGCGGTAGCAATTTCGGCGCAGTGACGTAAGAAAAACTACCATTTGCAATCCAGAGCGTCACGTTGCGGTCGATAATTTTGTCCAACATTTTCTTCCAGCCATTGAAATTGTCATGTAGCGTCCCCTCGGCATTCGCAACAACTAAGTTGACGGTAGTCAACACGCTATCAAACTGTTGAGAATCAGACTGCCACCATCTCGTTATTGTTGTTTCAGGACCAAACATATCCATCAACAAACGTTCTTGTATATATGAAGCTCCTTGTTGGCCAAAGTGCCATCCCTTTTTTCCTGTGTAGTTTATGAGCAGAATCTTTGATGGTTTTACATCCATGTACTGAGGCATCAGTGATGCACCGATCAGAAGTCGGTGCGGAATATTGCCGAATGATGTTTTAATCTCAATATCGATTTCTGGTCTATACGACACATGCATGATCGCCATAAAGAAATAAAAAACTAAGATTTCAGTAATTTTCATTTTCGGGCACGTCAATACATATTTCCTGTTTTTGTCGTTGTTAGACTTTACTTCAACCGAATCACTTACGTCCTGCTCACTAGTACCTGAGAAAGACATTATACTTTGAGGGTCGTGGGAGTTTACAGTTTCTTTCATGGATCGATTCTCTGCACTTGCTATCAAAGGGAGAGAAAGACCGACAAATAAAATCGAACCACCAATAAGGAGCTTCATTCTCGAAGTGTGAAAATCATGCAATATAAAAACAGACAACATCACAGTAAAAAAGCGCTTTCCTAATCTCAGCTGTGAATGATAAACGGCATCGAACTGCTTCAGCGCAGTGAAACTAAAAATTCTGTACCCTGCGTTGCACGTGCACATTATCCAAAAATTAGTTTTAAGAGTCTGTTGTAAACAAGATGCGCAACCAGGATACAAGAAAGTGAAGATGAATAGGAATGGAAATAGAAAGCTGACACCAACCAAAGAAGTTTCTATCGTTGTACGCAGCGGTTTCTCTTTATCACCATCACCTTGTTTAATGAGAACGTTACTCAAAGGAAAAGTCGTGATAGAGGCAAATGTGCAAGCGAGCTTCATAAGTACTGAAAGCGTTTCAGTGCAAAGGTAATTATCACGGATCCAAATCACATCTCCGAAACTTGGTTTGGAAAGAATCAGCACACCGATGGAAGTTAACAAAACAGAAATAATCACACTACGTGACGGACGTATGCGGAAAAGAAGCCATAATAACGCGATGGTCGTGCCAGGTTCCAACAGTTTGATCAACTGCGTGGTGGATGCACCTAAAGCAAACGTAGCCCAATTGGCAGATGCGGTACCCAAACAGTGCCATAAGCCAGGAGATATATTGGTGACTGTGCAACTGAAAGCTGCAAACTTCCCGAGCGGAGAGAAACTTTCCAATCTGTGCTCGATCAAAGAAGATATGACGAGTGTCGCCATTAGTTGAGCAAAAGAGCAGTAACTCACTAAATACAACATAGTGCTGTGCTCATGACCACTTTTCAGTACATCGTCTATAGACCACTTCAAAGTCACGACCGCTATGCTCGATGAACCATACCAGAACGCCACATTAATCCAAGCCTTGGCGTTTGCAGCAGAGAAGTTCATCCCCCGTGGACAGTTCAGTTCACCTATGCGCTCGACAATGCGGTATGATAAATATTCCCCTTATTGGACAGTCAAATGGTCACCTAGGTCGACTAAGAGATAGCCGACTAACAGCGGCGATGCTGAAATCTGCTAAGTACATGTTTTTCAGACTCTTTTTTGCTACAATGGGCTCAACTTTCAGCCAATTTTTGCTACAACTTGTACCACATGGTACACAGTAGTAGTGCTAGCACCTTTCAGACAATTTTTTCTTGCAGAAAGTCTGAAACTTTAGGGTTTAGCAAGTTAACGTGAAAGTTATGGAAAATTCACGACTAAAACAGTTAAAAATCACGACTAAAACAGCTGCAAGTTATCGCGAAAGTTATGAATTTCACGTAAAATCCACCATAACTTGCGATTCGAAAATCGACGAGTTAACTTTTAGAGGGTAAGTTAGGCGGAAATAGTGTTGTCGCCGTAGTCCAATGAATAGTCCAATAAATCTTATTCCGACAAGGATCTTATTGGAATACTAGTACTTAAAAGTAGTAACTAGCGGTTGCCGCGCGACGCAAGTCCCGTGGCGACGGCAGAGTGACGCAGCGTGACTGCTGTCGTTTCGGGACCGATACAGTGTACTCCCGGGATCGATACATTGCATTCTCGGGACCGAATACAGTGGTCGTCCAACGAATACCACTTTCCCACGGAACATCCAAAACGCACCGAGGTTGACGCGAGCGTTGCGTTCGGACTCCGGACACAGATGTCACCGGGTTGTGAATATTCGGACGCTGAAGTTATGTTCAGAGAGCAGAGAGTTCTGATCAATTTCTTTTTTGACCGTTTCGAAGCATCACATGCAAACACCTTTGTGAACGAAATCGTGGCGTGCACCGGTACTGTTTTCTTTTCCGGTGTCGGCAAGTCGGGTTTTATATGTCAAAAAATAGCCATGTCTCTCGCGTCGATCGGTGTTCGGGCGTCATTTTTGAACCCACTTGATGCGCTTCACGGCGATATTGGTAACTGTGGGTCCACCGACCTCCTTGTTCTCTTCAGTAAGTCTGGATCGACAGCAGAGTTACTTGCGACTATTCCGGGCGCCAGATCAAAAAGTATGAAGATCATTTCTGTGGTTTGTCACCAGCAAAGTGCTCTCTCACGAATGAGTGACATCACTATTCATCTTCCCTTGCAAAGAGAGTTGTGTGCGTTCAATCTCGCTCCTGTAACATCCACAGCTATACAACTAATTTTTGGCGATACTGTGACAGCGGCTATTATGCGAAAGCTGAAGGTTACACTCAAATCATATGCTTTGAATCATCCAGCCGGATCTATAGGTCGTAAGCTCCTATTGACCGTGCGTGACGTCATGCGGACTGGGTGCGATTTACCACGTATTTCGACCGATTCCACATTACAAGACGCCATTCTTGAGATGACGCGTGCTGGCGTCGGTTGCGTGCTCATGACTCAGGGCAACCTCTTGCGAGGCATTTTCACCGATGGTGACCTACGCCGACTTCTTGCAGGGAGCGCATTCGATCTTCAAACAACCATGAGACAACATATTACGAAAATGCCGTTTTACATCGACGATGAAATTATGAAACTGGTAGACGCCGAAAATTTCTTCCACTCGAGAACGAGACCAGTGTCATGTTTACCAGTGGTACGAACACTCATGGAAGGGGTTGAGTTAGTAGGCTTGCTTGTGCTATCTGATACACTGAAAGCCCTAGCCTAGTTGAGTGGCAGCCCAGACCCTGGAAGCGCCAAGAGATGATGAACTTCTTGTATTACACCGCTTGTAACTAATTTCGTGACATTTGCCATTATCACGTTTGAAGTGTCACTTTCCCCGTCAGTTATAAAAGTTTAAATTGTACACGTTCTAGCTCTCTGCAAACCTGCGGCATGAGCTCGTGGGCAGCAAGTGCTATTGTGGCGCAAGTTTGAAGCACATCACCCAAACAAAGACGCTCAAAAGATCGCATGGTACTGTATTAAGGAATGCTCAACGGCGTCAGGTCTATTTTCATGCCGCGCTGTGTTCTCGCCTTCGTTGCGAGAGCAATGGCTTTCAACTCGATAAGGAGTTCAGAGAAATGACGAAGCGGCCACTGTGTAGGGCCATCCACAGGACAGGAACTCGGATCATTGTGCACCTCCATGAACAGGCCGTCGGCGCCAGCCGCGACACAAGATCTTGCGATAGTGGGAATGAGCTCGCGTAAGCCACCTGAAGCGACCGCGCCCTCCGCACCGACCAATCCTGCCGGTTGTTGCAGTGAATGGGTAACGTCGGCTACAATGGGACAACCAGCATCACGCATCAGAGGAATATTTCTCATGTCCACTACCAAATCAGAATACCCAAAAGTGCTACCGCGCTCACACAATAGAACGCTCGTATTTCCAGTCGAGAATATCTTCTTAGCCGAATTTCTCATCACGCTTGGTGCGCAAAATTGACCCTTTTTTATATTGATTACTCGGCCAGTTCTCCCCGCCGCGAGCAACAAATCGGTCTGCCGACACAAGAAAGCCGGAATTTGCAGCACATCTGCTACTTTACTCACCGGTTCAGCCTGTACCTCAGAGTGTATGTCCGTCACGACTGGAACATTAAACGTTGTCTTCACAGCCTGCAAAATTCGCAAACCTTCATCGATCCCCGGGCCGCGAAAAGAGGTTATACTCGTTCTATTTGCCTTGTCGAAACTCGACTTGAAGATGAACGGGATTTCAAGCTCGTCCGTAGCTCTTTTCAGTTCTCGACACATGGAAAAGATGTGATCTTCGGATTGTATAACATTCGGCCCAGCCATTAAAAAGAAAGGCCGGGACGAACTCAAGTTATTAAACAACTCGCTGCTCTCTGTGAGATATTGCATGTCAGTCAGTCAGTGTACGGAACCGTCGCAAAGTTTTGACTAGCTCTTCCGAGGAATGTTTCGTCAAGTTTCCAGTGATAAACCGCGCAAATACTTGCAAGTACTATCCAAGGATTTAGCCATGACGAACGGTGCCTAACTCATTTCGAGTTTTCAGACTCTACAATACGATACTACTAAAATAATGTACTAAGTACCTCCATATAAAAAGTAATGAGACGGTTCGTGACTCGTCAATTCGTTTTGGGGGTGAAGTGATTCGCCTCGTCTCACTCGGCCTGGCTAATTAGTCCTGATCGAGCTATAGTGTTGGTGCCGCAGTCCAATGAATGATGGATATACGCGCGCACCCCTGATGGCCCCGTTGTCTTTATGCCCATCCCTACAAGGGAATCTTTCATCCTTGAGGGTAGACTTGAGCCATGGGTGCATTACATTCCACTAAGTTACAGCATGGAAGATTTGGAGGCCAAAGTAGAACATTGCGAGAGAAATAGGTCACATTGTCGGCAAATCTCGCGAGCGGCAACGCAATATATACGATTGTTCTCTTCACGTCGACGGTTGTTCTGCTTAGGGGCACGGGTTTACCAGCAGCACTTCAGAAAACTTACGACCAAAACTTACAACCAGACGAATCGTTAGTCTCTTTGTTTTCGGTACTACATATCGAATACCCGAAACACTACATGCGACGCTGTTGAAGTCGACGCTGAACGACTTGTTCTCCGCGGCCGACATCCAGCATCGGAGTTGAACATCGAAGTTGATGGATATAGATTCGCCAATCTATGTGACGGGCATCTTTATCATCAGGGGGCGAGTGTGTGTGCAAGCACACAAGTTGCAGCATAGACACACGGCTTCCACTGCACTCTCGTCGGTCTCAAACTGGTCTCGGCCGGAACGTATGGCGAAAGGTCGCTGCTTGCGCGCAGCATCAGTGGCGTTTGAGCCATGACTTGTGCCTCGCAACTCTGGCCCCAAATTATGAAGAGCGAACGCTGTCCACAATTCGGTTCTCAACTTAAACCCACTCTACGGGCGAGTACAAATAGTGACTAGTGTCACGTGATATGCATGGCAAACCGATGGCTAAAGACATCCTACCGCTCAAAAGTGTTGATGGCGCACGTCATATTTTGAGATGGAAATATGCTCTCGTCTGCCCACTCAGCTGTACATTCGTTTTCATGACCCACGTTTATCCTTGTCACGACTCACACCAACTGACATACCAAGCCATTTAAAGTTTAGATACGATTGAACTGGCGTTCACGCACACCCTAGATAGTGCACGACTGCCGTCCGAATATAAGGATTTTTACTTCTGCGTCTAATGCCATCCAACTAGTCACTCTTAAATTTAGAAAACATAATTTTGATGTGAAATTAGCCCACGGGGAGATAGGATGACTTATTTCGCGCGCAAAAACGCGACGACGCCGAAAATTAGCTCATTTTCCCGAATTCGCGTGATCTAATTTTTCAGCTGTTCTGTTCGACGACGGTGCCGGTTGGGGTTGAGGCGGCGGCGGTCTCTAACGGTCACCACACACGGGTGCGCTATGTTCGCCGACGCGATACCGCGTTTGCACGCTTTGCAGGCGCGACCTGTAGACTTTTTCAAACACTCCGCACTAACACGTGGACGACGTGGACTGCTCTTCATCCGGCTCGTCGACGCGCTCGAGTGCGAACACGAATACGAGTGCAGTATAGACATTCTGCGCGACGTGTTGTACTGTCGGCGGACGCGGCACCCAGAAGGCTGTTCACGCGCACTGCGAGGCATCGTCGAGAAGACGAAGACGGGAACGTGCCAATTGGCAACGCAGCGTGGTTCCGGAAGTGGAATGTGACATCTTACGAGGAGTACTACGCCTTGCGTGAGTTATCTTTTTACGTGGAGCACCCGTGCGTTGACGAGCTGACGCGAAACGATTTCGCCCGCAAATTTAGATTGCCGTACGAGACCTTTTACGCGTTGTATGAAGAGATGAAGCATGATGATTTCATGCGTGAGCGCTCTATGGCGGTGCCGATGAAGATAAAGCTACTCGCGTCACTCCGTTACCTCGCGCTGGGCGTGCCATGGGACGCCATGGAGGACATCGTCAACGTCAGCCGACGCACGCTGCGAACGTGGTTCTATAAGAAGTTCTTGCCGTGGATGATGAAGCATAAATACCATGAGCACGTCCAGTATCCAACGACGAGCGACGAAGTAGCCGTACTTATGGATCCGTGGACGAGAGCTGGCTTCCCGGGGTGCATCGCGTGTGTCGATGGCGTGCACATCCCTTGGGGTGGCTATCGCGCGGGGAGGAAATACATGTACGTTGGAAAGGAAGGGGTTCCAACCTTAGGTTTCAACGTCACTATCGATTACGACGGGCGGATCATATTCTGTTCTGACCGCCAACGGGGCTCAGTTAACGACAAGACCGCCATCAAGTTTGATGAGTTAAACTGCGACGTCCTCTGACAGCAACCGCTGTACACGACGCAGCTGTTTTTGCTGTCGTCTGCGGAAGATAGCGACAGCGAAACGTGTCACGAGTTTGGCGTGTACACGCTTTCGGACGGCGGCTATCTCGGTTGGCGTACCATGTTGAGTGCATTCTCTCGCCCGCTAGAAGGGTCGTGGGAAGCAAAGTGGACGCGTTATCAAGAGTCTCTTCGTAAGAAAGTCGAATGCGCGTTCGGCATACTGAAGAAGCGTTGGCGATGTCTACGCATAGAGTCGTAGTGTCGTGACGAACTCGACGTCGAGCGAGAACAAGGCCGTATCCGATCTCATTCCTTGAACAGTGGACAGGGCATAAAGTTATCAGAACGCTGTGGACTAAGAGCAAAGGACGATAACTACGGCATTAAGTCGGAAGTTATGAAAAAGTTATCTACGGTGCTCTTAGTCGGCCTAAATTACTTTCTAGACTGATGTCGTAACCAAGTAAGGAGCCAACAAAGACAGAGCAATCATCACAAGCATTCTTCACAACAAAAGAGTAGACTTGAACACTTGATTAGAATAACACGGACAGTGTCGTTGTCTCCAAGCGCTGGGGAACATAGCGAGATAGCGCATCGATGAGAATGATATGTCGTTTTGATCCAGTCCAATTCATGGATACCCTCTCATGGTTGAGAAACAACACAACGCTTGACTGCGTAACGAAACATCAATGTTACCACGAAGCTGCCCTAGTAATAAGTGTGAATAATTAGATTGATTCTCCAAAACGACGGAAACATTGAATGTAGCGACGTTCTAGCAGGTTTCTACGCTTTCGCGTAGAGAAGAAACAACCAAAGCATAGCCAGATACGTGACGATATTTGTCGCTGGCAGTGTGCAACTTTCTGCAGATACTCCTTTCCAGATTCTGCACTACTCATCTTTATCACCGTATTGGTTTCATATAAATGCACTGACAGTTGACCGAAGTGCAATGGGGAAAGCACTTCCGCGATCGCCGTAGGTTCATATGGGAATACGAGGCTGAACACAAGATCGACTCCAAGTTGTGCGACTTCTAGAAGATTTGTGGCTCGAAGAGAGGCTTCCGGGTCACTAAGCTTCCTCAGCTTTTCTGGAGAGATATGACAAACTTTCGCATTTAATTTTGAAACCATTCTTTCATCATCACGATTTCGTACGAGGAACAAATGATTTTTATCTTTTATTGTCGATAGCCAATCTTGCATTTGACTCAATGTCTCGAGATCACGAGTGATAGTTAAGAAAACAAGTAGAGGTTTAACCAGGGACACTTGTCTCAGTATACACTTGTGCAGATTGTGCAGTCGATGTTGAGGTTTCGAAATGATTGCAAGACGGTGGTCAAGCATTCGCAACTCGTAATCAGCTGCATCAACACGCCCGAGGAAAAAAGCGCCTCGCATGCAGCCATAAGCGAGCTTATCATTGTACTCCGAGCCTATCCGACGGCTATGGTCTGCTTTTTGGCCTGAATTGACTCCTTGATGGAGTGCCGTGATAACGGATGTGCCATCCAAAATATCGAAGCCTCGAGACATGAATAATGCTAGTAAAGTATTGTCCCATCTCCAGGTACCTATCAAAAATTCAGGGAAATCAGTCGGCAAATGTTCTGCTTTCATGACGAAATAGTCCAGGCCGTGATTGCCATGAAGAACACCATTTTTCAGCACGTTCCGTTCTAAGGCAAGATGTGCGGGCTTGTTTTGAACGTCCACCTGCACCTCATGCCGCACATCAAGGCGCCTACCAATGATGACATACTTCTTAAACACGGCCTTCAACTTATGCACGGCAGCCATTAATCCATCGAATAAGACTATGTCACTGTTCACAAACACCAAAACCTCAGTCGTCGCAACGCGGCGCAGCTGGCGGAAAATGCATCCCATCGTTGGCTTGAAAAAGGTCGCGTGTCGACATCCACGCTCTAGTGCCTCACACTTAATAATGCTCAATTCCTTTGGGACTAAAGCGCAACTTTGACTATCTTCGACTAGAACAATAACCTCTGCAACTCCGTGTAACATGGTATAACTCCTTAATGAATTGAGCGTTTTAATCGCATCTTTCGAGTTGTCTTGAAATTCTGAACCTCTGATCAAAGTTGCAACTGATATGTTTGATGTGCCGTTCACTTTTGGGTACAATTCTGTCGCGATCTGGACTGTGGGGTCGTTCAAAGGAAGATGAAGCATCCACGAAAATATGCATAGCAACCCTAACAAAAAGAGGTGGCGCGCAAGCATTCTTATCTTCGACCCGGTTCGCTGCGCCATAGCGTATGTTGGGCTTAAAAGTCGTTGAGCTTGCCGAGGTGATGGCGCACACTTTCGCTACAACCGATACTTTCGAAAGAGATTTGCAGAATTCTCAATACGCTAGAACTGCGTTGGCATCGCGCCGAACTGACGCGAGCGCGTCGAGCGAAGGTACAACGTAACTTCGCGAGTGGGGCGCGTCGACGAGTCATGCACGTACGTCCCGATCGTTCGCGATTCCGTTCATATCCATTTGTCCGAGTTAGGCGTGCACGCCTCGTAGAGAATGACTTATTTTTTTGAAATCGCGTGAAAACATACTAAGAGTGACTAAGAGATAGAAAATTGAAAATAGAAATCACCTACTTATTCCGACAAGGCCCGTTTTTTCATAAGAGATGGCTCATCGGAATAAATCTTATTCTGACAAGGTTCTTATCGGAATAAATCGG
>Ga0181567_10004071_pt1 | contig 10745 bp, 6 predicted proteins | sample 101ome_14_FD_133761 | JGI IMG/M metagenome (GOLD analysis project Ga0181567, IMG submission 133761) | Coastal salt marsh microbial communities from the Groves Creek Marsh, Skidaway Island, Georgia - 101403AT metaG (megahit assembly) | ecosystem: Environmental > Aquatic > Marine > Intertidal zone...
CCAGTTATCTATCTCTGGGTGATCAAAAGGAACAGCATCGATATCGTATTTTTTAAACAACGGATGTTGCTCTTGTTTTTTTCGATAGTAATCAAATTCGTTTTTACAAAGATTATCAACAGCACTGTTTAAGGTAAAAGGAATAGAAGGCGGTCGAACTTTATATTTATATGCCAACACAAAACATCTTGGGCATTCCATATATTTTTCTACGCCAGTTCTGCTGATCTTAATCATTGCCAATACTCAGTTAAAAATGTACCGTAGTTCTTTTTTTGATGTCTTTCTCAACTAATAGCATTGTTAGATCATTGTCTAATTCACTGAGTCTTCTAAAGAAAGGCCTACCATTAATATTGGTAGGCTGGTCGACACCTTTATTTTTGTAATGATCAACTATTTCCTGATATGTATTAGTGCCATCTTTCATTTGTTCCTCACTAACTGATACATCAGGACAATACATAGCAAGAAAGCCCGCTCTTTGGAAATTTCTAATTCTAACATCACTAAAAAATTCCTTAGCTTCCTGGAAAAAACCTACACCTATAATATCGTTACTATATCCAGATGCCAGTAGTCTCTCTCTTCCAAAATTCGACTTAACAGAAAGCCATAGATTGTTGGGTAGGCACATCAAAACAAAATCACCATATGACTCGACTTCACTCGAATTCACTTTAAAGAAATTTTGTTTATCTATGAACTTCTGAAAAACACGATTTAATAATTCTTCAGAAATTGATCCTAATACACTTACTCCAGATTGTCTTTCGCTAGTATCCAAATCACGATCCCACTTCGATCTATTTATTTCATCGATCACGGATTTAATTTTAATAAAATTCGTTCCATCGACACTGCAATCAAGCAGCTTCTCCGCATTCTGTATTGATATATCAGCTTCAGTAATCATATTTCTAAAAGTGCCTAAAAATAAAGGAAACGACTTTAGAAAATTTAAAACTTGCTTCTGTTTTCTCAATCGAGATGAGTTTGTGGCTTTTGCTGAAACTGAAACACTTATGTTTGATTTTTCTGATAAATCTTCTAGATCCAAGTTAAATTTTCTTTCTATTGTATCAACATCAATTAATGGCTCATAATTCTGGATATCAGTCATCTCACTGAACAGAGTCGAGTATAGTTTTTCGTGGAGGATATTAGAAAACGTAACTTTTCTTGGATCTAGAACCTCGATTTTTTGGTTTTTATATAGAAGAAACTTTGACATATATGCAATGCATTTTATCAAAGTAAAAAAAATTACGATAGTGAGAGTTAAAGCAAATGCTTAATCTTCTGAGCTATTGCCCTTATTACTGGAACAGATACAGAATTGCCAAACTGTTTATATACTTGAACATCAGAGACAGCATCTATTATGAAATCCTCAGGAAAACCTTGGATTCGAGCACATTCCCTTGGTGTTAATTTCCTTGGGTTTTTACCAAGTTCTTTTTGATTGATTAAAATCTCGCTTCCATCCTTATAATATCTTGCACTAATAGTGTTGCAATATTGACTATGAGCATCAAACAAACTAAAACCAAATCCATTTCCTTTTGCTTTATGCTCTTTTCTTCTTCTCAGGTGACCTGCATAAAGTCTGTCAGATATAGTGTATTTGGAATCTACTAAAGAATTATCTTCTAAAATATTGCCTAATCTTGTTTCAGATGTTGTTGATTCCAACTCTTTAAATATTGTTGAAATCTTCTCCTTAAGATCCAAGTCTTTATAATGCTCTCTATCAAATCCTAGAATATAAATTCGCTCTCTTTTCTGAGGAACTCCAAAATCATTTGCTTTGAGAACTCTGAAATCAACCTCATAGTTAAGTTTTTTCTCTAGACTTTCCCTTGATTCTTTTGATAGGCTTACTTCATCAGGAACTATAAAATTATTTTCTCCTCGGAGAATTGACATTATGATGGATAAAGTTCTACCTTTATCATGACCTTTTAGTTGTTTTACGTTTTCAAGCAAAAAAGCTTTGGGACGTTTATGAACAAGAATTCTTTGAATATCGAAAAATAAAGTCCCTCTTGTGTCCAAGAAACCTTTTCTAAGCCCTGCTTGAGAGAATGCTTGACAGGGAAAACCCGCCAAAAGAAGATCATGATCAGGAATTAAACTTGAGGGAATCTTTGTAATATCACCTTCTGGAAGCTCACCAAAATTTGCTGCATAAGTTCTTTTAGAAAATTTATCCCACTCAGAGGAAAAAACACAATTGCCGCCGATCTCTTGGAAGGGCAATCTAATTCCTCCAATTCCAGCAAAAAGGTCAATGAAATTAAATTTTTTAGAGGAGGATTTTTTTCTAAATGGAGTATTAGTTTTAATTTTTCTAACAGTTGAGAGTGTATTTTTTGTTGGGACATGCTCGCCGCGCTCCCAGCCACTCACCGTTCTCTCTCCAGACTCTTTAAGTCCTAATAATTCAGCAAATTCTTTCTGAGTTAAACCTAACTCTTCTCTCTTGCACTTAATTAGCTCTGAAGGAGTCGACATTTTTTTTGCCTGGACTAAAACTAGATATTTTAATGTCTTTTTATTTCAAATAACTTCACAAAATTATCTTTTTTGGTAAATTAGTTATGCAGACCATATTGAGATGTTAAATGGCAAAAGAAATAATCGTTAATCCTGAAGTTACAAACCTAGTCCATGGTTTAAAAGAAATAGGTTACACATTGGATACAGCTGTTGCTGATATTGTTGATAATTCAATTACAGCTGGCTCAACAAAAATAGAAATTGGTTTAATTCCTGTTAATGAGCTTCCTGAACTTTACATTTTGGACAATGGAAGTGGTATGAGCTCTGATGAGCTTGTTGAAGCAATGAGAATTGCTACCAAAAATCCTAATGAAAAAAGAGAGTCATCAGATTTAGGAAGATACGGCCTTGGCTTAAAAACTGCTTCATTTTCTCAATCAAATTTAGTTTTAGTGCTTTCAAAGAAAGTCAACAATGAAGTTGTTGTAGCTCAATGGGATCTTCACAAAATTACAAAACTTAACGAATGGAGACTGGATATTCTTTCAGATCAAGAGATAGATATCAATAGTTATTATTTTAAAAAATTAAGAAGTATGAATTCTGGAACGCTTGTGGTCTGGAATGATATCTATAGATTTGAGATAACCGAAATTCCTGTAAATGTTGATTTAATATCGAAACACCTATCGATGGTTTTTAATCGATTTTTATCAGGAAAGAACCTTAAAAATAAAGTTGTAATGACGGTTAATAATATCCAATTAGATGCATTTGACCCATTAGATAAATTAAATCCTGTAACAACTATTGAACAAAAATCCAAACTAAAAAATAAGGGTAAAGATATTCTAATTCAACCATGTATTTTGCCTTCAGGAAAAATTACCGATGAAAAAACTTTTTCTAGAAATGCTACTCCATATGGTTACAAGGAGTCACAAGGGTTCTACTTATATAGATCTAATAGATTGATAACTTGGGGCACATGGTGGGGAATCTTTAAAAGGCATGATAATCTCAACTTAATAAGAATAGAGATTGATATCGACAACGATCAAGATAAAGACTGGAGTGTTTCTGTTACCAAATCAGGATTTTCTGTAAAGCCACCACAAGGAATTAGAAACGATCTTAGAGCTATAGTTTATTCAATGGCAAAAATTGGAAAAGGTGTTTTGGGTGGTCGTAAAAAATTAACATCTAAAACCATAACCCCTTATTGGGAGCTCTATAAAAATAATGCAACAAGTAAGTTGAGTTTTAAGCTTAATAAAGAGCATCCACTTTATCAGGAATTAGTTAATAATTTAGAACCTGAACAACTAACACTTGTGAGTTTATTTTTTAAAGAAATAGAAAAATTCTTACCGATTGACGAAATTAATCGCAAAGTAATTCATGAGCCAAAAAATATTGACCAAGGTGCTGATAAACTTGATGATAAGGATCTATTAATGAAACTTTACGAACAGCTTAAAGCTAGCGGTAGACCGACTGAACATATTGAAAATTTCTTTAAAGCTGAAGGATTTGCACACATACTCAAGGAAATAAATGATTGATTACCAAGTAATTCTTGAAAAGATTAAAGACTCAATTCAGAAATCCAATTGTGAGGTGAGTTATGATTTAATTGATGAACATATACAACTTCAAAAAAGGATTCTTGATGATTTCGAATCTATGGAGGATCACATTAAGCTTGGAATGTATGGCGATACTCAATATCAAAATTTAACAAATAATGATTGGATAAGATTAAAAAATGACCTTAAAAGTAAATTTTATGTAGCTTTTAACCCATATCAAGGCATGGGTGGAATTAAAGGCAAAGACCAACAGAAAAGAAACACTAACTGGTGGAATGAGAAATTTGCTAAAGAAAACAATTTCTATTGGGAAAGATTTTTAAAACTTCAAGAAAAGGAAATTCCAGGGATTTCTAGAACCTTAAGAGGTGATACATCCTATGTGCTAAATAATTTAGGCGACCCATCTGAAGATAGTTTCTCGATTTTTGGAATGGTTGTTGGATATGTTCAATCAGGCAAAACTGCGCACTATTCTGGTGTTATTACAAAAGCTGCTGATGCTGGATATAAGCTTATCATTGTAATTGCAGGTGATAAAAATAATCTCAGAACTCAAACACAAAAAAGAATTAATGAGGCCTTTGTTGGATTTGAAGGAAACGAACCAGTAGGTGTTGGACTGGATGACCAGAGGCAAGAAAAAAGACCTATACAATTAACTTCGGTAAATGATGATTTCAGTATTGCAAATCAAAGATTTTCTGAAAATATGCATACGGGCCAAACTACTTTACCGCATATTGTTGTTGTTAAAAAATGGGGTTCAATTCTCAGAAATCTAATTAAATGGCTTAAGGGTCAAGGTAGTTCTATCAATGATGTGCCTATGCTAATTATTGATGATGAGTCTGATTACGCTTCTGTAAACACTAAAGAAGAAGAAGATCCGAATGCGATTAATTTTTTAATTAGAGAATTAGCAGGTATTTCGAAAAAATCTTCATACATTGGATATACCGCAACTCCTTTTGCAAATATTTTTATTGACCATGAAGCAGATCATATTGACCTTGGTGGCGACCTTTTTCCAAAAAACTTCATTTATGCACTTGATGCTCCAAAAAATTACTTTGGCTCTGAAGAAATTTTAGATAGCCCGAACAGCGACACATATATAAATGAAGTATCAGACTTTCAAAACATTATTCCCTTAAAACACAAAAAAGATGACCCATTATTTGAATTACCCTTGTCTTTAAAAGGGGCGATTAGATGGTTTGTAATATCAGTTGTCATAAGAAATCTTAGAGGTCAGATTAATAAACATAAATCTATGTTGATTCATATTTCAAGATTTACGATGAAACATAAAGAAGTTAAAAATCTTGTCGAGGACTATATTAAAGAAGTTAGAAACGATATCCAGGCTTATGGATCTATGAATATCAATTGCAAATCGTTAGATGATTTTGAAAAAACTTTTCAGGAAGAATATATTAATAAGGAATTCTATGATGATGGGTTAATAGTAGATAAAGAATTTACATGGAATGATATTAAGAAAAATATTCTACGTGAACTAAATGATCTAAAAATTGGTGAAGCGCATCAAAGCCCAACTGACCCACTAATTTATGATGATGATAATCCTTGTGCAGTCATTGCTATTGGAGGATTAAGCCTATCAAGAGGGTTTACTGTTCAGGGACTGACGGTAAGTTATTTTTTAAGAAACTCTGTTTTTTATGACACATTAATGCAAATGGCAAGATGGTATGGCTATAGACCAGGATATCAAGATCTTTGCAGGCTTTATATGACCTTTGAGATGATTGACTACTTTACACATATTCATCAGGTTACTTCCGAACTAATGGATCGCTTTAAGGAAATGGTTAGAGATAATAGAACACCCGAGGAGTTTGGTCTTTTAGTTAGGCAACATCCAGATAATATCCTTAAGGTTACGGCATTAAATAAAATGAAAAATGCCCAAACAGAATATGTTGATCTCAAACTTGAGGGTACATTAAGAGAAACAGTAAGATTCACCTCAAAAGAATCTGAACTAAAAGAAAACTATTCTTTACTTAATGATTTGGTACATCAACTAGAGCAATCATGCGTTAGAGAAAGTTATAAAAAATCTGGCTATTTATGGCGAAATGTTGATAAAGGATTAATTCATCAGTTTATAGTCAAGAGTAATGTTTATGATGGAGGCGGATTTGGCCTCAAAGCTAAAATGCCTGTAAACTTTGTTGAAATTTTTATTGCCAACAATCCAAATTGGGATGTGGCTTTATTCGAAGGATCTGGAAACTTAAGCGAAGTCGCAAATCTCAAAATTAAGCAAACTCTAAGAAGCTTGAAGTTAAAAGATGATTTTTACGTTCTTCCTAAGAGACAACTATCATCTAAACATCATGAATTTGCATCTATCCCCCATCATCTATATAAAGAGTACGACGAAAATAGACTACTCGCAAGAAGTCATGATGGTAGAAATAACTTACTAATGTTATATATTGTTCAGGATAAAAACTCCTCGTCTGAAAATATTGTTGCTTTTGGTGTAAGTTTCTCAGGAAATCCTAGCAATTATGGAGGCACAAGTTACTTAATTAACAAGATTATGCAGCAAGAAGTTGATGAAATAACTTCTAGTGAGAGCAGTATGGAGGAGGCATAATTAAAAATATTAATCCATGGCATGATATACCAATTGCCTCAAGAATTAGAATTGACGATCAGGACAGAATAGTAGATTGCTTTTGGTTTACTGACAATTCAAAAAATTATGGTTTTCTTGTTGAAATTCCAAGCAATGATTTTAATGAAGATATTGAGTCAAAATTATCTGGGATTGATATACATATTAGCAGTGAAGAAGATCATAAGATCCTTTTTATGTTGATATTAAAGAATAAAGATGACTGGGAAATATTTCTTTCATTATGCAATGATTTGATATCTGCAACCAATACTCTTTCACACGCATCTAGTTTTTATGTAGCTCTCAAGAACAGAATTAAGAGATGGCAAACAATTCTGTCAAACACTGGATCAAAACATATGAGTCTTTCTAGCCAAATGGGTCTTTTCTCCGAGCTAACTTTCTTAAAAGACCATTTAATTCCTAAATACGGAGTTAAGCAAAGCATTGAATTTTGGGTGGGCCCGGAATCAGACAAACAGGATTTTCTACTTGAAAACTGTATTTTTGAAATTAAATCTCATAGAACAACAAAGCCACATAGAATTTCAATTTCTTCTCCAGAACAACTAATTAGCTTAAAAGAGCCACTCTATCTTGTAGTTTATTCATTGAGTAATGCAGATTCAGGCCAGGATCTGAATCAATTAATCTGTGAGATAGAGAAAAAAATAGTTGAGCAGTGTAATGAGTCATATGAATTTTTCTTTTCAAAAATTGAAGAATATGGTTTTTCAGGTCATGGATTAAAAAGCTTTATAAGTGACAAGGAAATGTATTTTCGTGTTGACTCAGATTTTCCAAAACTTGATCTTAGTTCAATACCTGAAGGCTTGCTCGAAGTTACATTTTCTGTTGATTTAAATAAATGTTCATCTTTTGAAGTTAGAAATATTGAGGATTTACTATGAAGGATATTGGAATAGAAGAGTTTCACGAATACATCCAACAGCAAATTATTTCAGATTCACAAACAAGGAATATAGAGAGGCAACAGGCATTTTTTGAGCATGTAAATGAAGAGCTAATTGAAAATGGAGAGTTAACACCTAATTACACCTATGCTTATTGGGGTAACAAGTTAGGTGTTGAAATAAATGGTATTGGTTATGACGAAACAAGACAAATCTTATCTTTATCTGTCAACCACTACGTAGAAGAAGATGCGGTAGGGTCGTTATCAAAATCTTTAATAGATACCAAATTCAAAAGACTTCATGGTTTTTTAGCCATTGCCCTAGGAAAAAAATATACCGATATTCCAAAAAATGAGGTTTTCGAAATTGCTCAAGAGATTGATAATTATGTAAATGCCGGAATGGTCTCAAAAATTAGATTTTTTCTGCTTTCCAATGCAAGAGCGACAAGAAACTTGACTACGATTGACAATGCAATAATTAATGATATACCTATTGAGTTCAGAGTAATTGACATAAACTATCAATATCAATACTACTTACTTGAAAACTCCGGTGGTGATATATCCATCGATACGGAAATACCTTCTATTGAAATTGACTCAAATAACGAAGAATACTCTTCCTACCTTGGAGTATTGAGTGGAAACCAGATTGTTTCGATATATGAAGAACATGGCCAAAAACTTTTCGAACAGAATGTTAGAACTTTCTTGCAATTTAGAACAAAGGTAAATCAAGATATCAAAAAAACTATTCTTAATTCTCCAGAAAGGTTCTTTGCATACAACAATGGTATTACCGCTACTGCTTCTGAGATTGAAGTTAAAGATAATAAGATAACTCATATTAGAGGATTGCAAATTGTAAATGGAGGGCAAACTACATCTTCGATATATCAAAGTTATAAAAAAGATAAATTTGATGTAAGTAAGATCTTCGTCCAACTAAAAATTTCAGTAATCAAGAATAAAGAAAAGCATGGGGGCTTTGTAAGTAAAGTCTCTCAATATGCAAATACTCAGAATAAAATTAATGCGACTGACTTCTTTTCTAATAGCCCCTTCCATAGAGAATTCAAAGAGCTCTCAAAGAGAATTCTTGCTCCAGCAATTGGTGGTGGCCAAAGAAAGACTGGCTGGTATTATGAGCGTGTACGAGGTGAGTTTGCTAATGATACTGCATATTTATCTCCAGCGAAGAAAAGGCAATTTAGAGAGGATTGGCCAAGCAAACAGAAACTCGACAAAACTAAGATTGCCAAAACCGAGTTAACTTGGCTAAAGAAACCTTCAATTGTTAGTCTTGGGCCTGCAAAATTCTTTAAAGAGTTTGCATCTGAAGTTACAAAGCAAATAGAAAAGGACAACCTATCCATAACAGAAGATTATTTCAAGCAGGTAATTTCAAGATACATTATGTATAACTCAATTGAAAGAATAATACGCACCTCTGATTGGTATCAAGTTGGCGGCTATAGAGGTGCTGGAACTGTATATGCAATGTCTTATTTCTCCGAAATAGTTGGCAATACAGGAATGTTTTTTGATTTCTCAAAAATATGGGAACTACAATCACTTCCTTTTAAAGTTGAAGAAATACTTAAACAAATTGCCAAAGAAGTTTATCCATACATTGCCAACCCTCCTTCAACAGGTAACTCTAACCCTTCTGAATGGGCTAAAGATATTAAATGCTGGGAGCGCATAGTAGACAAAGTTAATATTAAAATTCCTAAAGACGCAAACTATCTAGTCTCTAATGAAATTGTACAAATAATAAAGAAAGAAGAGAGGGTTAAAAAACGTCTTGATGAAGGAATTATGATCCAATCATTCGTCGTAGATAGAAAAAATAGGCATATATGGAAGCCTCTCACTGATTACTATCTCAATGAAAAGGAATTATCGCCAATGAAGATGGATATCCTGAAAAAGTTCTCTGAAGGGTTGATGCCACTCCCCAGTGATAAGCAAAGTAAGATCATATATGACCTTTATATGGACGCAGCTGACTTTGGCTGGGAACCAGAAAAATAGTTCTGGTTCATTAAAGCATAAAAATTACTAAATTAGAAACCCACTAACCCTCAATAGAGAAATGTTCCTCAACCCAATCATTACTATCCTCATAAATAGTTTTGGTTCCATTACAACGATAAATTTTATTAGAGCATATGTAATTTACATATTTTCTTCCGTCAAGTTTGCTTGAAGATTTTTGAGGAATTAGTAAACCCTCTTTACATATTGGGCAGTATGTAGTTTTATATTCTTCAGATGAAATTTCTTTTACGAAAGGAGAAACTTTTGCAATATCAGAAACTAAATATAGATCGCTCTTAGCTCTTGTCATTGCTACATAAAATAATCTCCTCTCTTCGCCATACTCATATTGGTCCGCGTCTGATAAAACCAAATTAAGAACCTTGTCATCAGACATCTTATTTGGCATTCCCAGTTTTTGATTATTTAAATTAATAAGGATTACAATATCTGCCTCTAGCCCCTTAGAGCTGTGCATAGTTTGATATTCTGCCTTTATTTTCTTTAGTGAATCATCTTCAGTTTTGTATTCAAACTCAACAAATGTTTCTGTTTTTGTTTCTGTTTTCTTGTTATAAATTTTTAGTTTTTTTGGATCATTCTTAACTCTTCTTGATAGGTCACTGTTATGTCTTCCCAAAATCGTTATTTTCTTTTTATTAATACCCTTGTACTTGAGAATTATTTCTTCAAAAATTTCTACCAAAACATTTGTGTCATCATTCTTTGAATATTTGAAATAAAAATTTGTTTTTTTGTTTTTTGAGCCAATTAAATTTTTATTTGATTGATTTGGATTCTTTTGAATAAATTCACTTGATAAATTTAGCAATGGGTTATTGAATCTATATGTTTTTTCGATTTTGAGAATTTCTGATGCGCCAAAATGTTCCGAAAAATTTTTAAATACGCCTATATCGCTTCCACCAAATCGGTATATTGATTGCCAGTCATCTCCCACACAAAATAGTTTTGTTGATTGATTAGAATCTTTGATTGATTTGAGCAATTTATATCTACCTACAGA
>Ga0181567_10004076_pt1 | contig 10739 bp, 9 predicted proteins | sample 101ome_14_FD_133761 | JGI IMG/M metagenome (GOLD analysis project Ga0181567, IMG submission 133761) | Coastal salt marsh microbial communities from the Groves Creek Marsh, Skidaway Island, Georgia - 101403AT metaG (megahit assembly) | ecosystem: Environmental > Aquatic > Marine > Intertidal zone...
ACTTCTCCACGCAGTTCTATACCTCCGTTCATCGAGGCGAAGAGCCCTTCTACATTCTCGCGGAGAATAACAAAGTCAATGGCCCCTGCCCCCAGTCCCTTTAATGGTGAATGGTCTCCGTTGTATAGGTAAATCGGCCGCACGCCGGCGTATAGATCGTGGTGTATACGCAGGTCGATTTGTGGACGCATTTCCGTTCCATCATCCCATCTTATATCGGGCAAGCCCATTGCACCAAGCAACACCGCATCTGCCGTACGGCAGGCCTCTACCGTAGCATCGGGCAAGGGCTCTCCGCACTCCAAATAACAGCCCGCACCACAGGGATGCTCCGTGAAATTGAAGCGAGGGGCGCCGATTGCTTGCAGCGCGATGAGCGCTTGTTCAACCACCTCTGGTCCAATTCCATCGCCTTTTAAGACGGCGATATCGTATACCTTTTCACTCATATCCATAGCCCTGTCAATAAACCGAAAAAAACAAAAGGGGAGAGGCGATCCACCGCCTCTCCCCCATGCGCTGTCAGCAGTCGTTTAGCTCCACAGACGATCGTGCGCTCCCTCGTTATCCCAGCGTTCTGTCGATTCGAAAATACCCGGATTGTCGGCATCGACAAAAGCCTTAATAACCTCTTCATTGAGATCGGTAAAGCCAAGTCCTGGCCCCTCAGGTACGGCAATATGTCCGTCCTCGATAAGCGGCACTGGAAGTCCTTCAACGAGGCTACTCCACTGGTCCAACTGATCCACAGAGTGGTTTTCTAAGACCATGAAATTCTCAGTCGCCGCAGCGCAGTGCACAGAGGCCAGCGCGGCAATCGGCGACATGGCCATGTGCAGTGCCATCGCAATGCCGTGATCCTGCGCTAGATCGCCCACCTTCTTGGTTTCGAGAATACCTCCAGACGAAGCCAAATCTGGATGTGCTACGGCGATAGCCCGGCGTTCAAAAAGCGGCATAAAACCCTCTTTGAGATAGATATCTTCTCCCGTGCAAACCGGGGTATCCACCGACTCTGCTAAGCGCTGCCATTGATCGGCAAACTGCCAGGGAATCATATCCTCATACCAAGCAAGCGAGAACTGATCGAGCGCCTTACCCAAGCGAATACACGACTCGACGCCGATATGACCAAAGTGATCAACGGCTAACGGCACTTGGTATCCAATTTCCTCTCGCACTTCGGCTACGTACTGGCAGAGCAAATCAATGCCCTTATCCGTAATCTGAATGCCGGTAAACGGATGCATAATCTCGTTTGTGCGCAGCATCTCAGGCGGTGCAATCAGCGTGTCTTCGGTATCGCGCAGCAGCCCGATACCCACGTCCATCTTTAGAAACCCGAAGCCATTTTCGATCCGCTCCTTCAGGCGCTTACCCATATCGCTGCCTTTTCTCTCGGAAGGCGTATCGCAATAGCAGAGTATTCTGTCTCGAAATTTACCACCCGCCAACTGATAGGCCGGCACGCCATAGGCCTTGCCCGCCAAGTCCATCAGCGCCATTTCGATGCCACAAACGCCACCGGCCTGCCGTGCATGATGGCCAAATTGCTTAATCTTGCGGAAAATCTTATCGATGTTGCAGGGATTCTCACCGATTAGACGACTTTTTAGCATGAGTGCATAGGTCTCACTGCCGCCGTCGCGCACTTCGCCGTACCCACAAATTCCTTGATTTGTATCCAGTCGAATAATAGTCGAGCGGAAAGGTGCACCACGCAGGTTAACCACGCGCATATCAGTAATCTTTAATTCGCTTGGACGCGAATGCACATTCACGTTTGCTTCCACACTATCAGTCATCTCATCTCTCTCCATCTGGGCCTATTGTCGAACCTATATTTGCCGACTCTGTTCTAGAGCGCTTTTAAGGTATTTACCCCCATAAGAACCGTCAACTACAGCACGGTAGACATAGAAGACAGCCTATTGGGTGGGGTAAAACCTTGTGTAATACGATGCATCCAACTTAAAAAACAGAGGGTCGCCCCTGCGCTCCATCTACTGGTACGACGGCTCCGTTAATCCAACGGGCGCGATTGGACACCAAGAACGTCACTACATCAGCTACTTCTTGCGGCGATCCCAAGCGTTCAGCCGGAAACTCTCCTCGCACAAAATCATCGAATTCCTGCGGACGCTCATCGCGGAAGCGCTGCCATCCTCCTCCGGGAAAAAACACAGACCCCGGCGCCACGGCGTTAACGCGAACGTTGTTTTCGGCCAGTTCAATCGCCAGTGCTCCGGCGAGAAAATTCTCAGCGGCTTTGGCACAGCCATACTGGGCGCGCGGAGCGGGTTTAGCACCCGATATTGAGGTGATGATAACGACCGACCCGCCGCCGCCTGCACGCAAATAAGGCAGCGCTGCGCGCGTAGTCCGCACGGCGTGAAACAGATTGAGCTGGAACGTCTCTTCCCATTCGTCATCACTGCTATCCAAGAGCCCGCCCCCAGCCGACCCTCCTACGTTGTTAACTACAATATCGATACCACCGAGCGCCTCTGCTGCTGCCCGTACAAAGGCATCTACTGCCTCGCGCTCGCACACGTCGCAGGCTTGGGCAAAGATTTCTCCGCCAGCAGCGCGCAGTTCCCGCGCCGCCTCCGCTAGCCCCTCTTCTCCTCGTGCACAAATACCCAGCTTCACCCCCTCTTGGAGCAGGGAATGAGCTATGGCTAAGCCGATACCTCGACTGGCACCCGTTACGAGCGCAACTCGATCGCGCAACGCTAGATCCATTTTATATCGCTCCTCTTTGGAAACGGTGCAATCGCAGAAAATCAATGGGCTGCTCAGTCTTGCCCTCTAGCGCTAGATCCGACAGCACCTCCCCCATCACAGAAGCGAACTTAAATCCGTGACCGGAAAAGCCGGCAGCCAGAATGACCTGCGGATGCTCCGGATGCACATCAACTACGAAGTGTTCGTCTGGCGTCATAGTATACATACAAACAGCATGGTGCGTGCGCCGAGCCTCTAGCTGCGGGAAGAAAGCGTCGACAAATTGGCGAATAACGGGCTCATCATTGGCGGTTAACGCGCGGTTGACTTCTCTGGGCTCATCGACTCGATCGTCCAAAAAAATATTGTGCTCGGCCACTTTTACCCCCCGGCTATCAATAGAGGGAAATCCATAGAACGTATCTTCGCCTTTCTCGGGCCCCACGAGAAAACAGGGAAGAGAATCTAGTCCGTACGACTGTATTCCAACACCACCATACCAAAACAGCACCTTGCGTACTACGCGTGCATCAACGCCAAGCGCTCTCAGTTGAGTGACTGCCCAAGGCCCCATAGTCAATACGATCCGATCTGCTTGCAGCGTGCGTCTATCGGTTTCAATGCGCACCCCCTGCCCGTCGATAGACCATCGGCGCATCGACTCTCCCACATAGAGCGTTGCCCCTCGATTTCGCGCTCCCTGCGCGTGTTGACGAACGCATTCTTCAACGCGCAAGAATCCTCCTAGCGGATCGTAGTACGCACCCCAATCCCGACCAATTCCCAAATGGGGGTAGCGTTTTCGCATTTCGTCCTCATCTAGCACTTCGTGGGGCAAATCACAGGCCGCATAGCAGGCAGCTTGCCCCTGCATAACGCGCGAATCACGATCTCCCATAGCCAACAGTCCGCAGCGCACAAACAGATCTCGGCCACTTTCTTCTGTGAGTCCGTCCCATAGGGTATATGCTCGGTCTAGGAGCGGCACATAACTAGGGTGTTCCAAATAAGCTTTACGAATAATCCGCGTCTCTCCGTGAGACGATCCCTTATCATGTCCAGGTTGGAAGGGATCCACGGCACATACGCGAGCGCCGCGTCCGGCCAGGTGGTACAGCGTCGCGCTCCCCATACCTCCGCAGCCGAGTACAACAGCGTCCCAATGCTCTACATTCAAGGCGCTATCTCCATTTAGCAATCACCGGTCAACATCGAGTGTTTCACGCTTCAACGCGGTTAAGCGCAGCGCAAATAATCTGCAACTTAAACTGAATAAGGGAAATTATTTCTCTTTCAGAAATTGAACATAAAAATATTTCTTCGACGCAAAATTAACTTATTTGAAAACCAGCCGATATATGCTTTATATAGGTGGGCCGATCGGTTCAACCGTTCTCGTCCCGATAATATCGACCATGTGTATGGACACGCGCGCCATCAACAGAACCCGCATTTCATGAACCCAACGCAAATCGCCATTGAGCAGCTAGCCGGCGTCGTAATGATTGCCGATGCGGATCCACAGAGCAGTTCACAGGCTCTGGGCAGAGGGATCGCCAACCTACTTCCCTTACTGGAAGAATATCCACAGAGCGCACGCCTAGCGCTCGGGCTGCAAAAACTCGCCGAGGAAATCGCAACATCTCCGGAGTCAATGGACATATTAGCAGACGGCATTGCGCTACTCCAGCGACTCTATGCCAACAATGAGCGCGGCTCGACCCAAGTTGATGATACATCGCTCTATGACCGAATCGTCGAACTGGTTTCACAAGAAGTAGAAGAGATAGCCCCACCGCCAGATCCGCAACGCGAAGGAGACGCTGTGCCCGCGTCATTAGAAGGGGACTCGGAAATTGACATCCGCGCTATAGATGCCTACGCGTTTGGGTATTTTACGGAAGAAGCGGAAGAACACATAGCTGCAGCAGAAGTAATCTGGCTCTCACTTGAGGCACAGCCAGAAGATACCTCGCAAATTGATACGCTCTTTCGAGCGTACCACACACTCAAAGGCGCTGCGAGCTATGCCAACCTCACCGAGGTGATCGAGCTTACGCACGTTGTCGAGACTATTCTCGACAACGTGCGCTCTGGACGGGTCGAGATGCAGCCCGCCATAAGCGAACTAGGCATCGAATCAATTGACCTACTGCGAAGCCTCATAGAAAGCGTGCGTTTAGCACTGCAGGGGGAGGCATACAGTAGACCTCAAACAACACCTTTCAAACAGCGTTTAGAAAAACTGTCCCTCGAGTTATTACAGCCCGAATCTCCAGAAGCTGAACTTGAATCAAACGACGGGCCTGAGGTTGAGCCCGACACTGCTAAAAATGCGGAAGAAAAGCGTGATATGGATCAAGAGGAAGCGCCAACAAGCCCAACGCGCCAATTTATCAGCTTGATTCAACGCGGTTTTGAAGAGCTCAACATAAACGATCTGAGCACGTTAGGAGTCCTTAGCGGCGATCTAGAGGTCCTGGCTGACGACCTGAGAGGCGAAATGCCCCGTGCCGCTTTGCTAGCTACAGCGATGGGCCAAATTCTTGAAAAGCTCATCTTGGAAGAGTGTGCCGTTGAAGAGGCTATGGATCTACTTGCACGCGGCTGTCCCATGCTCGACACCATCCGCCACAGCTTCGAGACGGACGGCGAAGAGACGATAGAAGATGCGACAACCTTCGAACAGATTCTGGCCTTAGGCGAGATCGAAGACATAGACCTTGATGTCCCCTCCTCTTCCGCAACGACGGACCTAACTCCGGAAGCCATGCTGATTGCCGAAGATGCTCCGAACGGCGCCGGCGCCGACGCACAGTTTCTCGAGGAAGCTCCACCTCAAGCACAAGAGTCTGCCCACGAACCGGTTGAGCTAATGGAGATCGAAGTCGACAGTGATATCTTTGCGGACTTTTCTTCCGAAGCAGACGAACATTTACACAATGCAGAAAACGCTCTTCTATTACTCGAGAGCAACCCAGAAGACGACGAACTTCTCAATACCATCTTTCGCGCATTCCACACAATTAAGGGAGCTGCAGGCTTCCTCAACCTGACTGACGTTACGCAGTTGTCACATGCGGTTGAGGACGTCTTAGACTCCGCGCGAAAAAAACATCTGGTGCTCAATCAAGCAATAACAGACGTCGTATTAGAATCTGTTGACTTACTCAAAGAGCTGCTACAGCACGTTGAGCAGCAGCTCCCTTCTGGATCCATTATGCCGCGTGACGTCTCGGCTTTTGTCGCAAAAGTCACCTCTGTAGTGACCAACAAGGAGGTCCCAGTACAACCTAGCTCGGCCTCGTCAGCAGCCGGTATTTCGGAGACTCCACAAACTGACGCTCCCGACAAAGCGGCACCGACCAGCAAAAATAAAGACCAGCACGTGCGCGTGGGAACGGACAAACTCGATTCGCTCGTAAACGTCGTGGGAGAATTGGTTATTGCACAAACCCAAGTCAGCCAAAACCCCGATGTCGTATCGACGGAAAATCAGAAACTGACAAAAGACATTTCGCAGTTGATGAAGATTTCTACAGACCTACAGGAAATCGCTATGTCGATGCGGATGGTTCCCATTCGCTCTACTTTTGACCGCATGGCCCGCATGGTTCGCGACCTGGCGCGTAAGTGCGATAAGCAGGTCGAGTTTTCCATGTCCGGAGAAGATACCGAGCTAGACAAGAACGTCATTGAAGAAATACTCGATCCACTTACACATATGGTGCGCAATGCGGTTGACCACGGCGTGGAACACAGCGCAGAACGCCTAGCCTCCGGCAAAGATGAGAAGGGACAGATTTCTCTCCACGCCTATCACAAGGGTGGAAACTTCGTCATTGAACTGCGTGACGATGGAAACGGAATTAACCGCGACCGCGTCCTGCAAAAAGCCATTGAGCGTGGACTTGTTGGAGCAAACGACGACCTGAGTGACGAGGAGATATACGATCTCGTCTTTCACCCAGGCCTATCGACTGCGGAGCAAGTTTCGGATGTATCAGGACGCGGAGTCGGCATGGACGTTGTCCGGCGCAATATAGAGACGCTGCGTGGAAAAGTTGAAGTGCAGTCCACGCCGGGTAAGGGATCGACTTTCACCATTCGCCTACCGCTCACACTAGCTATCATCGACGGCATGGTCATCGGTGTAGGTTCGGAGCGCTACATACTGCCGCTCACTTCCATAATATCTTCTCTACGTCCCGCCACTGAACAGATCTGCACGGTTATGGGCAAGGGAGAAATGGTGAAGGTACTGGACGAGCTCTATCCACTGCTGCGCCTGCACGAGCGTTTTGACGTTACGCCCCGCTATACCAATCCTTGGGAAGGACTGGTCATGCTTATCGAGGCCGAGGGCGAACGCACCTGCCTACTGGTCGATGAACTGCTCGGTCTACAGCAGGTCGTTATCAAAGGACTCGATGAAGAGCTACGTCAGGATCCTTGCCTATCCGGTTGTGCAATTTTAGGAGATGGCTGTATTGGCCTAATCTTAGATGCCAACGGCCTAGTCGCACACAGTCGCGAAAACAGCCCAGTACATTCATAGATGCCGGTTTTATCAAGCGGAGATTAAGCACCATGAGTGAAGTAAAAAACGCCAACGATTCTGCAGAATTAGGAGGAAAATACCTGACCTTCTTTTTGGACCGAGAAGAGTACGGACTAGAAATCCTCAAAGTCAGAGAAATCATTGGTATGATGGATATTACCCCCGTTCCGCGCACACCCAAGTTTGTCTGTGGCGTTATCAATCTGCGCGGAAAGGTCATACCCGTGGTCAACCTGCGCACGAAATTCGGCATGGAAACTATAGAAACCAACGGCGAAACGTGCATTATTGTCGTGCAGGCGGAAGATATAGAAATGGGAATCGTAGTCGACCGCGTATCCGAAGTTATCGATATTCCCACCAGTGCAATCCAACCACCTCCCGCGTTTGGCAACAAGAGAATCAGCATAAGCTACCTCTTGGGTATTGGAAAGACGGAGGAAACCATCAAGCTCTTGCTGAATATTGACAAAGTGCTTTCCCGCGCCGAGTTGGGTCAGATCAGTCAGGTTGGCGAGGCTGCTTAACCACCGCACGTAATCAATCACAGACCAATCGCGAATCGCCACAGAAGCGATCTGCGATTGATTTTGTTTTACACCATGGTATACCAAAAACCGTTCTCATGGCGCTGGAGAAACTTTTTTAACAGGCTTCGCAAAAGTGACCGCAAACGCTGAAAAAACTTCTACTAACGAATTAGTCCTGACAAAAGGGCAGTATCGACGTATACAGGATTGGCTGTATCAAGTGAGCGGCATCGATCTGAAGGTGGGTAAGGAGAATTTGGTTAAAAACCGCCTCGCCAAACGCATTCGCACCCTTGGCTTGAGCAACTTCAATGCATACATTCGCTACGTCGAGCAGGACAAGTCTCGCAAAGAATTGCTTACTCTCATTGATTCGATGACGACCAATAAGACTAGCTTTTTCCGCGAGAGAGTCCACTTCGATTATATAGCCAATCATCTCATTCCAGACTGGTCACAGCGGAGAGATATCCGGATCTGGAGTGCAGGCTGTTCTTCAGGAGAGGAACCGTATTCTCTGAGCATGCTTCTGTTTGACAAGTATGCAGCCGCTTCGAGTACCCGTATACTTGCCACAGATATATCGGATTCCATATTAGAACAGGCTCGAACGGGTATCTATCGCGCCGATCAGGTTGTAGATTTACCGACGCATTACAAGACAGCGTATATGCAGAAAAAAAACGGCGAACACTATTCGGTTAAGCCAGACGTGCGCAGCACGATTCGGTTTGCTAATCTAAACCTGATGGCCAACTGGCCAATGAAAGGTCCTTTTGACCTTATTCTTTGCAGGAATGTGATGATTTACTTTGATCGTCAAACACAGGAACGCCTCATAAATCGCTACTACGAACTGCTCCGTCCCGGCGGCCACCTATTTATCGGCCACTCGGAGAGTTTAGCGAGCGTTAATCATCCCTTTAGCTACTGCCAGCCCGCCGTATACAAGAGAGACTAGTGTACGGCGACCCCCTCCCCCACCGACAAACGGTGCGCATCGCAGACATGGCAATATCAAGTGATCCGCGAGCGGAACTCATCACGCATGCGCTAGGCTCCTGCATTGGCGTTTCGGCTTATGACCCCGTCCGTCAGATAGGCGGTTTGATACACGTCATGCTTCCCCTCTCTAAGCTTTCACCAGACAAAGCTCGAAACAATCCGTTAAAATTTGTGGACACCGGCATCCCATTTTTCTTTAAAGAACTGTTCAAAGCGGGCGCACAGCGAGATACGTTGGAAATCAAGCTAGCGGGCGGAGCCATGTTAATAGACAGTGGAGAACACTTCAAAATAGGCGAGCGAAACTACACTATCTTGCGCAAGTTGTTGTGGAAAAACGATCTTCTCATAGCGGCCGAGGACATAGGGGGCAGCACGTCACGCACCATGAGCCTATTTATCGAATCGGGCAGGGTTGTGGTACAATCTCAAACGAGAAAGATTGAACTCTGATGAGTTACAACGTACTTGTCGTCGACGATTCAAAAACGGCCCGTATGATGCTGGCAAAAACGCTGCGTATCAGCGGACTACAGATCAACGAAGTATTCATGGCAGAAAACGGAGCCCGGGCGCTTGAGATCCTGCAGGAAAACTGGATCGACTTAGTCCTCACGGACCTACACATGCCCGTTATGAGCGGTATGGATATGATAGAAAAGATGGCCTCTGATGGCCTGCTGTCATCGCTCCCGGTGGTCGTTATTACAAGCGATGCCAGCCAACTGCGAATGCAGGAGTTACAGGAGCGCGGAGTACGCGACTATCTCTGTAAACCCGTTCGTCCTGAGCACGTGAAAAAAACTGTAGAAGATATCTTAAAGGGAACAACATGAGCGACTTTCTCAATTCAGATGGTGAGAATCGCGTATTCTCTGTGAACGCTATGGAAGAGACCCTCTCCAGCGTGCTACAAGAACAGGCCTTTATGTTCGCCGAGTATGAGGATGCACTTGATATAGCCGCAACGCCTACTCCCCCCTATCAATATGCGCGCATCGAGTTTGATGGCCCCTGTTCTGGCCGCTTGGGGCTGGTGTTTCCTCACAGCCTACTCCACGAACTGATTGGCAACATGCTCGGCCTCGAGATAGACGAGATCGAACAAGAAGACGTCCCCGATGCGCTCATGGAGTTGCTCAACGTCGTATGTGGTAAATTTCTGGTCGCCGCATTCGGCTCCGCTGTAAAATTCAACCTCGCCGTACCGACTGTTTCTCAAATGGACGTATCTGATTGGGAAACTCAAAAGCTGAAGCCTAACACAACTGTTTTGCTGGTAGAAGGCGAGCCCGTACTCTTTGAACTTTCCCTATAGAACGAATACTGAAAGATGTCCGCATCTCCCATCAAAGTACTCGTAGTCGACGATTCGGCGATCGTTAGAAAGATCTTTACAGAAGAGCTATCGCGCGATCCCGATATCGAGATCGTAGGAACGGCCCCCGACCCCTACATTGCACGCGACAAAATCGTGCGCCTCCAACCCGACGTACTCACGCTGGATATAGAAATGCCACGCATGGACGGCATCACGTTCCTGCGCAAGTTGATGCACTACCACCCACTGCCGGTTATTGTCGTTTCGTCTCTAACAGAAGAGGGAAGCGAACTGGCCCTTGAGGCACTTGATCTCGGCGCGGTAGAAGTCATGAGTAAGCCGGGAGCATCTTATACCGTTGGCGATATGTCAGTGCAGCTTCTCCAGAAGATCAAAGCAGCTGCCCGAGCTAATATAACGCGCCAGCAGCAGCAGAAGCGTATAACGCCTACGCGAGCCCGGCCCCTATCGCGTACGACCAATAAGATTGTAGCAATCGGGGCCTCGACCGGGGGCACCGAAGCGCTGCGCGTCCTCTTGCAGTCTTTCCCCGCAGACGGGCCAGGCACGCTCATAGTGCAACACATGCCGGAGA
>Ga0181567_10004086_pt1 | contig 10730 bp, 8 predicted proteins | sample 101ome_14_FD_133761 | JGI IMG/M metagenome (GOLD analysis project Ga0181567, IMG submission 133761) | Coastal salt marsh microbial communities from the Groves Creek Marsh, Skidaway Island, Georgia - 101403AT metaG (megahit assembly) | ecosystem: Environmental > Aquatic > Marine > Intertidal zone...
CCCGTAAATGCTCTCCCCACCGCGACCGTTTTGCGACGTAAAATCCCCGCCCTGACACACGAACCCTTTCACGATTCTGTGAAAACACGATCCCTCGTACGTCAACCGCCTCCCGCTCGTCCGACTCTCGCCCATCTCCCCCGTGCACAGCGCTCTGAAATTTTCAACCGTCCTCGGCGCGTGCTTCCCGAACAACCCGAACACGATTCTCCCCGCCGCCTTACCGTTCACGCTCACGTCAAAGAAACACTCCGTCGTCACTGTTTCGTCTCCCGGCGGGAGTTCGAACACGCGATCCCACGCGTCGCGTCGATTCGCCTTTTCCAGCGTGAGCGTCACGCAAGACGCCTCCTTTTCCCAAAAGCACCCATCCACGTCCACCGCGCTCGGAAACGTCCCCTCGAGCGCGGGTTCGTCGGCGTTCGCGACGCGCACGCGCACGCGATCGGTGAAGATGGTGACGTCGACGTCGGCGCGCGGGACGTCGGTCGGAAGTTGGAGGACGAGCGTGACGTCTCGGTGATTCGACGGCGCATCGACGGTGACGGTGACGTCGGCGGCGTGGCGGAGAAGACGCGCGCGCGCTGATCGACGCGAGGTGGCGTCGGGCGTCGGGCGCGACACGCTTGGGCGCGTCGCGCGAGGCGGCGCGAGCGGTCGCATGGTGCGATGGGGCCGGGGCGGGGAGTGCGGCGTCGACGACGGTTGGGCGCGCGAAAAGCGCGAGACGGCGGGGGCGCATTTTACAATGGAAACGATCAGACGGTGATGGCGGCGTACCGTTCGGCGGTGCCGTCCTCTACTTTTTGTTTCTGTTGGCGCACGTGCGCGAGGGTGTTGGCGTAGGATTGTTCAACCTCGCGAAGCGAGACGACGTCCTCGCCTCGAACGTCGCTCACCGCGGCGAGCTCGGCGTTGATCATGTCCACGAGCGCTTGCACGGCGTCCACGTCCACGGCGGTGCATCCCTCGATTGATTTATCGTAAAAGTACAGGTATTTGTTGAGAATACCGACGTAGAGCCCGAGAGCTTCGATTCTGTTGGACACGTTGCCTCCGAAGGTGTCTCTCACCGCATTCGCGATTTTCACCGACTTCTTCAGGCACGCGGCGACGGAATCGCTGTCTTTCACCGTCTCCGTCCAGAACAAGTGCGCGCACGTGTACGCGCCGACACACTGGTCCGGTTTCTTCAGTAGACGCGCGCTATATCCCGTGGTCTTGTGTACCAACGATTCTCGACTCTCGGCGCCGAAGACATTCACCTTGTGCAACGTGCCGATGATGATGAAGAGCAAGTTGACTTGCTTTTTCGTGTCGGTAATGTTTTCCTCGTAGAGCACGAACGCGCGCTCGAAGAATTCGTATGCTATGGATTCTAAATTAGCCACAGCCGCGAGCTGCGCCGCCTCGAGGAAAAGCTTCAGAGCCTTTTCGTGTCGACCGGCGACCTCCGTCAACGCGGTGATGGTTTTGTGGACAAAGTGCAAAGATTTCTTCAACCAAGGCGATTTCACCTCCATCGGCATAGTGAACGATATCGTCACCTGTTCCGTATCCTCCTTGGTTGCGTCCACGGGCAAGCCGTTTTCATCACCAGAATCTGCGTGCGCGTCGGGCTTTTTGGCTCGCTCGGCGAGAACGATGTCTCTGCCACACGCGATGCCCGCGAACACCAACGCCGGAAATGTGTAACGAATTCGTCGCGCGCCACCTTTGAGTAAGGCGTCGTGCGCGACGTTCAGCATCTCGAGTTGGCGCTCGTGATCGTCTCCGGACGCCTTGATCAAGTGCGCCACCTTGGCGACGACGTTTTGCTCATTGGCTAGTTGCGCACTCTTTTCCTTGTCGTCGACGCCGTCCTCGTCGCCGTCGCCGACAACGAGACAATCGATGAAATCGTACAGCAACGCGACTTCTTCCACGGAGCTCAGCGTGCTTCTATTCTTTAACAGGGTTTGTACGATACCGAGCGCCACCTCCTTCTTCGTGCTCGCGTCGAGCAAAGCGATGACTTGCGGGAACGATTTCAGCGCCAACACGGTGGAGAGCTCGCACGATTCCAACGGATCACTGAGCAACGCCGCGAGCTTTTTCATCACTTCCTTCTCAGTGATGGGTAACTTAGTCTTGAGAGATTCGCCGAGGGCGAGGAAAATCTCATCCAACGTCTTCGCGTCCGTGATTTGTAACTTTCTCGCGAAGGCCAACAACGCCGCGTACATGCCGATGATTTCCTTGGCGGGAACATCGTCGTGTGCTTCGATGATGCTTCGACAGCACTCGAAGGATTTCGGGAACACATCCGCGGCCTCGAATTCTGTCTTTGCCTCCTGTGTTTCCTCGGCGTAACTCAACAGTCGCCCGAGAAGCGCGTTGAGAATGGATCCGACGCGAACGTTGGGACGCAGCATCGTCATCGTCAAAAACACTTCCGGAAACGTCGCTAAATGATATTCGTCCGGAAACACCTGAATCAACACATCTAACAGGTAAGGCTGCGCGAGCTCGTCCTTACAATTCACCACTTGCTCCAAAATCCGCGGTAACACGGTTTCGCTATACATTTTCAAATCCACCCCGTCGAGCTGCGACAGCGCGAGCAAATTCTTCCCGACCAAATCGCGAAGCTCCTGACGCTCTTCCTCTCGACGCTTCTTCCCGTTCGATGGTCCTATGTGCTGCATGCGAACCCAAAGCTTGTTCATCTCGGTGAAATTCTGTAATAAAAACTCCACGGCGTCGGTGATGTCTCCACCTTCACCCTCGTACTTGGATCCTTTATCCGGCAGCAACGGCTTACTCATCTGACTCAAGTACGCTCGTAAGAACAACCCGTGCATCGGCTGCTGTACCCCGCGCGTCATCTCTACTAAATCCATCAGTACGTCTCTCGCGCTGCCCTCTCCCAGCTCCACGTACGACACCCCCACCGTCACCAACAGATACAGTCGCGGCAAAATATTTCCCGCGTGCTGTACGAGCTCGTACAGTTCCATGCACGTCCGCCCGTGTCTCGACTTATCCCCGAAAAAGCTCCGCAAATGGATCAACTCATCACTAGCCGCGATGAAGAGCTCGTAATACCCGCGCGGCGCCAGCGTCGTCGTCCTGAGCTCGCCGAGCATGAGACTGGCGTTTTTCAACGCCTCGCGCAAGTTGTCCTCATCCTGTCCACCGTCGCGTCCTCGTCAGTCCTCTCGTCGTCGCGCGCGCGCGCGTCGAACGCGCGTCGCCCTCGGATCGTGCATCGATCGCGCGTCCTCCCATCGCCTCGCGCGTCCGCTCGAGACGTCATCGCGCGCGTAACAGACTTGAATCGCGATTCCTCGTTTCGCGCCCGCCTCGGCCCTCGCGCGTCGTCTCCACGCACCGTCGCGCGCTTCATATGAAACGCGTGTTGCTTCACGAGCGATGTCGCCTCCGCGAGCCATCGATCGGCGGCGCTCGCGTCCGCGGCGTCCGCCATCGCGTTCTCCGAGCGACGGGCTCTAGCGGGACTCGTTGACAGATTGACGAATCACGATTGGCCAAAAATAGTGAACGAAATGCCCCGAGAACGTGCCGTCCGTCCCCGACGCGGACGTCACACGCGCGCGCGCGACGACCGCGTCGGACATGAGCCACGCGGTGCGAACCATCCCGTCGATCTCCGCCGCGCGCGCGGCGACGCCGACGCGCGGTGCGCGAGACGCGAGACGCGCGCGATGCGCTGCAAAGGGGAGTTTATCCATGAACCGCATCGTCGTCTCCAAGGCGGCGTGCGCGCCGTCGGAGACGCGCGCGACCGTCGCGCAAAGGTCCGCGATGATGACGACGTCATCGTCGAGAGGCGCGCGCGTGGCGACGGCGGCGGCGGGCGGCGCGGCGGCGGCGCCTGGGGACGCGACGCGAGAGAGCGAGGGCGCGTTCAACCTCGGCGCGAGACTGCGAGCGATCGCCTTCTTCGCCACGTCTTTGATCTTGGCCATCCCGCTGTTGATCGTGATGGTGATTTTGTTTCCGTTTTGCTGGGCGTTCGATCGCACCCGTCGAAGCGCGCTGAGCTTTTTCAACGACGTGTGGGCGACGGTGTCGTGCGCCTTGTTCATGAAGATTGAAGTCGAGGGCCGAGAAAACTTGCCGCCGGCGAACGAGGCGGCCGTGTACGTCGCAAATCACGCGTCATTCATGGACATTTATTCCATGTTCCACCTTCGACGACCGTTCAAGTTTATCTCAAAGACGAGCAACTTTTTGATTCCCGTCATCGGTTGGTCGATGTATCTCACGGGACACGTGCCGCTGAAGCGCATGGAACGTCGCTCGCAGATGGAGACGCTCAAAAAGTGCCGCGACATGATCGGTGACGGTGGTTCGGTGTTGTTTTTCCCGGAGGGCACGCGAAGTGTGACCGGGAAGATGGCGCCGTTCAAAAAGGGCGCGTTTAGCGTCGCCGCCAAGGAAAACGTCCCCGTCGTGCCCGTCACCATCGTCGGCGCGCACGAGGCGATGGCCAGCGGTAAGGAGTACGAACTCCACAACAACGGTATCAAGGTCATCGTACACCCGCGCATCCAATCCACCGACGCGGACATGCTCTGCGAACGCTCCGAGAAGATTATCAAGGAGGCGCTCGTCCAAAACTCGTAACGCAGCCGCGCAGCCGCGATAATACGCCGTGCAGCCGCGCACGAAGATTTTTTCTGCACCGCCGTTTCACCGCACGTCACGCGTTCGAAACACTTGTAACAACCGACTTCGATACCTTCACCGGCCGTCATCGCCTCTCACTCCGCTCTCCTTTGGCGCCGCCACCAAAGCTCGCGTACTCTTTTTATGCCCGCACTGTCGGACGCGTCGCGCGACGCGCGCGTCGTCGGGCGCGCACACGACCGAGCGACCACGATGGTAATGGACGCGTCCACGCTCGCGCGCGCGCTCGTCGCGCACGTCGTCGCGGTGCGAGAGCGCGTCTCGCTCGTCGACGTCGCGGGCGCGATTGTCGCTTTCGCTCTGTGCATCGGCGGCTGGTTTCTCGTCGCGCGCGCGCGCGCGCGCGCCGTCGTGGCGAACGCGGGGGTGGAGACGATGCGTTGGCGTCCAAAGGTGTTCTGGAGCCTGTATCAAAAGAGTCAAGGGTCGCTGTTGCGGCGAGTGGAGGCGCGCTTCTCTCGCGCGAGCGCGCGGCGTGCCTTCGGCGCCGTGGTGGGCACGTGTCCGTTCGTGCACGTGGGCGAAGCGAAACTGGCGAGGGACGTGTTGAGAGAAACGTCGGTGAAGGCGCCGCTGTACCACGCGTTCGAGGCGTTTTCGGGGCGGGGGATATTCACGGCGGAGGGAAAAGACTGGGAAGAAAAGCGAAGCGACGTGTTGAAGTCGTTCAACGTCGTCGGCTTGACGTCTTTGCGAGATCGAGCAGTTGAAGAGAGCGCTCGAGTGGTGCATGATATCAAGGGTAAATTATTGCAGAGTTTACAGCGGTCCGGAGACATCTTAGAGGTGCAAATGTTGCCCGTATTGCAGCGATTAGCGCTGCGAGTTACCTTTGGTTACCTCACGGGCGTGTCGCTCGAAGAGGCGTGCAAAACGTTTGGACAGGATCCGGAATGGGTCGAGAATTCGTATTTAGAAGCGTCGACGTTTTTACGTCAGTCGATTCCGGCGCGCGCGCGCAGTATTTGGATGATTAGTGACGTCTTATATCGGTTCACACCCGTCGGTTTCCGGGAGTGGATGAAGATTCGGGTTACTCGAAAAGTATCGAGTTTGGCTCTGCGGGCGGCGAAAGAGGATTCTCCGCTCGGGATCATAGGTTCGGGGAAATCGCACTCTAAAGACGGTCGCGTCTTTGTGCGAATTGATAGATTTCCTAGAGGGATGCTCGACGAAGTGACGACGCTTTTGTTTGCCGGTCACGACACGCAGAGCGCAACGCTCTCGTGGTGTCTCCTCCAACTCGTGGATAAACTAGAGATTCAGGAAGAGCTCAGGTCATCGTTCAACGATCGAGCGATGGCCGATGCGTTGGGTCTCTCGTGGACGGGAAGTAAACGATGGAAAGACGTCGACGCTGAGGAAACATCGACGCCGGCGTGGGCGACGTCAGCCTTCGCGCCTTTGCTCGAAGCCGTCCTTCGAGAAACCCTCCGACTTCACCCCGCCGCGCCCTTGGTCGTTCGCAAGCTCGCGTCGGACGTCAAGAGCAAAGATGCAGTCATCCCCAAGGGGTGCGCCGTCGGCGTGTGGCTCAGCTCGGTGCATCGAGACAAAGACGTCTGGGATTGTCCCGAAGAGTTTGATCCGTCGCGTTGGCTCAGCCAAACCGCGCGCCACGTGCGCGCGGGTTCCGCCAGTAGTTTCACCGAAGATGAAGATGACGCCCAAGGCTCACCGTCGTCGCGCGCGACGTCTGACCGCGCGTCCACGCGTCCGAACGGTGCGCTGAGACACAAGGGCGTCGGATACATGCCCTTTGCCTACGGCCCGCGCTCGTGCGTCGGGCAACAGCTCGCGCAGGTGACCATGCGCATCGCGCTCGCCCATCTCATAGAATCCTTCGTCTTCACTCCGAGCGACGACGCGGACGCGCGCGCGCCCTCCGTCGGGTTCACCGTCACCCCGACCACCGGCGCACCCGTTCGCGTGCGTCTCGCAAAATAGTGGCGACTCTCTACGTCGCCGCCGCGCGAAGCGTTCGATCAAATCACACGCTGTAGTCTGACGTGACAATTAAATAACTAATATATAGCAATCATCGCTTCAAATTCAAATGTCCCATTCGATCTCCTTCCCGGCCTCTTTCAATCGTCGTCGCAACTCCAACGCTTTTTTCGGCGTCGTTGGATACAACGCCACGAGCTCCTCGATGTCCGCGTAATTCACCCCAGCCTCGTCCGCCGCCTTCTTCCCATCGTGATACCGCACGCGACTCTTCAACTCTTGCGACATGCGTCCGTCGCCGTACTTCGGATCGCCCTTCTTCGGCACCGACCAATTCCCGACGAGATACCACCGCTGCTCGCCCTGGTCCTCGTCGTAATACAGATCGCGCACATCGATCCCTCGCGCCTCGCACATCTCCAGCGCGCGCTCGACGTCCGACCCTTGCTTCGCCTTACCCAATCCCAGCGCGGCGAAACGCGCGGCGAAGACGACGAGACCGGCCTCGGCGGCCGAGTCCAGGCTGATGACATCGGATAACGACTGCGCGTCCGCGACCGAGACGACGACGGTGGCTCGAGACGACGCGAGGAGACGACGCGAGGAGACGCGACGACGCGAAGGCGTCGCCACGGACGCGCGCGAGGGCGCGGACGCGGACGACACGACGGTGACGGCGCGCATGTCGTGGTTGGGGCGCGCAATGCGGGACTCGGGGCGCGCAATGCGGGACTCGGGGCGCGCAATGCGGCACTCGTAGGCGCTTCCGACGCGTCGACGCGCGCGTCCGATTCGCGTCTCGAGCGCGCGACGAGCGCGATGGTGTTGTATTACACCCCTCGAGGCGCCGAGACGACGGGTCACGTCATCTACGTCGGCGCGGATAAGCACGAGAATGAACATCTCATCAAGTGGGGACTGCCCCACGACGTCTGGTTTCACGTCGATAAACTCTCGAGCGCGCACGTGTATCTGCGCATGAGTCCGGGACAGACGATGGATGACATCACGCCCGAGGAGTTGGAGGACTGCGCGCAGCTCGTCAAGGCGAACAGCATCGCGGGGAATAAACAGAATGACTTGTACGTCGTGTACACGCCCTGGGAAAACTTGCTGAAACGCGGCGACATGGACGTCGGACAGGTGGCGTTCAAGAGCGAGAAGGCGGTGGGGAGGACCAAGGTGAAGACGAGAATGAATGATATCGTCAATCGGTTGAATAAGACGAAGGTTGAGCGATTTCCGGATTTACAGGCGGAGCGGGAGGCGTTCGACGAGGGCATTCGCAGAGAAAAGAAGGAGGCGTATCGCGTCGCCGAACGCGAACGGTTGGAGGAGGAGCGCGCGCGAGAGGCGGACAGGGAGGCGAGAGATTATAAGCACATGATGGTGGAGGATTCGATGAAGAGTAATAAGGAGATGGCGAAGAAGTACGCGTCGGTCGAGGAAGCCGAAGACGACTTCATGTAGAACGTCGGTGAAAATCGAGGCGACGTTAGAACCTAGAACCATTTGGAATGTTGTAGTGTTGAGACGAGAGTTGTTTTGATTTTTTTGTGCATGTTCTCATTACTTTTAATCTTTAAACGCGAACCAAGGGCTAGGGCTGGTTCTAAAGCAAAAGCGAGACGTCGACGCCAAGCGCCGGCGAGGGGGTTTGAAGTTAATAATGCGCGCAAACGGAAACCGTTTTCATCGCAGATCAACATCTGTACCTTAGATGAGATCGGCGACGTTGGAGGGAAGCTCCTCGATGACCGTTTGGTAGAAACGTTGGATGTCTTGGAGGAGACGTTCGTCTTCGGCGGTAACAAAGTTGATGGAGACACCCTTACGACCGAAACGACCGGAACGACCGATACGGTGAAGGTAGTTTTCGGGCTGAGTGGGCAAGTCATAGTTGATGACCAAGGAAACTTGCTGGACATCGATACCACGAGCGAGCAAATCGGTGGTGATTAACACACGGGAAGAACCGGAACGGAACTCGCGCATAATGACGTCACGAGTGTTTTGGTCCATGTCACCGTGCGTGGCGGAGACGGTGAAATCGCGGGCTCGCATGTTATCCGTGAGCCAGTCGACCTTACGGCGAGTGTTGGCGAAAATGACGGATTGCGTAATCGCAAGCGTCTCGTACAAGTCGCACAACGTGTCCAACTTCCATTGTTCCTTGTCGACGTTGACGTAGAACTGCTTGATACCTTCGAGGGTAAGTTCGTCGCGCTTGACCAAAATGCGCACCGGCTTGGTCATGAACTTGCGGGTAATCTCGAGCGCCTCCGGCGGAAGGGTGGCGGAGAAAACACCGACTTGCACCTTCGGCGGGAGCAACGTGAAGATGTCGTAAATTTGATCCTTGAAACCACGAGAAAGCATTTCATCGGCTTCATCGAGAGCGAAAATCTTGATGCTGTCGCTCTTCAACGCGCGGCGGCGAAGCATGTCGTACACGCGACCCGGAGTACCGACGATGACGTGGACACCGGCTTGGAGGATGCGGGTGTCTTCACGGACGGAGGTACCACCGACGCACGCGTGGCACTTGACTTGAAGGTAGTCACCCAACGCGCGCATGACCTTTTCAATTTGTTGCGCCAACTCACGCGTCGGCGCCAACACGAGCGCTTGGCACTCCGTAATGTTGTAATCGAGGCTTTGCAAGATGCCGGCGCAGAAAGTAGCCGTCTTACCGGTACCGGATTGCGCTTGCTGGATGACATCGAAACCCTTGGAGAACGGGACGATACCACGTTGCTGGATGGCGGACGGCTTTTCGAAACCGTACGCGTAGATACCGCGCAACAAGTTCTCCTTCAAGTTCATCGTGTCGAACGTTTCGTGAACTTCCGTCCACTCGGTGATGGTGAACTCTCCGTTCTCATCCTTCTCTTCCTTCAGGAGTTCTTCCATACCACGATCATAGTTGGCGTCATCGAATCCTCCTTCTCCAGACATGCTGAAGAGAGTCTGCGCGAAGTCGTGAAAAATCATTCAATCAATCCGTCAGTCTCGTCCCGCCTCTCGTCGTCTCTCACCACGCGCGCCCGCACCCTTCCCACGCGCGCGCGCCGGTCGACTCCCCCCTCTCTCACACACGCGCGTCCTCCACACCGCCCCGTCTCCATCGCATCCACCATCCACGCGAGGAAACAACAAATGAGCGCCGCGCGCGCATCTCATTCATTTCCGGCTCGATCGCCCCGCCGAGTCAATCATCACTCATCATCTTGCCCTCCACCCGCGTCGTCGTCGCCCCGCCCCCGTCCCGCGCGTCCCGCGCGCCCCCACCCGCGCGCGCACCCCCCACCCGCGCGCACACATTCCCCCCCCCCCGCGCGCGCCATCCTCCATCATCGCGCGCGTCGTCCGTCACCGTCGGGACGCCCACCGCGCGACATGACATCACCGCGCGATCCAGACGTCGCGCGGATGCGCCGCCATGCGTCCGATTGCATCACCGACGATCCCCGATCGACGCGACGCGCGACGACGCGCGCGACGACGCGCTCGCGATCGTTCGTTTTTTCTTCTCCAGGACGTACCCGTGTGCGTGCGCGAGGTTCGTTCGAGAGGTGCGGGTCGTGCGTGCGAGACGCGACTGTGTAGGGCGCGAGGACGGCGGCGCGCGCGACGTCGCGCGCGCGTCGGGGCGTCGTGGGCGCGATTGGACCGGTTTATGGGGTACGTGTCTGTTAGAGTATGGTGTGATGGTGTGTATTGGGATGTGGGTGTGTTCAAAGAGAATGGGGTGGGTGTGGGTGTGTATACATCGGACGATCGGTGCGTGTGTTGACTCGGTTTTTGTCTGTGTGTGGTTGAACGACGAACGACGACGCGAGGGCGAGGGCGGTCGTTCGTCGGCGGTCACTTCCGTCGTCGTCACCCCGCCGCGCGAGGTCGACGACGACGACGACTGTGGTGGGAGCGATGAGGATGACGACGGGAGTGGGTGGTGGTGTCGGCGGCGCGCGGGCGAGACGGTCGGCGTTCTCGACGGGGACGCGCGTGACGACGACGCGACGACCGAGGGGTGGTGGTGGTGGCGACTCGAGAGGGTGGCCCCGCGGTGGGCGACGCGGGGCGCG
>Ga0181567_10004087_pt1 | contig 10728 bp, 10 predicted proteins | sample 101ome_14_FD_133761 | JGI IMG/M metagenome (GOLD analysis project Ga0181567, IMG submission 133761) | Coastal salt marsh microbial communities from the Groves Creek Marsh, Skidaway Island, Georgia - 101403AT metaG (megahit assembly) | ecosystem: Environmental > Aquatic > Marine > Intertidal...
CGTTCAACAACTCATTGGTACCCTAACCATTCGAAACAAACAACTGTCCCAAGCCGTTTTGGTGGAATACCCCCGAAAAGGCGTGTGGGCCATGGCCTTCGTGACCCAGGACACCGCCTCGGGATTGTATGACAAATCCGGCCAGGCACTGGGCGCCGATCGTTGTGCAATCTTTGTCCCAACAACCCCCAACCCAACATCTGGGTTTTTCCTCTTTGTTAAGAAAGACGAACTTATTGAGCTCAGCATCAGTGTTGAGCAAAGCATGAAATTGCTAATCTCAGCCGGTATTTTATCAAAGTAACCGGATGCTTAGTGCAGCAATTGATTGAATATCCGGATTGTAGTGTAGTACACTAAGTCAACTATGACAACAAAGAGACGAAACGTTGCAATCATCGCCCACGTTGACCACGGGAAAACTACCCTAGTCGACCAGCTATTTAAACAGAGCGGCGCCTTCCACAATCCCGATGCTATTGAAGAGCGACTCATGGACTCCCTGAGTTTAGAAAAAGAACGCGGGATTACGATTCAATCCAAAACAGGGGCCTGTTTCTATAACGATTACCGAATTAATATTATCGATACCCCTGGGCACGCCGATTTTGGTGGTGAAGTTGAACGCGTCTTAGCCATGACCGATGGCGTTTTATTTTTAGTGGATGCCGCAGAAGGCCCTATGCCACAATCCTATTTTGTATTAAAAAAAGCAGTCCAACACAATCTACCCATTATTGTAGTCATGAATAAAATCGACAAGCCAGCCGCTCGTCCAGACTGGGTCCTTGACCAAGTCTTCGACTGCTTAGTGCAATTAAACGCACCCGATGAATTGCTTGATTTCACCACCGTCTATGCCTCCGCCAAAGAAGGGTTTGCCAGCGCTGACCCCACAGACCGAAGCGGAAACATGAACATAATTTTTGATACCATTATTGAAAAAATCCCCGAACCGAAAGCCGATCTTGAGCACCCCTTTCAATTCCAAATCGCATCGTTTAGCTACTCAGCCTTCATGGGGCAACTGTGTATTGGTCGTATTCGATCCGGAAAAATTGCCGTGAATGACGAGATCATTGTAATGACCGGCGACACAACTGGCGAAAAAACACGCGTTACCAAGCTATACCAATTTAAAGCCAACGAACAAGAAGAAATTACGGCAGCCATTGCCGGAGACATTGTGGCAATTGCCGGCGTAAAAACTGCCCGAATTGGGGACGCCCTGTGTGACCCCAAAAACCCCATTGGGCTTCCCGGTATTCACATTGACCCTCCCACGTTGGCGATTACGTTTATGGCCAATGATTCGCCATTCTCAGGACAAGAAGGCGAATTTGTAACCCCCAACCATGTATACGATCGCTTGGATCGAGCTGCCTTATGCGATGTGGCCCTGCATGTTGAAAAACTGCCCGGTGAACGGGGTATTAATGTTTCTGGTCGCGGGGAGCTTCACTTGGGAATTTTGATTGAAAACATGCGTCGGGAAGGCTACGAATTTCAATGCTCTAAACCCAATGTGATTTTAAAAGAAGAGAACGGCCAAACGTTGGAACCCTATGAAGTTTTAACCATTGATGTGTCCGAAGATCTGATGGGCAGTGTAATCGAACAGTTGGGGTACCGAAAAGGCACCATGCAAAGCATGGAACAAGAGCATGGCCAAGTCCGCTTAATTTATCACATTCCCAGCCGTGGGTTGTTGGGCTATCAAGCTGAATTCATGATGGCCACCAAAGGAACTGGGGTTATCAATTATCGCTTTCATGAATATGGCCCCTATGTTGGGGAGTTGAGAACCCGAAAACAAGGCGTTTTAATTTCCAAAGAAACCTGTGAAACCGTCGCCTATGCCCTGTATCATCTGCAACCCCGTGGCACATTGTTTGTTGGCCCAGGGGTTCGGGTATACAAAGGTCAAATTATTGGTCAGCACGCCAAAGACGATGATCTTACAGTCAATGCAGCCAAAAGTAAAAAATTAACCAATATGCGATCAGCCGGTGCGGATGACAGCTTGGTGCTAACCCCGCCCAAAGCCATGCAATTGGAAGATTATTTATCTTTTATTGATGACACCGAATTGGTTGAATTCACCCCCAAGTCCATTCGAATTCGAAAAAAGAATTTGCAGCAAGTATAAGGAATGATCAAAGCAATCACTCAAACACTCGTAAGTTTATTGGCTCTATTTGGAGCTGGGCTTTCTGGGTATATTGTTTTAATTAAAGCCATGCAAACCGGCTGCAGCACAACCGCGTGCAATACTGTCCTTAGCAGTCCGTACGCCAGTGTATTTGGAGTTTCCAACGCTAGCCTTGGTGTGGGGTTTTACTTAGTATTATTGCTGCTGTCTATACGCCGAGACTGGTTCCTAGCCTTAATTGGGATTGGTACTGCAGCCCTAGCCTCTTTGGGATTGATACTTATCCAGGCCTTTATTATCAAGGATTGGTGTTTCTTATGCATCACATCAGCCAGCACAATTACCCTATTGTTAATTTTAATTGCATGGCTGTATCAACAAAACCCTGAAAAGCCCCGTTGGGATATGGGGTATCTGCTAGTACTCAGCGCTGTGTTTTTAACCGGTCCGATTTTGCATTACGGTGTTAATTCTATTGTGACTCGTGATTCGGTTATCATTCACATCGACGGCAAAGGCTATACACAATCAGACGTTGATGCTGAGCTTGGCCTTCGCATGATCAAGCTAAAAAACCAGCAAAACCAATTGCGAAAAAATTGGGCATACGAATACGCTATTGCGCGTGAGGCGGCCGCCAACCAGGTTGCACCTGGGGTTCTGATGCACATGGTCTTTCCTTCCCAGCCGTCGGTTGCGTCTATTAACGCCTATCAAACCTATTTAGAAGATACGTATCAGATTGCCTTCACATTGCCAACAAGCAGCCAAATAAACTTGCCCCGAACACCGCACACATTTGCTAAAAAAGGGCCCGACAATGCTGCCTTTCGCATTGTTAGCTTTTCCGATATCCAATGCCCATATTGCAAAACCAAACACCAAGAGCTCGACGCCCTTCAGGCTCGGTACCCCCAAGCGATTCAGATTGAATACCGGCACTTTCCACTGGATCATCACCCCGAAGCCAAGCGGGCAGCCCGGGGCAGTTGGTGCGCCGGACAATCCGGCCAATTTTGGGCATTTTTAGATGCGACTTTTGACCAAGCCCAAAGCCTGAGCCCATCCAGTCTCATGACAATTGCCAAAGACCTAGACCTGGATACTCAAGCCTTTTTAGCCTGTTTAACTGGGCCCGATAGCCTCAATGCTGTTGAGTTGGATATCCAAGCAGGCATCCAGTTGGGTGTTTCCCAAACGCCCAGTGTATTTGTGAATGGGCACTACACCAGTGACCGCATTACCGCCAAGTCCTTGGGGCTTCCCGAATAAGTCTACTTGATTACCCGATACCGATTTTGATACAATTGTACTCAAGAAATACACTGTATCAGGGATATTAAAGCCAGAGAGACAAAGCAACCATGAGTAATTTTGAACAATTTGCCAATCAACCATATCAATATGGATTTACCTCCAATATTGAAACCGACGCCTTTCCTCCGGGCTTGGATGAGTCCGTCATTCGTGCTATCTCAGAAAAAAAACAAGAACCGGCCTTTATGCTGGAGTACCGGCTGAAAGCCTTTCGGCACTGGCAAACCATGCGCGAGCCCACTTGGTCCGCCGTGGACTACCCGGCCATTGATTTTCAAGCCATTTCGTATTACGCAGCCCCCAAGAAAAAAGAAGTCTTAAACAGCATGGATGACGTGGACCCCGAACTCAAACGGACCTTCGAAAAGCTGGGCATTCCCTTGACTGAGCAAAAACGATTGGCCAATGTTGCCATGGATGCCATTTTTGACAGCGTCTCCGTGGCGACAACATTTAAAGAAAAGTTAATGGAAAAAGGGGTGATCTTTTGCCCCATTTCAGAGGCCGTTCAAAAGTATCCGGACTTGGTCGAGCAGTATTTGGGCTCTGTAGTGCCGCATACGGATAATTTTTATGCAGCCCTCAACAGCGCCGTATTTTCCGATGGCTCGTTTGTATATGTGCCCAAAGATACGGTATGCCCCATGGAATTATCCACCTATTTCCGAATTAACACCCAAGATTCGGGCCAATTCGAGCGCACCCTCATTATTGCCGATACCAACAGCTCCGTCAGCTATTTGGAAGGGTGTACAGCCCCAGCCTTCGATACCAATCAATTGCATGCGGCCGTTGTGGAATTGGTCGCCTTGGACAATGCCGAGATTAAATATTCAACCGTTCAAAACTGGTATGCGGGTGACCCCAAAACCGGCGCTGGCGGTATTTACAATTTTGTGACCAAGCGCGGCAAGTGCCAAGGCAAACGATCCAAAATTTCATGGACCCAAGTGGAGACCGGGTCCGCCATCACGTGGAAATACCCCAGCTGCGTCTTAATTGGGGATGAGTCTGTTGGGGAGTTTTACTCGGTTGCCTTAACCAACCACAAGCAACAAGCCGATACTGGGACTAAAATGATCCATGTGGGTAAAAATACAACCAGCACGATTATTTCCAAAGGCATCTCTGTGGGTGAATCAGACAATGTGTATCGTGGGCTAGTGCAAGTCAATGCCTCCGCCGATGGGGCTCGAAACTTTACCCAATGCGATTCCATGTTAATTGGGGATCAATGCAGTGCAAAAACATTTCCAGATATTCAAACTCGCAACCCAAGCGCTACGGTTGAGCACGAAGCCTCAACCTCTAAAATTGGAGATGACCAGCTCTTTTATTGCCAACAACGGGGCATGACCATGGAGCAAACGATTAATATGATTGTGGGGGGATTTTGCCAATCGGTCTTTAAACAATTGCCGATGGAATTCGCCAGTGAAGCGACCCAGTTATTAAATTTAAAATTAGAAAATTCAGTTGGATAAGGAGAATACGTATGTTGTTTAGTGTTGATCGTCTATGTGCCAGTATTGATGAAACGCCCATTCTCAATGGCTTGTCTCTGTCTGTGAATGCGGGTGAGGTGCATGCCATTATGGGCCCCAATGGATCGGGGAAAAGCACATTGGCCAAAGTTATTGCTGGGGATGAGACCTACGCTGTGTCCAGTGGAAGCATTCATCTGAACGGAGAAGCATTGGATGAGATGGACCCAGACGAGCGGGCCATGGCTGGCTTATTTTTAGCCTTTCAGTATCCAGTTGAAATTCCTGGGGTTAACAATGCGGATTTTCTTCGACAGGCCTACAACAACCGGCAAAAACACATGGGCAAGCCTGAATTGGACCCATTGGATTTTGATGGGGTTTTGCAAACTGTATTAAAGCAGTTGCGCATGGATACGGCATTTGCAGACCGAGACTTAAACGCCGGATTTTCTGGCGGTGAAAAAAAACGCAATGAAATTTTACAATTGTTGCTCTTAAACCCTAGCCTGGCAATTTTAGACGAAACCGATTCAGGCTTGGATATTGATGCCTTGCGCATTGTATCTGAAGGGGTCAATTCGTTTAAGTCTGACACCAATGGGGTTGTACTTATTACGCATTACCAACGCTTATTGGATCACATCAAGCCTGATTTTGTGCATATTTTATACAAGGGTCGCATTATTGAATCGGGGGATGCCGCTCTGGCTGTATCACTGGAAAAACATGGGTACGATGATATTGTCCAAGCCTATGAATCGGCACATGCCAATGGCTAAATTTACCGACCTTTACATTGACACCGTTGCCGATACTCCCCAGCGCATTGCGATTGATCTGACTGAGCAGGATCAAACCGCACACTGGCACATTCACTTAGCCAATAATGCTCAGGCGGTTGTGCTCTACGATCAGACAGCCGGTTCCAACGTGGCGCTTGATGAACACCTTCAGGTGAGTTTGGGGGAAAACGCCACGCTGTGTTTATTAATTCAACACGCTTTACAACCGTGCAGCACAATCAATCAAACTATGAGCGTTACCATGGGAGCCGATAGCCATTTAACCAGCGGAATTATTACCCAAGGGGGCAAACACGTGGACTACTCCGCCACAGCCACATTTGATGCTACAGGGGCCCATGCTGATTTTTTTGGTGTGTCTAAAATTACGGATAAAAACAGTGTTAATTTTAATATTCACGCCAATCACAGCACACCCAACAGCAGCAGCAACCAAACCTTTCGTAGCATTGTGTATGATACCGCAATCTCCAATCACAACAGCCGAGTAACCGTGGGCCGAGCCGCCAAGGGGACTTTAACGCATCAGTTAAGCCAGCATATTCTGTTGTCTAAGCGTGCGTCTGGCAACGCCAAACCCGAGCTGGATATTTTGACCGATGATGTGCAATGCAATCACGGCGCTACTATTGGGCAATTATCGGATGAAGCCCGATTTTATTTGCAAGCTCGGGGATTATCCAAAACTGAAGCTGAAGCCTTGTTATTAAACGCCTTTTTACAGGACAGTTTGGATCAAATGGCCCCTGAACCCATTCGCCAATGGTTAAAACCGATTTAATTCGTCAACAATTCCCCATGCTTGTCCAAGACCCTGAGTTGGTCTACTTGGACAACGCCGCCACTACGTTAAAGCCTCAGTGTGTAATTGATGCGATTCAGTCGTTTTATTCCCAACGGTATGGTACCGTGCATCGAGGGGTTTATTGGCTATGCCAACAAGCCACCCAAGAGTATGATACGGTTCGCGCCCAGGTTCAGCGATTTATTAACGCCAAATCGGATCGTGAAATTGTCTTCACCAAAGGCACCACCGATGCCATTAACTTGGTGGCCAGTGGGGCTGGAAACGTCTGGTTATCCCCTGGGGACGAAATCCTCATTACCCACACGGAACACCATGCCAATATTATTCCCTGGCAGCAAGTGTGCGATCAAGTGGGGTGCACGCTGGTGGTTGCGCCTGTTATGGCCAATGGGCATTTGGACATGGTTGAATTTGAGAAAAAACTAAACCACAAAACGGTCTTGGTCGCCGTGGGGCATATTAGCAATGCCTTGGGTGTTGAGCATCCCGTCAAACAAATCATTCAATTGGCCCATGCTGTTGGGGCTAAGGTATTGGTGGATGGGGCTCAGAGCATTGCTCACCAGGCCATTGATGTGCAGGCCTTGGATTGCGACTTTTTTTGTTTTTCATCCCACAAGTTGTATGGCCCCACCGGTGTTGGGGTTTTATATGGCAAAAAACAGTGGCTGGATGAACTCCCTCCGTATCAATATGGCGGGGATATGATTGACACGGTCACCTTTGAAAAAACAACGTTTGCCCCACCCCCCATGCGGTTTGAAGCTGGGACCCCGCCCATTGCGCAAGTCATGGGAATGGGTGCTGCGATTGACTTTATTCAAGGCATTGGCTTATCGGCGATTGCGGACCATGAGTCTCAGTTACTGGCCTATGCTTATGATGTACTCAAGCCGTGCCCGGGCTTACGCCTGGTGGGGGAGCCCAATACTGGAATTTTATCGTTTACACTTGATGGCATCCACCCGCATGATGTGGGCACAATTTTGGATTCCAAAGGCATTGCCGTGCGTGCGGGGCATCATTGTGCGCAACCGACCATGCAATTGTTTAATGTGTCAGCGACTACCCGGGCGTCGTTTGGGGTGTATAACACGACAGCGGATGTGGATGCATTGCTGCGTGGTATTCAGTATGTTCAATCGGTGATGACATGAGTCGAAATTTAAGCCAGCTGTATCAATCCACCATTTTGGAACACAACAAAAACCCCAAAAATTTCGGTGTTCTAGAAACCGCTACCCACGTAGCCCATGGCAAAAACCCCTTATGTGGGGACAATTATACCCTCTATATTCAATTGGATGCCGAACACACCATTGTGGATGCGCGATTTGACGGGGACGGTTGCGCCATATCCAAATCCAGCGCATCGCTGATGATGGAGCGCATTGTTGGCCTGAATGTCCAAGCCGTGTTAGACCTGTGTGCATCGTTTTTGAATTTGGTTACCACTGATCAAGAAGCCGATAGAGAAGCTTTGGGAAAATTGAAAATTTTTGAAGGTGTTAAAGCATACCCTGTTCGGGTCAAATGCGCCACCTTAATTTGGCATGCCGCCCAAACGGCATTGCTGCGATCCGGGGAAACGGTGTCTACAGAGTAATTGTCTGGACCTTGATTCTCTTGATTTTTAGGATTAACTTGATTGTTTCCTCATCCTGCTAATCCTTCTAATCCTGAGCATCAAGGTTCAGACTCGTGTTACCCAATCCTATTGACACTTCTAATCCTGCGCACAAGGTTCAGACTCGACTCTTCTGATGCTTGTTTGGGTTGTTTGCACATTGTCTGGACCTTGATTCTCTTGATTTTTAGGATTAACTTGATTGTTTCCTCATCCTGCTAATCCTTCTAATCCTATCAATCAAGGTTCAGACTCGTGTTACCCAATCCTATTGACACTTCTAATCCTGCGCACAAGGTTCAGACTCGACTCTTCTAATGCTTGTTTGGGTTGTTTGCACATTGTCTGAACCTTGATTCTCTTGATTTTTAGGATTAACTTGATTGTTGTGGACACGTTTAAATTCTAGTCTTTTACCGCCAAAATTTATTAAAAGACCTATCTCTAGGTTATATGCTTCTAAGTAATTTTTTGCCTGTGCAAGATGAACATCCTCTAGGACTACCGTTGCTTTTAGCTCAACCATAATGCAGTTTTCAACAAAAAAATCGACACGTCTTCCACCGACTCTATGATCTTTATAAAAAATGTCCATTTTATACTCTCGTTGGAATGACAATCCATTGTTGGACATTTCGATCTCAAGGGCACGTTGATAAATAACTTCCTGAAAGCCATTTCCTAGTGATCGATGGACTTCCATCGCAGAACCAATTATCTTACTTGTAATATCGTAGTGCTTCATTTTTAAATTCTATTAATATTTCTAATCCTAAACCATCATGGTTCATAATTACAAATTGTCTGGACCTTGATTCTCTTGATTTTTAGGATTAACTTGATTATTTCCTCATCCTGTTAATCCTTCTAATCCTGCGCATCAAGGTTCAGACTTCTAATACTATCAATCAAGGTTCAGATTCCCTTAATACACCCAAGCTGATATAATAATTTTATGGCAAAAGCACTTAAAATTGTTGAGTTGGGAGACCCTATTTTATTTAAAAAAGCAGCGCCCATTCCGGATGTTCTGCATCCCGATATTCAAATACTCATTGATCAAATGATCGAAACTTTAAAACACGCCAATGGTGTGGGATTAGCCGCCCCTCAAGTAGGCGTGTCCAAACGGCTCTATTTGGTTTGGCCCGATCCAGTTGCCACAACAGCGGCCGATATTCGCATCGTTATTAACCCCAAACTAACACAACTACCCTCCCCCAAAGTTCGCGATATTGAAGGCTGTTTAAGCATTCCGGGTATGCGGGGAACTGTAAGTCGGCATCAACTGGTTCAACTACAGTACCAAGATCGAACCGGTGAGACACACTCGGTCACTCTGCGAGACTTTGAAGCCCGCATTGTCCAGCATGAGCACGATCACTTGGACGGCATTGTCTATCTGGACCGCATATCGTCTACCCAAGATTTAATGACAGAGGGGTATTATACCCGTATGGAGGAAAACCTATGATTTTATCGGACAATGGCATTCGTGAGTATATGGCCACCGGGTCACTAAGCGTAACACCGTTTAACCCCGATGCCTTGCAACCCGCATCACTGGATTGCTGCTTAGGCAGCCATTACCTACTGGTCGACGAACATAAAATGGGCTGTATTCAAATGGATGAACCCATCGAATACCGAGATATTGTTGCCGATACCTTTACCCTACCCCCCCATTCATTTGTATTGGCAACCACCCAGGAACACATTCGGTTGCCCAATAACTTAACCGCCTTTGTGGAAGGCCGCAGCTCAATTGGTCGCATGGGCCTGTTTATTCAAAATGCCGGTTGGGTAGACGCCGGCTTTGAAGGCAAAATTACCTTAGAATTATACAATGCCAATTCCCTCCCCATTCAACTGGTCGCTGGCCGACGGGTCTGCCAACTGGTGTTTTGCACCCTAGACCAAGCCGCCCAACAGGGGTACAACGGCAAATACCAAGGCCAAGCCAATGCCGTAGGTAGCCGAATTTACCAAGACAATGGCATCGTGTCCTAACTGCCAACACGCCCTGACCATTCAGGGCAATCGCCTGCATTGCACCCAAACGGCCTGTGATTTTGATATCCGTTATCGGTGCCCCTTTTGCAACCATGCCTTTGAATCCGATACCGGCGCATGTCCCAAGTGCCAGCAGTGTCTGGATACTGACCGATTACTCAATATGATCCAGTATGACTTAGTCCTAGACACCGAAAACACCTGCAAAACCTGCCAATCCATAACCCTACACCCCCGCATATCCCCCAATGCTCGCCGATGTTTCAAATACCCCAACTGTGTGGGCCAAATGAGCTTATTTGAAACCAAACCCAAAGATACCTTGGTATTTTTAGATTTTGAAACCACGGGTTTGGATATGAACCACGATGACATTATTGAAATCGGGGCCCTAAAACTCGATACCAACGGGCATTTAAATCACTTTCAAACGTTTGTGCATACCCAAACGTCCATTTCAGAAACCATTACCAAGCTAACCGGCATCACCACAAGCATGATGATTGGCGCCCCGTCTCCAG
>Ga0181567_10004092_pt1 | contig 10721 bp, 4 predicted proteins | sample 101ome_14_FD_133761 | JGI IMG/M metagenome (GOLD analysis project Ga0181567, IMG submission 133761) | Coastal salt marsh microbial communities from the Groves Creek Marsh, Skidaway Island, Georgia - 101403AT metaG (megahit assembly) | ecosystem: Environmental > Aquatic > Marine > Intertidal zone...
CCAAGGTGGAATATCTCGACTAATCACTTCTGGAACTGCAACCGCAAATGGACAGGTCCTGGACCCAGGAATGGATGGATGTTCGATAGATAGAGCACCCTCATCAACAGGTCAGGTAATCTATGCTATCGGAAGGTCCGGACAAACAACAGGTCTGAACAGAGTCGACAGATTGGATAGCTCCGGATTGATTGCAAGTGGCTATGACGAATTGGCGGGACTAACCAGTGGCCGTGTTATGGAGATAATCTCCAACGATACTCATGTGTGGGTTACCTCGGCATTGGATAGCAGCTCATTCTATGGCTCCTCAGTCCTCCAAGGAGAAATTCTCGCAAATGGTTCAGTGCGATGGGAATATGGTTACAATTTCCAACAAGATGTAGTCAATGAAATGACCTTGGATGGAGAAACTCTGTGGGTTTCTACCGCTGGACGCGGACTCAAGGCGATTGACCTGAAGCAACGCCGAATAATTTCCACTCCTCCGGCGCTCCATGCACAGATGGATGGAATGATAATTGAGAACAATACAATGTATGTGGGACTAATGGGCAACGAAGGCTCAGCCGCAGGATTCCAAACTTTTGATACCAACAACCGGCAATGGGAATATGGAAGCCTAATCGCTGGATTACCAAGTAATCTAGTACGTGATTTCATGGTCTACGGGAATCATATCATGATAGCAACTCATGGTGGTATTGGGATGTACAATACTACTCGTAGTGATTGGGATAATCCGATTACCACCATAGATGGATTACCTTCTCCAATCATTACTCATCTCCACTCAATCAATACAACCATCCAGGGTGGAGGAAAGGTTCTGGCTGGTGGTGCAGCTGGAGTTACTGTGTTGCATGAAACCAATCTAACTGTACTCAATACACTTGGATTCAATGACGGCCTGATGGGCAATACCGTGAGTGGCATTACCGAAGCAGGACCGATATCACGCGTTGTTCAGAATGCTGATGGAACTAATTACACAATTTACCACGATGCTGCCATTTTCATTTCCCACAATGGACAAGGTCCGACAAGACCTGGAGTAGCAGCTTGGGATTTGGCCACCGACATGGCAAATGGTAGCTATAATATCGACATGATACCTAGTAACGATGTTCGAGCAATCGTTGCTGATGATTGGGGAGTACACGTTGCTACCGATGTTGCTCCTTTGGTCCATTGGAATGGCAGCTCTATGCAGATGGAGACAGGAGTTGGTACCAGTTCGCTTCTGTCTTGGCCTCCATACGAAATGCATAGTGATGGTCAAAATTTAATCGTAATGAGCCCAAGAGGGCTTGATGTTGTAGATGTAAATGGAAGGCATAACCCAGTCACTAACCGAGTGATAACTGGCCTCCAAGGTGGCTATATCGACTTCAGTGGATTCTATGCTGTAGGAAATGATGGTCTTCATGTCTACAAGCCAACTGTTAGTTTGCAAGAGACAGCAAGAGAGAATCAACGCCGTGCGGATCCGCTTACCCTGCTTTACGGTGGTCGAAGTTGGGACATCACGAATACAACTCATCCAGGAATGTCAACAGTACTAGTCACCCCTGACAATCCTATTCAGATTCCTGAGAGTTCCAGTGCTTCAGCACCTGGAAAACTTCCAATGCATGTGGAAACTATGACCATGCTCGCACCTCAGAGGGGTGCATGGGTTTGGGCACGCTCAACTTCACTAAATTATACCGGAAGTTGGGATTTAGCCGCCACCAATGGAGGAATACAACAGGCCTTCCAGTCTGCAATCTCAGCTGTAGGTCCAGGTTCATCATCCGCGATTTTACATCTACAAATGCAGTCTCCTCAGAACGGAGCAATGCAAGTTCGCTTAACATACGATTGGGAACGAGTAGAGGTTCCAACAGTAATTACCAATTTAGTCGATAGACCAAATGATGGTGGAGGTGTAATAGAGGCCTCATGGTTACCTGCAGAAGATGCTGCATGGCACGCTTACAGATTGTATGTATGGGATTCTACAGCCGATCCATCATGGGAGCCTTCTCGAGAGGACTTAGGGTCTTTCTCCACATACATTAGGTCGGGATTCTGGTCTCGCACAAATGCAACCATAACTAGGGCGGACAATGATGGTGTGACCGAGGAATTACGAGATGATCGCCAATACCGTGCCGCCGTCGTGATTGAATATGCCGATGGGTCATTGGGTGTTCCAATGACATATCCTCAAAACATCACTCCAACAGATGAGGTTCCAGCCGCTCCGGATTGGATGACTGCAAAACCAGCTTCTGGTGGAGCAGCTGGTACGATTTTCCTTGAATGGGCTGCTTGCACCGAACTTGATCCAGACAGAGTTAGGATATGGGCAGTGCAACAGGAGATTACCAGCATAGTCGGTCTATCGGACCCATTCGAATTCCATTGGAGTACAGGTAACTCAACTGCCCTGCAGTTGGAAGGTGGTGTACCATATTGGTTTGCGGCAGTTTGTGTAGATGAAGCAGGACAATACTCAGCCAATAATGCCACAATAATCGGCCCAGTGGTTACTGCCGGTGGTTTGGATGATGGTATTCCACCGATGCCGATTGTTGGAACAACAGCCTTCGACGTGCCGAACGACGAAGGCGGCAGAATCAATGTCACTTGGGAAGCAAACACTGAGGAGGATTGTACCTACTACGCTGTGTATGCTCTACCTGCATCTGGTTGGCAACCACCTTCGACAGTAGATGGTTGGCCGATTGCAGGATATACCGATAGTTGTGAAACTACGTCAATCATCATTAACTCATTAGGTGAAAGTCGTCTAATTGATGGAACCGTATATTGGATTGGAGTAGTTGCCTTTGATGACTGGGGTAATGGTGATGTCGACAATGTACTTGTCGTAGATGCAACTCCTGAAGCTGATTTCGATGGTGAAGCAATTCCTCCAAATCGAGTCACTGGACTTGACGCTTGGGATTATCCAGAGGATGATGGTTCTGCAATTGATATTCGCTGGAATCGTTCATCCGCTGATGACTTTTCTTTCTACACAGTTTGGGTCTCCGAGTACCCATTGAACGATGTTACCGAGATTTGGGAATCCTGTAATGATAATCCGTCTGAATGTGGATTAGTTGTAATCAACCAGCGCCAGTTTGGGGCCAACTTCAAATTAGAATACACTGCAGAAAGCGCCCTCTATGGTAGTTCTGTGGATACCTTACAAGTGCGTCCAATCGAATCAATGATTCCGCTGTATGTTACGGTTACTATCCATGACATCTCTGGAAACGTTCACCTTAGTGGTCTGTCGGAACATATGGTCCTAGTAACTCCAATGGATAATCGCGGCGACGTATCTCCACCTGATCGACTGCTAGCTCCTGTTCTTAGGGATAGACCGGATGACGCCGGAAATGCGATGTTTGTGGAGTTCCCATCATCTGACGCCTCCGACATCGGAGAATACTGGATTTATGCGGTAATCGATACTCCAGTTCTATTGCAGAGAATCGATGACCTACAACCCGCATTGATAGTCGATCGAGAACAGGACCTTCCTGTTCTACTAACCGAGTTCTCAGCCTATGGAGATGATATTTCAACTCCATTGGTACCAAACCGCCGAATATATGTCGCAGTGGTAGCAGTTGATTCCTCAGGCAATGCTTGGACAGACAATCTTGCTAACTCTTGGATAGAACTTGCAGACGAACTATCTGCAGATCCGTGTCCAGAGTGTCCAGATGTTAGTGGCATTAGAGCGAGTTGGAACGCTGCAGGTTCTCTTATCGAGGTAAGTTGGGATAATGTCGATGACCCTATGTATGCAAGTTACTATGCATTTGTCAGTCTAGAATCGTTTGATGATACTAGAAACGCTTCTTTGGTAAAGTCTGGCATGAGAGATACGATTTTGATTCTCAATGAATTCAATGGTGAGATGATTGATAGAGAAGAGACATATTGGGTTGAAATCGTAACCTACAATGGAGACGTTCACACATTCTTTGCCGATCCAGTAGAAGTTCAACCTTGGGAAGAATCTAGCTTTGGTACTACCCAGCCGGGTGATGATGCTGCAGGTGAATCATGGGTTGATAGAATTCTGGCTGGTGACATGAATATGGTGATCATTGCACTCTCGGTAGCAATGTTCCTAATCGGTGCAATGATGTTCATCAGGCCAAGAGGAGATTCTGCCCCTCAGCCATGGGAAATGGGCGCTCTAGAAGTCGAGTTGGAAGAGCAATTGGAGCGGGAGGCAGCCGGGCTTACCGAAGACGAAGACTTCGGCGCTGATGACTTAGAAATTGACACCGGATTAGTCGCTAACGCTAGACGCAAGGATGGAGAATCTCCTGAAGAAAGTAAGAGCAATTACACTGACTCCATGACTAATGCGGCAGTCTCACTGGAAGACAATCTAGATTCCACTCCAACCGCTGATAGCGGAGTTATGGATGAATTACTCGGAGATGATGATGAAGAGTTAGATCTTGGCGATCTTGACGATATGGCAGATGATCTAAACTTCGATGATTTGGGTGATGAAGATTCAGATGATGATGATATTGACACATCTTTCTTAGACGAAATGCTCTGATTGTATCAGCATCGGATTGAAGCCCTATACATCTATCGAAGTCTATGGTTGGTGACCCCGGCTCGGAGGTATTCACCACCATTGCTTGGGACGGAGAGTCCCGTCTATTAGCAGCCGACTTGCATATTGCTCGCCTTTATCGACACGCCGAGAGATTGGGATTCGATCTTCCAGGCAACCTAACCGAACTTATCTTCGAAGCGCTCAGTAAGGCAGAGATTCCAGGCGAACCAATTGTTGGAGAAGACCAAGCTCCATTTTTGATTAAACTAGGAGTCAATCCAAATGGCGATGTCAACTTGGTTCCTAGAGTAAATGGAAGATGGCCCAATCCAATGAAAGCAATTAGTCTTGAAGCACCGCGATGGGATGGTTCGGTAAGAGGTACCAAACACGGGGATTGGCAACCATATTTTCATGCTCGAGAGGTTGCTACAGAGCATGGGGCGGATATATCTCTTCTATTCGAAGGAGATATTCTAGTTGATGGCGATAGGTGTATGCCTATTCTGCTTGATAATGATGGTATTGCGTACTATCCAACGCCTTCGAAAGGCGCACTAGACTCTGTAACTCTAGAGCAAATCAGAGAAGGCATCGAGAGTGCTGGGGTGCCTGTAAGGGAAGCGAGATTGACTCTCCCGATGTTACTTCGAGCTTCTGAGATGATAGTCTTAGGAAGTGGCCTAGGAGTTCAGGCGTTAGGCGAAATTGACGGAAGGAAAATTGGTCAACCAAATGGTAGACTGTATCAGGCTGCGTATAATTCTTGGATGGTTCGATTACAGACTGCATGGATGGGTCTGGATGATTTGGAGGGCTGAAATGAGAGTAATCAGCAGGATAGAGGCTAACTCGCATGAATCTCCTCTAATTTCCATGTTGCAAGGGAGAAATCGTGAAGCAGATGAATTGCTTCTTCATTCTGGTGGGCCTGTGACTGATCTGTCACAAAATTCCATGCTTCCTGCTTTGGACAGTATTCGTTTTCTCTTCTTTGAACCACATAGTGAAGATACAGGTGAAGGTTCTGCACTTCATGGTGAAATAAACTTAGGAAATTCTCCCCCTCTGAGCTTGGTTCGTCAACGAATTATAGAAGGGCGATGGCATACAGAAGAGGAGTATAACCCAGCAACATTAGATGAAGCCTTGTCTATCGTTGCTGAGTTTGAAATCAAAGTTGAGTTACAAGAAAAACAGCCTGTAACTCCAGGCGGATTCGCTGGCTTGCTCGGTTATGATTTAGGCCGCTGGTCAAATTCTATTCGTTTGTCAAATACACCAGAACCGGGTACGCTACTCGGTGTATTGTGGCGTTGTGATGCATGGTGGATACACGAACGTACTAACAATCAATTGCGATTAATTGCGATTGAAGGGCATGAGTGGTTAGAGCATGAATTCACAACGCTTTCGGATTTACAAATTCCAAATAGGCCTGAACCAAAAGTACCGGATAGTGAGAGCGATTCCTCACATGCGAGAAAAGTCGAGAAAATCCGCAAATCAATTCGTGGCGGCCATCTCTATCAGGTCAATTATGGCCGGAAATGGGAGGGGGAAATGTCCGGTCAACCATGGGATACATTCCTTAGAATGTCATACTCTAACCCCGCTCCATTTTCCTCATGGTTCCAGTTAGCAGACTACGGTTGGGCAGTCGCATCAGCCTCTCCTGAGAGATTGATGCGCCTTGAATCTGGAATTGTCTCAACCAGACCAATAAAGGGAACAAGAGCACGGGGAAGGAACGAGAAGGAAGATTCTGAACTTAGGATAGAATTAGCATCATCAGAAAAAGAAATGGCCGAGCACTTGATGTTAGTTGATTTGGAAAGACACGATCTTTCCTCTGTTTGTCAAAGCGGCAGTGTATATTGGTCTGATTGCCGCATTGAAGCTTTGGCAAATGTTCAACATTTGGTTTCCGGAGTGGAAGGGGAACTTAGCCTAAACAAAAGTCCGGGAGAATCTCTTGCTGCTCTATTTCCCGGCGGCTCAATCACTGGGTGCCCAAAGGTTGTGACCATGGCGGCTATCGATCAACTAGAGGGTTCACCTAGAAGTGCATGGACAGGTTCAATCGGTCATCTAAATCAAAGCGCAGGACAGGCCGATTGGAACATACTAATTCGAACTATGGAGGCTCGCAGCGGTCCAGAATCTTGGTATGCTACGGTACAAGCAGGCGGTGGAGTAGTAATTGATTCAAATCCTGCTGACGAGGTCGAGGAAGCACGCTGGAAAGCTGCAGCAGTAACCGAAGCGACCTGGGGATTCCGAACCGGATTTAGTAGTGAAGAATTGCCAGAGGGAGAAGTTGGAATTCTTCCTCTACCCAAAGTTGAAGGAGCATTGGGTAGAATTTCTCCAGGGGCTAAAAAGAAAGAGAATTTGGATATTGATTATCACGTCCTCTTAATCGATAACCTTGATTCTTTCACTAATAATATCGCAGAATCCCTGAATCGGCTTGGAGCAAAGGTGACAATTGTTGAGGGTAGACCGATTACAAAAATCGATACAAAAAATCATGTCGATATCTTACTAAACGCTCACAATCCAACCCACATCATCATTGGACCAGGTCCATCTCGCCCAGAACTTTCTCCTCTAAGTATGGAAATTGCCCACAGGGCTTTGCAAAACAGATTGAAAATTTCGGAGAATCCTATTCCACTACTTGGTTGGTGCCTAGGCCACCAAGCAATTGGTCTGGCAGCGGGATGGAATCTAATCGAATCACCACTGGGCGCAGTTCACGGGGTGCCTTCAAAGATCACCCATGATGGCTCGGGTCTGTTCCAAAATGCCTCTGAGGAGATTGTAATGATGCGCTACAATAGTTTGGTGTTAGACTCGACAAATGAAGATCTCAAAGCGAACTCATGGGATCAATCTGGCAGTTTGATTATGGGGATAAGTCATCCCACTCTTCCAATTGAGGGGGTGCAATTTCACCCTGAATCGGTAGGTAGCCCAGATGGACTAGACTTACTTACAACATTCCTAAATTTTTCAAATAAAGTGAGTAAGTTTGAGGTCAACAAACAGGTTAGATGACCGTAGCGTTGAAGGAGCGATGTTTGTTGGAAAGGTTGACGCCTATGCCAGTATGTCGTATGTGCACCCAAAACTACCCGAACTCGCAGTTCGTTAGTGGTAATGGTCCCCGCTACCAGGTTTGCGTTCGTTGCGCCACCGAGAACGATATGCTGGCAGAAGGGGAAGAAACCGCTCTTTACTCAGACGAATTAGTTCGAGCACGTTCAGCACTTTTTGCCCGACGCTTCAGGCCCTGGGGTTTTCTTCTCGCTGGATGGTTACTATTCTTCTCCTTTGGAACAGGAATCGAATTGTGGTCGAATATTTTTCTCGGAACTCTAATTCTTGGGACATTAGCAACCCCAGTGCTCCACTTCATGGGTTCGACGAGATTCCGTGCAGAACTCGCCGCACTTACTCCTTGAAGGGAAATCGGCTAGAAAATAGGGTTGATCAGACTCGGGAACTCTTGATATAGCCACACAATGGCTGAGATTTTAGAGGGAACGGTGGGTTCCCTATGAAAGCCCGTGAGATTGGATGCGTAAAAGAGGAGGAGCAAGCAAAGTAATACAATATTCCACAAAACCAAAAATGGAGCGCAGTGCTTCGTTTAGTATGGTCGTGGAGAGTATACCGAGTAGGCTCCAAGAAAGCATCCGTCACTCCCGGAGGAATAGATTCGCGCAAGGACGAGCGCGAGCATTCAACGGAAAGAGAGAACGGCGGGTTCTCTGAACTGAATTTTGGAAGTGAAAAGAAAATGCAGAAAACAAAGAATACGAGCATGATGATTGCGCTGCTCCTTGTTTTGATGGCCGGTTCCGTTGGCGTTTCAGCTGATGGTTCTGACCCACTCGACCCCTCCGACGGAGGAGCCGACTGGGACGGAGACGGTTTGACAAACGCAGAGGAGACAGCTGAAGGCACGGACCCCACCAACCCCGACACCGATAATGACGGTCTACCGGACGGTTGGGAGGTTGCATACGGACTAAATCCGAACTCGGCTAGTGACGCTAACGCGGACCCAGACGGTGACGGATTAACGAACTCTCAGGAGTACGCGTCCGGTACCAACCCCAACGCGGCAGACACCGATGGTGATGGGCAGCTGGATGCAGACGATCCGTTCCCGAACGATCCTAACAATGGGTCGATGTCGGATTCGGATGGCGACGGTATCCCCGATGCGTACGATCCGGACTACGGTGACAACGGAGAGGGTACTGGAGACGGCGGAACTGATGGCGGTGGAGATTCCGACCAAGACGGACAGGGCCAAGGTCAAGGCCAAGGTCAAGGCCAGGGTCAAGGACAAGGTCAGGGCCAAGGTCAAGGCCAGGGTCAAGGCCAGGGTCAAGGACAAGGTCAAGGCCAGGGTCAAGGCCAAGGTCAAGGCCAAGGTCAAGGCCAAGGCCAGGGCCAAGGTCAGGGCCAAGGTCAAGGTCAGAACGGTCAAGGTCAAGGTCAAAGCGGCCAAGGCCAAGGCCAAGGCGGCCAACAGGGCCAAGGCCAGAACCAGGGTTCCCAATCCGGTCAAAACGGTCAGCAGGGCAGCGGTCAGCAAGGTGGAGACCAATCCAACCAGCAAGACAACGGCCAAGGCCAGCAGCAAGGTGGTGAACAAAGTGGACAACAGGGAGACCAAGAGTCCCAAGACCAGAATGGTAACAACCAGAACGGTCAGAACCAGCAGCAGCAAGGTCAGACCCAAGACAACAGTCAGGGTCAGCAGGGCCAGCAGTCCGACCAGCAGCAAAGTCAGCAGCTCGACAACCAAGACCAGAACGGCGAGAACGACAACGATGGCGATGGTATTCCAGACGATTTGGATTTTGATGACGACAATGACGGTATCCCCGATAACGTGGATGAATTCCCAGAGGATCACGACAACGACGGCATCAATGACGCTGAGGATGATGACGACGACGGCGACGGTATAGACGACCGCGAGGAAGTCAATGACGGCGACCCTAACTCGGATATCTACGATCACGACAATGATGGAGTACGCGATAACATCGATTTCGACATCGACAACGACGGCATCGACAACTGGAACGACGTTGGGCCAAACGGAGAAGATTACCGTAGGGACCACGACAACGACGGACTAGATGACGGAGTTGACCCAGACGACGATAACGACGACATCCTTGATGTCGACGAAATCGACGGTGCAATCGGTCTCTGGAGATACGACCACGATAACGATGGTCTAACCGACAGAGTAGATACAGATGACGACAATGACGGACTTTCCGACTGGTTCGAGCAGAACGATGGCAACCCATTGACTGGTCAATTCGACCACGACAATGACGGTATTGAAGACCATCTTGATGACGACGATGACGCCGATGGAATCCTCGACGAGGATGAAAGCGACGGCAGCCTACTGTGATACAGTAACGTTGGTCGATTACTGCTCAGGCCCGCGGTCCGTTGATTCGCGGTGACAGGTTCCTCGGGGGCGCTTCAGTCCCCGAGTGAACCGCCCCTTTTTCCAACCTCAGAAGTCGAATAGGGTCGGCTGACTATCGGATTTGAGATGATTAGCAGAAGCCAACCTATCCAAAGCCCTCTGTAGCCTTCCATCAGAGAATCCACACTCTCCTTGCAGGAAGTCTCGTAAATCCTTCTCGACCGCTCGCGAAGCTTTTGGTATTGGATCTGGGTGCACGGGATGTTTTAGGAATAAACCGCGTATTGTTTCGATATTTTCTGGCATCTCAAATTCCTTTACTTCAGAAACTGCTTCCATGGTACCGTGCTCCTTGATTAGTTTCAAACCGGTTTTTGGGCCGATTCCCTTGATTCCAGGATGGAAATCAGTTCCAATCATTATCGCAAGGTCCACCAATTGTTCTCTAGTAATCTCGTGAGTGTCTAGTAACTCTTGTAATATTACTTTCTCAGCCGTTAACAATCGACCGAATTTTCTGCGTCCATGGCTAGTTAGATTTCGAATCATCCCCGGCGAGCCGTATAGTAGAGTGTCCCAATCTTGGCTTGCCACTGCTGCAACCTCTCCGTTCGCGCATCGGACAGCACCAGCACCTTCTGCTTCCATTGGTGCTTC